>Ga0307378_10008002_pt1 | contig 14137 bp, 23 predicted proteins | sample UN1MG_FD_202238 | JGI IMG/M metagenome (GOLD analysis project Ga0307378, IMG submission 202238) | Soil microbial communities from Risofladan, Vaasa, Finland - UN-1 | ecosystem: Environmental > Terrestrial > Soil > Coastal area > Acid sulfate soil | place: Finland: Risofladan, Vaasa | collected... | reverse complement strand
TAAAAACAACAAAACTTCCTGATAGGTTATTTATAAATGGCGAAGAATACAAATTTAAGAAACTAACTAAAATTATATGAGTAGAGAATTAGTTGAAAATTGCCACTATATCAATGCCAGAGGTAAGTTTATTGCTTGCGACATTATAGATAACGGGAAGGCTATTAGTATTTTATATCAAGACAAAGATGGTTCACTTACAAATGCGATGATTCCGCCACAAGAACACAAGGAATTTCGCAAGAAATTAAAAGAACTTTTAACCCAACTAACTAAAATTATATGAGAGAAAAGATTAAAAACATTATATCAAACTATGGAAGCACGGGCATTACAGAAGAAGATTACGAATTCTTTGTAGAAAAGGTTACAGACCAAATCCTAAAAACCCTTATAGAAAGTTTGCCAGAAGAAAAACACAAAGATAGTTGCCTCTCACTGAAAGATGGCTATGGACACAAATTTAGTGATTGTGATTGTGGGGCAAATTACAAGAACTCCTATCGTAGCGAAGTAATCAATTTACTTAGAGGAACAAGATGAAAAAATACCAAATTATTTATGCTGACCCTGCTTGGAGTTATTCAAATTTTCAAGGAAAGGGGAGTTATTTTGGAGATGTATCAAGACATTACGACACAATGGACTATGAGCAAATTGCGAATTTGAAAGTTGCCGAAATTGCTGACACGAATTGTATTTGCTTTATGTGGGCGACTTTTCCAAATTTGAACGAAGCACTTTATGTTTTGAAAAGGTGGGGTTTCAAATATAAGACAGTAGGTTTTGTTTGGGTGAAAATGAAAAATGATATGACAGAGCCGAGGGGTGATGGGATGGGATTTTATACACAATCAAATGCTGAAATAGTTTTGATAGGAACAAAAGGAAAATTTTTCCGAAATAAAAAGAATGTAAAACAAATTGCATTATATCCAAAAGGAGTTCATAGTAAAAAACCGCCAGAGATAAGAAAAAGAATTACCGACTTATGTGGAGATTTGCCTCGTATAGAATTATTTGCCCGCAAGCCAAAAAACCAATTATTTGAAGATGAAAGTTTTAATGGTTGGGATGTCTGGGGAAATGAAGTAGAAAGTGATATAGATTTACTTAGAGGTAATTAGTGTATAACTTAACAATTAACTTAATGCGGTTTTCTTAAATAATATGGGGAACACAAAGGAATATCAAAAAACATTTTACTTGAAGCATCCCGAAAAGAGAAGGGAATATTTTGCGAAATATAAAGCAAGCCATATTCAACAAATAAAAGATAAAGATAAACGATATTATCTCAATAATAAAGAGATGTGCCAGAAAAAGAATGTTCCGTTGGTTAGAAAGTGGCGAAAGAAATTGGGAGATGAGGTTATTAAACATTACGGGGGAAAATGTATTTGTTGTGGCGAAGCAATAAGAGAATTTCTATCTATTGACCACATAAATGGCGGTAGAGGCAAAAAGAAAGAACCGAATTTAAGTGGATGGATGTTTTATTACTGGTTAAAGCGGAATAATTATCCAAAAGGATTTCAGGTAATGTGTTATAACTGTAATCTTGCGAAGGGGTTCTATGGAAAATGTCCACATAAAAAATAATAATTAAGTTGCGGGTTATAAGAAAATCCGCTGAAAAGAAACGAATATGAAACAAAAAATAGATTATCACGCAAGATTGGTTATCTATGGCTTGCCGACAATGTGTGAGGCAAACAGGATTCGGATAATTGCGTGGCTTACCAACATCGCATATCAGGTAAGGCACATAGACGACAAGCGAATAGATTTTGGCAATCGTTATACATTAAAACTGATGAAATAAAACGAAAAAGATATTTGGAATGCCAATTTATACCAATGGTAAAATGCCCGAAGACACAATGGCAATGGTTAATGAAAACGGAGATTGGATAGGAATTATTAGGCGACAAGTAATGACAAAAGAAAACGCCATTAAATTATACCCCGACAAGGCAAAGACTATTAACGAGATTCTAACTCAAAAGATAAGATGAAAAATTGGGCAATGTGGTTCGGTGGCGGGGGAAACTCCCTAAATCCACATTGTTAAACGAGAATAATCCACCTTAAAATTCCACCCAATTTAATAAAATTATGAAAAAATCAGCAATAAGATATAAAAAAACAATTCCATTAGACATTACATTTCACTATACCAATGAGCAAATGGTTAAGGATTTAATTGCGATAACTCCGATAAGTGGTTCTGTATTGGACGCTGGTTCTGGAAAGAATAGAGTTTGGTTTAATAATTTATTAGGCGAAAAGATGGAGTGTGAAATTGAGAATGGTTGCGACTTTTTAACTCAATGGGACAAAAAAGTTGACTGGGTTATTGGAAATCCACCATTTTCATTGGGATGGAAATTCTTTGAGAAGTCACTGGGGATTGCGAACAAGGGAATAGCATTTTTGGGAAGTATTCAATTCTTTAATCAATTTACTCCAAGAAGACAACAAATAATTAGAGATAACGGATTTTACCTACAGAGAATTCATACGGTCGCAGACAAAAGATGGTTCGGTAGATACTATTACCTAATTTTCACAAAAACGCCAAATGAATTTTTAAGCTGGAATACTAAAACTTACTAATTAGTGTATAACTTAATAATTAAAAATAAAAAGTATATGAAAAAACTCGCAATAATATATTTCTTCGCATTCTGGCTATTTAGCATTTTAGATGATATTGGATATTGGATGACTCACGGACAAGCAAGAATTGAACCAAGCGTACAATTCGCCATAGTGTTTATTATTATGTGGCTGGGCGGAACATATTTAATTTGGAATAACAAATCTAATTCTTAACCCCTTAGTGTATAACTTAATTTTATGAAGACAATTATGAAAATCAGTAGATGGCGAAAGTTTATAAGATTTATAAATTATTTGCCTCGTAAAATTATTTGGATTTTGACAATAAAATTTGTGAAACCAAGGTTTTATATTGATAGATTTCATATAGATGATAATAAATTAACATTTTGGATTGGTGGCGATTGGTATTCAATTAAGAAAGAGTATTATGATGTTAATTGTAAAAGCGGGAAAAGTTCAGATTTTTTCTTTATTGAAAAGTAAATTAAGATGAAAACGCCCAAACAAAAACTACAAGCAGAAAATAATGAGCTATGGAAGCAAGTATGCCTCAACAGATATGGCGACAGGTGTTTGCTTACAGGCGTATCGCCAATCACATTTCACCATTTTTATGCCAAAGGTTCTTATGGGCATATGATTTATGAGATAGAAAATGGCGTTCCGTTAAGCCAATCACTCCATTACTCACTACATTTCACTAATCGCAGAACCCAGATAGAAGAAGAAATTAAACGCGCAAGGGGCAAAGAATGGTCGGATGAAATGTATGCGATGTCAAAAGAAAAACACTCATCATTCAAAACTTTAAAATGGCTACAAAAAGAGAATAAGAAACTAAAAGATTTATTATGAGATTGCCTCAACACGAAGAACCAGAAACAATGTCAATATTTGAGGCACTATTTAGAATGATTATTGTCCCCATTATTGCTATCTTTTTAATCAGTGGTGGTGTTTATTTTCTTTGGTGGGTTTGGGGATGTGTTTTGAAATGTATTAAATGGGTAATTAATTTAATTTAAAAACTATGGCACAATTTTGGACTTGTAAAAAATGCGGAACAAATATAGGCACTGATTATGACAAGTGTCCTATGTGCGAGGTTCCAAGAGTCGAAGAAGATGAAAACCTTAATGGGTATGCTTATTTAATTGAAGCAGTGATTAGTCAATTTAGAGAAGATATTTTGTCGCATCAAAAAGATAGAGAATACCTACCCACTCTTTATTCCGTATTAGAGGAACGCATTGCAAAAAGAGAAACTGAATGCACTAAATTAAGTAAGGAAATTATTAAGATAAACAAATTAAAAAGAATAAGCGAAAAGAGATTAAAAGAGAAGAAAAAGATTTATGCCAAGATTAGAAAACAATCCAAAAGAATTAAAGAAGACGAGAACAAACTTAAATCTCTTCCATTGAGAATAATGGGAAATAATGAATGGATGGAAAAAGAAAAGAGAAGAATAATTGGCGGAAAATATGATGGATTATTTAATATTTATGCTGGTGCTTGGAGTTTTGATTTTCAAAAAATCTTAAATGGATTTATTAAAATGGTGAATGCCGTTTGACAAGCGAATAAAAAAAATATAGAATAGAATTGAAGCTGGACACTTCGCTGTGCTTATTAGAAATAACAAGCATTGAGAAGGTGTCCAGCCTTTTTTTCAAGGGGTCAATCACGCAGCAAATTTTAATAAGTTTGGTTGACCCCGAGAATACTTAACTTGAAACCAAAAATATGAGCCACAATCCTTCGGGATATTAAACGATTTTACCCAATTTTATATTGCGGTTATTGGCTCATACTTTAAAATGACAATAGAAACAAAAACACAATTTAAAATCATAGGACTTATTATAGGCATTGCACTAATAGTGTTTAATGTCTATTTTTATTTTCAGCTTACTAAAATTAAAACGCAACTAAATACTAACACCGAGAACATCGGTAAAGTTGTTCAATTTATAAATGCCTCAATTAAAGCATCCCAAGAAAACTAAAAAACAAAAATTAGTAAAGGCACACACAAAAGAAAGCGCCTCACATTCAATTCCCGAACGGCAAAGCAAAGAACTATTAGATTTAATGACCAAAGGAAAGAATCCAGTCAAAGGATCAATAGATCCGAAGTTAATTGAACAAACAAAAGCGATTAACGATACTTCTTTTTTTATTGAGACTTTCCCTAAATTATTATTACAAGATTATGACGCGCTAATTAAAGAACTGCTCCCCATACTGAAAAAACATAAATTGATGAAGTTAGAAATATACAGATTCAAGAAATGGATGGATGGTGAGGAAACAGATGCGGGGGTGGCACAAAAAACTTAATATGGCAAACAAGGAATCAGAAAACGCAAAAGCAGTGGCAAAAGCAGTTATTGAAAAGGTGCAGAAAGGTGGCAAGGTAGTAATGAGGAATATTATAGAAAAAAGTGGTAAGTACGCACCATCTATGTCGGCACATCCCGGTAAGATAACAAAGACACAAAGTTATCAGAAAGAAATGAGACCGGTAGTAAATCAGTTAGAGGAATTAAGACAGAAAACAATCAACGCCTTAAATGGGAAAAGATTACCAAAAGAAAGAGTTGGTGAATTAAACAACCTATTAAAAAACCTTAATCACGATATTGAATTATTAAGTGGTAAGCCGACAGAAAGAAATGAAAATACTTTAACACAAGAACAATTAGATGAACTTATCAATAGACGAGCAAAAACAAATAATGCAAGCAGGCAGGCATAGCTTAATTGATTTTAGCATTCTAACAAATAGAAAGTATAAACCGAATTGGCATCACGAAAGAATAGCAGATGAATTAGAAAAAGCAGAGCAAGGGAAAGTAGATTGGAAGATATTGATTCTGATGTGTCCACCAAGACACGGAAAATCAGAAGAAGTATCAATAAACTTTCCTGCTTGGTTATTAGGAAGAAAGTCAGATAGGGAAATTATAACAGCATCATATTCATCAGAACTGGCATTGGACTTTGGAGGTAAGACAAGAGACCTAATCAGAAGTGAAGAATATAAACTGATATTTGGTAGTGTGGCACTAAGAGAGGACGAACAAAGCAAGGCAAAGTGGAAAACAAATACAGGAGGTTCGTATATTTCAACAGGCATAGGTGGAGCTTTAACCGGAAGGGGCGCTGATTGGCTAATTATAGATGACCCGATTAAAAACAGAGAAGAAGCAGAAAGTAAATTGATTAGGGATAAGCACTGGAACTGGTTTATATCAACAGCATATACTCGTTTGCAACCTAATGGAAAGGTGGTTTTAATCTTAACTCGTTGGCACTTAGACGATTTAGCTGGAAGGATAATGGCTAATCCCGAATTTGCCACAATGATTAAGATAATGAGTTTTCCTGCTATAGCTGAACACGATGAATCAAATAGAAAAAAAGGAGATGTGTTGTGGCCAAGCAGATATTCATTAGAGGACATAGAAAGCATTAAAAGGGCTATTGGAACTTATGACTTTAACGCGCTATATCAGCAACATCCAATCTTAAGCGAGAATCAGGAGTTTAAACAAAACTGGTTTCAGGAGATTGAATGGGATGAAGTTAGAAAACAAAACACAAGAAACTTTTTAACAATAGACACGGCAATAAGCAAAAGGGACGCATCAGATAATACTGGAGTTTGTAAGAATTATGTCAACAAAGAGAATCGTTGGAATCTGAAAGCATTTAGATTGAGAGTAAATCCGAAACAACTAATAGACTTATTGTTCCAATGGCAGGAACAGGACAATTACGAGCAAATAGGCATAGAAGAAACAATTTACTTAGATGCGATTAAGCCATTCTTAGAAGACGAGCAACGCAAGAGAAACAAGTTTCTACCGATAGTTTCATTAAAACACAAACAAATAGCAAAGGAAATTAGGATTAGGGGACTTATACCTCGATACGAATCACACTCGATAAATCATATTAAGGGTGAGTGTGCCGACCTCGAAGACGAAGCACTGACATTCCCGATAGGATTACACGATGATGTTTTAGATGCTACCGCCTACCAGAATCAAATAGCCGAAGCACCATTTGAAACCAAACCCTTCAAGCAAGAACCCTATCAGCCAAGAGATGAATTTGACGGGTCGTGGGGTAATCAAAACGAACATCTATTATTTAAAAAAGAAATATGATAAACACAAAACTCGCAAATGAACTTACTCGGATAGCTTCCCAGCAAGTTAAAGTCGGTCAGGCATTCAAGAGAGCAAGAATGGAGGCTATTCAGAAGTCAATAGACCTCTATAACAACAAGACCGAACCTGCTTTAAAGGGCAGGAAGAATGTTCCGTTACCAGTTATGTCGGGATTTGTTGAAACCCTTAAATCCGAGATAGACGACCCGATAAACATTAAGTTCAAAGGCAGGGAAGACGCAGATAAACGAAAGGGAATGAAAGTCCAGTCAGCATTTGATATGGACACGAATGTCAATGAAGGGGACTGGATGAGCGCTGACTTAGACCAAAAGACCTTAGCTATATTTTCAGGCAGAGGTATTTCTAAGACATATACAGCGGATAAACCCTATAAAGCCATAGATGAAACCGTAGATTATATTGATTTCGTTTGTGAGCCAAAAGGAGGCGCTTACTTGGATAATCACCTATTTCACGGACAGACAAACATTTTAAGAACCAAAGAGGAGTTAATGGACGGAATAAAGGATGGAAGTTATGACCGCAAACAGGTTTTAAGATTAGTAGCAGAAACCGAATCAGCCGAATTTAAAAACAACGAAGACCAAAGCAATTTTAAAGCAGATAGATACAAGAGTTTAGGTTTAGACGTAGACACACACGACTATATTGGGCAACAGCTTTATTCCCTGACCGAGTGGATAATGAAATATAAGGGTGAGCAATATTACTTATTCTTTGACCACAAGACAGAACTTTGGATAAGATGCGAGCTTTTAAAAGATGTATTTTCAATAAACAAGACGCCTTTTGTAAGCTGGGCTACGCACAGAGACCCATTTAACTTTTGGTCTAAAGCTCCGTGTGATGATATATATCCTGTATGTAAGTCAATACACCAGATTTTTAATCAAGCATTAGAAGCCCGTGAAAAGGGTATCTGGTTTCCGCGAGCATTTGACCCTAAAATATTTAAAGACCCATCTCAATTACAGGTCAGACCAGACGCACTGATTCAAGCCAATGTTCCCCCTGGAAAGAATATCCAAGATGGTATCTACGAGTTTAGGACGCCTTCAGGAGAGGTAGCTGGCAACATAAATCTTATATCCTTCTTGGATTCATTTACTGGCCAAAAAACAGGCATAACGCCATCGGGTCAAGGAGACGCCGAATCCGATAAAAAAGTGGGAATCTATTACGGAGACCTAACACAGATTTCCAAAAGAATGGGCGTGTATAACAAGAGTTATAAAAAGGCCCAAGCAGAAAAGGGACTAAGATATACCTTTGGATTAAAAGACCATATGACCTCCAAGAGAATGGTTCAGATACTCGGAGTCAAAGGACTTGAAGACGATGAACTCACGAAAGACGACTTAGAACCTAATTTTGATATAATTCCCTCATCGTCGAGGGCAGAGGCAGAAAATGATGAACTTAAACGCAAGGGAAGGATAGAAACTTTAATAAGTATAACTGCTAATCCCGTTGAAATGGCTGTCGTTTCTCCCAATTGGATAGTAGAAGAAAAATTGAGAAATGGTGGCTACGAAGATGGTGAAATAAAAATCGCTATGGATTTACAAAACGAAGGGGACAAAGAAGTAATTTTGATGGCTGCCGAAGAAAATGATGACTTGTATAACGGCAAACCAGTCCACGCCAACAAGAAAGCAACTACAGCTCACTTACAAAGACATAAGGACTTTATGGATATTTTAGATAATGAGATTGCGAACTCTAAAGAAGAGCAAAGATATAAGAAAGAAGAGGTCTTAGTGGCTCTTAGTAAACACTTTATGGAGGAACTGCCTATTGCTACCGAAAACGCTAAAAGATTGGCACAGAGCATTTTAATGCGTCAGGGAATGGGTCAATCTAATCCGTCAAGACCCTATGTAAGGGGCAAGGAAATAGAGCCAACGCCAACGGAGGCAAATGAAAACACCCCATTAACGCCCCAATCAGCAAAAGAAACAGTTAAAAGGTCGGCAGAAGTTTCGGAAATGCTTACACCATAATGACATTTGAATCCAATATAAAAAAAGCCAAAAAGATATTTCGTTCAGAAGACCAAGACCAGATAAAGCAATGGGAAAAAGACCATAAGAGGGCTGAACTGGTAAAGAATCTTGGCGAACACCCGATAATGAAAGAAATTATCTTTGACTTAGAACAAGACATAGTCAACATTGATTTACAACTCAACGAACAAGCAGTCATCACCCAAGAGGATATTATAAAAAGGTTAGAGTTGAAGAATAAAAAAGAACTTTATACAAGTTTTCTTAACCGATTCTCTGATGCATCAAAAACCATAGAGGACATTGAGAATGAAGTAAATGAGAACTTAGAATTGAATGCCTGAACCATTTTTAAAATGTGTCCGTGAAGGAGGAAAAGTAAGAACTAAGTCCCTAAAAGGCGGTAAGTATATTAGGATTTGTTATAAGAACGGCAAATCATATTCTGGCGAAGTAAGGGAGAAGCAAAAAAGATATGTTTAATTTTTTCAAAAAAAAAGACCCAGAAGAAATAGCCCAAGAGGTAGATAATCTTGTAGAGCAGATTCCCGATGGTTCAGAAAAGATTTTAGATGGAAGTATTGATGTAACCGACCCCAAAAGAGCAAAAGAACAAATTAAGGGTCAGTATTTCATAGAAGCCGCAGCCGCTTTCTCGCACCACCAGAGGAATCAGAAGTTTTTATTGATGTTCTTTGATCCAGAAACAGATATATTTTACATATCGTATGATGACGCACACGCCTTTAATAGGGTAGTAGACAAAAATGGAAAATGTGGACACGTAGTCAAAAAATCCATAGAGTTTAATGCTGAAACAATGTATAACATAGAATATGTTCAAGCGCTCTTAGGAAACATCTCTGGTGGACTTGAATCTATGCGTAAAACCCGCAAAGAAAACAGAGAGAAAAAGAAAGGCCCGAAATTGATATTTGAGAGAAAACACCGAAAGTTCAAGAACTACGACCAGATGCGTAAGGCATACGAAAAGACAGACGCAGAAAAAGCAGAAGAAAAGAAGAAGAAAGAAATTACAATGAATAATCTAAAAGCAGAACAAGAGAAGGTCGACCTCGCCTCTGGGAACAAAGGGGTATCAGGGATTGATAAATTAAAAAATCTATTTAGGAGAAGGATAACAAAATAATAATTAAAAATATGAAAAAGAAAATAGAAGAGGCAAAACCAAAGAAAGTTAAAGTTCCGAAAGTTGAAGAACCTATAGCTTTTGGGGTTTATAAAGCCAATGGAATGTTTGTCCGAAAATACGAGGTATCAGTTCACGGAGAAAAAGCGGAAATATGGGCGCAGAACTTCGTTAAGGGGACGAATATGACATATAAACCAGTTTTCAAGTAATTGAAATAGACAGACGTGTCTCTAAATACGGCGATTGATTACATCGCACATAATTCATAATCTGCGGGGGCTAAACCGCATATAAAGCTATGACTGAAGAAATTCAGAAGGGGGAGGAAACCACCTTAAAAACCACTCCAAACTCTGAGGAGTCAAAAAAAGAGGAGGACAAATCCAAAGAAACCGAAGAGGAAACCAAAAAGGTTGAATCAGAGGAATCAGAGGAAGAGGAATCTGGTGAAGTGGAAGAGGAAACCACAGAAAAACCTCAAAGAGAAGCCAGATTTGTGCCTTATGGTAAATTCAAAGATGCCCGCGATGAGGTTAGAACCTTAAAAGCGGAAATCGAGAAATTATCAAAAAGACCAGAATCGGCAGGAACCGATGATGCTATCAAAAAGTTATCAGAGAAATATCCCGAAGTTGGCAAGGAATTTATGGAAGACATGATTTCTGCGGCAAGAGAAGGATCAAAACTTCCGTCTGATATAGCTGAAAAGCTACAAAAGATAGAAGCGCACGAACTCGAAATAACCCAAGAAAAGGGTTTTGAGAAAGATTTCGCAAAACTAATCAAAGATGTTCCCGAAGCCGATGACCCCAAAGTAAAGGCAAAACTTAAAACATTAGCTTTTACAGAGGAATTCGCAAAAGCTCCATTAAAAGCTATATTCTATGGCAATCCCGATGAATTCGGAGGTCTTAAACCGAAGAAATCTGCCGAACCTTCGAAAGGAGGCAACGCAAACTTAGGTGAAATGACCTTTGAAGAAATTGATAATTTGCCACCAGAAGATAGGGCAAAAGCCATAAAAGATATGGATATGCCGACTTATGAAAAGTTCAGGAGCCGAATGCGAACTAATAATTCATTTAAAATAGGCAGCAACTAAAGTGATTTTAACTCAAAAGGTTATGTCGCTTTAGTGGCGATATAACTATGGCAAACACATTAGACGGAGGTTCCTTTAAGGAAGTCTGGTCTAAGGAAATGCGACGCCTACATCCACAAAAGGATGTATTCAGAGCCATTGCTTCTTTCAAGGAGCAATCTGGCTTGAAACTTGGAGATAAGGTAAACTTACCTTACTCTGGCACTGTATATTCTGAAGGCTACACTCGTGGAACAGCCGTAACAGTGCGTGATAAGACCAATACCAACGAATATCTTGAAGTCAATGTTTCAAGAGTCGTTCCGTTTTATATTGATAATTTGGACAATCTCCAAACCACTTATGATAACGCAATGATTTACGCCAAGAAGGCAGTTGAATCTCTTGGAAACTTCGCAGACGGAGATGTTCTTGGAGAGGTCTTAAACGCAGACTCAAGCGTCGATGATGGCGACTTGGGTGGCACAGATGACAATGGTATTTCTTTAACAACTTCAAACGTGTTGAAGATTTTTACCAATGCTGAAAGAAAATTAAAAGAATTAAATGTTTACAACGAGAATGATTACTATGCTGTAATTTCTCCTTATTTTGAATCTGTCCTCAAGGAATACCTTGCAGGAAAAGAATCACAATTAGGGGATTCAACTGGAATGAACGGACATATTGGAAAATTCTACGGATTTGACCTTTATGTTTCAAATGCGATTACTTATACATTCGACATTGTATTCTCGGATGTTGGAGTAGCCGCTGATACATTGGTTATCAACGGTATTACTTTAACTTGGATTGTAACGCTTGGAACAACAGACGGAAATGTAAATGTCTGCAACACAGCAGCCGCAGAGGCAACTAACCTATACAACATCTTTAATGCCCCAACAACGGACATTACAGAAGCCGCTGGCGCTGGCTATGCCGCTTATGAAGTAGATGATTTGGCGGGTGCGTGGGATGGAATCAGCGCAACAAACGATACTGCTGGAACTTGCCACGTCATTATTTCGGGACACGGTAAGGTTACCGTAACTGAAACTTTGACAAACGCAACTATAACGGCCGCAACTAATATCGAACACGAAATGTTCGGTAAAAAGGGAGCAGTTGAAATGGTCATTCAGGCAGACGGTTCAATCTACGAAGCAAAGGTTGATAATCAACTTGGTAAGAACTACATACCTTACATTCTGTATGGATTGAAGACGCCTGATGTTGGCGATTCAATGCTTGTTGACGTTCAAATTCGCAGGGACGCAATATAAGGCATCACTATTGACTTGATATTATGCGGACTTTGTAAGCATTAATTAATTAAGTTAAATAGCCAATAAAATGAACAACAAAATACTATATATATTGGTGGTGATTGCCCTAACATTAGGCATTCTTGGAATTATACTCCCGAAACCTATCATTCAAACAATAGACAATCTTGGTGGGTCAATCCACAATACGATTGAATCGTTTGATGAGGGCGTTGCTGTAGATGGGAAAATCGTAATTACTGGTGACGGTAGTTTCTTCACCAAAGGGAACGTATATGCTTTTGGAGAATCGGCATCAACCTCGATTACAGCAGAAATGTTGTGTCCAGGCGCTGACAATAAAGCATATAACTTGTTTACGATAGAACCATTTGAACCAAGCGGAGGGGATGATGTTGGTGCAAGTATATCGTTTAGTGATGATGAGGCGTTCGCAGCAGTCAATGACTGTATTGACGAACAAGGCGATTCATTGACTTTTACGATAGATCCAACTGCGTCAACTTCTACTGCTTATATTGACCCCGTAACTACAGGATTAGTTTATGGTTACGCGTCAACACAGCAAAGCGACTGGGATGGTGGACAACTAATGATTGTCACTGTAAGGAATGTAAACGGAACTTCTCTGTCATGGGAATTCGATTCATTAGAGGCCTCGATTTCTTTCCAACCATAAAAATTCCAAATCGTGTTTAAACTTGTAAATGGTTTGGGCTTACCATTACACGAAAAAGCCCAATAGCGGGGTAGAGAAGTAGTATCTCGTCTCCCTCATAAGGAGAAGAACATTGGTGCAAATCCGATTCCCGCGAATCGAGAAGTCGACTCGAAATAATAATTAATTTAATCAAAATGAAAAAGTTTTTTATAGGAATAATAATTCTGATAGCAATATTTGTTATTGCATATTTCGTGTTTATCAAAGAGAAGAACGATGTATTGGGTTCAACTATTGTGTTGACCGAAGGAACGGAGGGCGTAGTAATTGGTGCGTTTCAGGCAAATTATGCTTCCGTATCGTTTAGTGCAGATGATGATATAATCTCATACAGCACAGACGCGCCAACAGTAGCATCTGTTTCTGCGGGAGACATTATAATCTTTGAAGGTGGAGCATTAGAGCCAGTAGGCATAACAGAAGGATTTGCATACTATGTTGTAACGGCTTCAGTTTCTTCGGGATTTGAAATAGCATCAGTAAGCACAACAAAAACACCACTTGACTTGCAGGCGGCGGGAGAGGGTGCAGAGTTCTTTTATGAACAACCAAACTCAAATGTGTTCAATGTTCAAGGATTTGAGAAAATCACTATTGATGTAGACTTTTCTGGGACAACGGTTAGCACTTCTCTTAACTTTGTCGGGTCAATATCAAATGACGCTCCAAGTATTTTCTTGAGCAAGTCAGCAACAAATGCTTGGGACAACATAGCGGTATTTGACTTACAGAACAACACAGAAGTTGAAGGAGATACTGGATTAGTAGACACCGTAGCGGCAGACCACAGAATATTCGAAGTATATGCAAAGAATCTTACTTGGATTAGTGCATTCACAGATTCACTTGAAGCAGGAATAATTAGTGTAAAAATTAAAGGGCAAAAATAGAATGCAACTTGAACCACAATCTGACTTCGTCATAGTCAGACAACTAAAAGACCCACAAGACACTGGGACTTATTATGTTCGTGCATACATCCGCAAGTCATTAGATGACACACTTTTGGCAACCGTTGATTTAACGAATGCGGGAAGCCAAAGGTTCAAATATA
>Ga0307378_10008000_pt1 | contig 14139 bp, 8 predicted proteins | sample UN1MG_FD_202238 | JGI IMG/M metagenome (GOLD analysis project Ga0307378, IMG submission 202238) | Soil microbial communities from Risofladan, Vaasa, Finland - UN-1 | ecosystem: Environmental > Terrestrial > Soil > Coastal area > Acid sulfate soil | place: Finland: Risofladan, Vaasa | collected... | reverse complement strand
CTCCCAACTTGGCTATTTCAATGTTTGGGCCCATTAAAATACTTCCTGCGCTCACTCCAACATAAACTTTATCTTCTTCTAAAAATTGCTTTATTACTCTATCAAAGCCAGTTTTCCTGACACGATCTAAAAGATGAAATGTATTACCTCCACATACATAAATTACATCAGAATTGGCTACTTCGCTATGTGAAATAGAATGATCTAGATTAAGAACTTTGATATTTTGTTTTTTGACATCTACACCCAATAATTCCTCTTCGCATTTCCTAACATAATATTTTTCTCCTTCTGTTGTTGCCGCAGTCGGTATGAAAATAATTTTTATTTCATGAGCTGGTTTTCCGACTACTTCTAAAAATTTCTTTCCAACTTTAGGATTTTCAAATCCTGCTGAAGTTAGTAATAGTTTCATTTTGTATCTACCTCTCATTATAAAGATAAAAGATATTATTTATAAATTTAGCTTTAAAGTGACTCCGCCATAAATTACTTTTCAGTCAAATCAACCTTTAATGAGGCACCCGAGCGAATTACAGATAACGTCTGGCAGGTATCTTAAGTCCGAACCGATAGGCTAGGATCTAGGTCAGAGCATCCGAAGGGTGCGGAGCTAGATACGCTCTGTTATCGGAAGTTTTCATTTTTTGTTTTCCTCAAAGGATTTTTGTATCAGGACTTTAGCACTTTGAAATCTCTCGAGGCTATCAATTGTAACTTCAACATCACCCACTCCCCAATGCCCAATGTTTGAAACATCACGAACATATTCAGATGGATTCTCTAAATCTGAGTAATTTAGTTTCAACCAAGCACGAAGCCCACTTTTCTGAAGGTGAACACAACAGAAAATATTTTTACCATGAGTATATCTGATATATTTGGCAAGATACTTTCTTTGAACCGCAGTTGGATCAAACTCTCTACAAAATTTATCAATTGTCCAAAATAATTCTAAGACTTCTTGTGGTTTTCCTTTTAGGTGATGTTCCTCACTGTACTCTTTACCACTTAATTTAGTTATCTCAGGAGGGGCAGGCTTTGCACCAAATGTTGAAGGGATCTCAATTTCTGACGTTTGGGCCCAAAGTATCTTAAGGGCTTTCTTAGCTTGCGTTGGTTTAATAGTGTCATCTCCAATGGTTGAGCGTATAAGTCTGATCAGTGTGTTTGGAGGATCCATAAAGAGTTTGTCTAAAGCTTTTCTTATCTTTCCTGTGGTGAAAATTTGCTCACCAATTTCGTCAAGTAGGCCTTCAGCCATTGCATCACGTGAGAAACGTGCAAATTGTTCTGCAACTTGCTGAATTGTCATGCCCTCGGTTTCTTTTGGATCAAGAGAAATTTCAAAAAGCAACTTATCAGGAGCCTCTACCTTCTCGGTACTGCGATACACTTTGTACATAACACCATTAGTAAGGATACACCACTCAACGCCAGCATTAGCAGCATAACCAACTACCTGTGTAATCGATTTAACATCTGTAAGTGGATCATTTAACGGTTTCGCCTCAATGAATAGGACTGGCTTACGGTTTATTTTGGGTGCATAGTCAACGGACTTTCCATCAATAGTCGGATACTCAAGCTCCACTTCATCTGGGTCTCTTACATCCCAGCCAAGAGCTTGAAGCAATGGGTCTACAAATATTGTTCGTGTTGGATACTCCTTTAAGTCATCCTTTCGGTGCTTATCCAGTTTCATCCGAAGGTTTCCAATACATTTAACTATGATGTCCATTTTTACCTCCTGAACATTTCCGATAACTTAAAATAAACGAAGTACTTCGTTTATGCACACAAAACAAATTGTCATGTTTTGTGAAGTACTTTGTTCATATTTAAATATTATAACTTTTCTGTCACATATTAACTATAAAGATAAGGATTTTTTATTTTTTAACCTTAAAATCCAGTATTCTTCCTTCGGGGCCAGTTACATCTACAGTTACCTCATCTCCTTCTTTTATCTCACCATTTAACAGCTTCATAGCCAGCATATGCGACGTTGTGACCGAAGGGAGCAATGTCCCAAAGGGCGAGGACATAAGCCTGAAGCGCATATGCTGTTTTAATCGAACCCGCATATTTCCTCTACGGAAACTCCTTGTATCCAACACCTTGAAGTTTCCCATCTTTTCGACCTAGTGATGACTCTAACTCATTCCACCAGCCACATAGTGAGGGTTTGCTGTCTTTCAAATATGTATAAGTCATCGTTGCAAAGAAATCGGCAACTTGCAGACCAATAGAATTTTCTGACCGACCTAAAGAGAATTCAATAATCCGATCAATCGGAAATGTCTTAACCACAAGTGAGTCGTAAAAGCGACTAAAGTAAATGAGTTCACTCCCTTCTCGTGTAAGTGTAACTGCAGCATTTTGGAGAGTATCCTCAAGCCGCTTATTTTGATCATAAATACAAATACCGTAGTCGCTGATATCAGAGAGATACATTTGTAACCTCTCAAAAATAAATTCCAAGGATAACTGATAGGGATCTGCAGGATAAGCATAACGTTCTCTATGGGCGAGTTTGTCAATTACAGCAACAAATGCTGTACCACCATATTTCTTAAGAGTTGTTAGCATTATGTCTCGTACCACATTTCGTTCATCATCATGAATTCTCCAATAACCAGAACCACTTGCAACATCACGTGCTTTTATCTCAAACCCTTGGCCAAGAGGTTGAGTAGCGTCTTCTAAGTTCAAATCAGAAACTTCATTCCTGATTTTTTTATATGCAAGGAAAAGTTGCTCAGATGGGAAACAAACGGCACTTAGCACATAGTAAGGCTGTTTGTCCAAATTAGCTTCCCAATTAAAAGAATAACCCGATTCGTCCATGAATATTACTTGCATATTTCTTCACCTCTCAAAATGTCGCATAACGTTTTGCGGACATACGAAGTTCGACTTTGCCGGATTTGGGCAGAGCGTAGCAAAGCAATATGTCCACTGTTAAGTGACCCTGATAAGGGCAAGGTGTGAAGCACCGCAGAGTGATCAAGCCCTCAAAGTAAATCTTCATGTTATAACCTCAACAAATAGCTGTTCTTCTTTAGCCAACCCTTATATTTTTCATAGTTAGGCATCAACATTTTAACCCTGTCCCAGAACGCCTTTGTATGATTTTTCTCTTCAAGATGAACAAGTTCATGGATAACAACATAATCTATCACAGGTAAAGGAGCCATAATAAGTCGCCATGGGAAATTTAAATTTCCGTTAGAAGAAGACCCCCACCTTTTTTGTGCATTGGTAATTTTGACCATATTGTATTTGAAGCCCCTTTTCTGTGCGTACCGTCTAACTCTTTCAGAAATTTTATCGTAAGCTATCTTTTTATACCATTCAATAAATACTTCTTTCGCTTGTGGTAATGCGTTTCTTGAAAGATAAAATTCGTTCTCAAATTTCAGCGGTACTTCCTGGTCACCCACTATTTTTAATCTGTAATATCTCCCAAGATGGAGAAGGCCTTCCCCATTAACAAACTCTTTTGGAGAAAATTTTGGATCTCTCTCTCCTATTTCTATTTTCTTTTGTTCGATCCATTTTTTATGTTTAAGAACGACCCCCATAATCGTTTTATCATTTGCATTAAAAGGAGCTTTTATAATTAGCGTAGCACCGTCTGTTATATATAAAGCTATAGTTTTTCTTTTTGTCCGTATTATTTTTTCGATCTCAATATCCATAAAATCACTTCCCATAAATGTGATAAGCAAGCTCCATCAATTTCTGGGCTATTTCATTTCTTTTTCCAAATAACACTTTGTTTGCACCTTCTAGATACGGAGCAGGACGATCCTTTGACACATACTCTTCTTTTCGGGACGGTGGATAAGAAGGGACAGGTTCTAATAAACGGGATATTAAAAAAAATTTTAATCTCTTTTGCTTTGTGTAATTCTCCCAGAAGTCAACTACTTGAGTCTCTCGCCTGATAATTCCAACCACATCCTTAGTTAAATCAACCAAGAGGTCAACATCTTTATCGCTCAGCGTTTCAATAGGCTTTTTACTGTATATCTCCTGTTTTAGCAGTCCAAAAAATGGCATCTCACTCTTTGGCTCGAAACCAAAGGTCTTTTCAGATTCTCTTCCTCGTTTTATCGCTTCTCTAAGTTTTTCAAGCTCAATGGCAAGAATGTCCCAGTTATCTCTATATTCTTCAAGGATTCTATTTAATCTATCAGAAAACCTTTCGTAAAATTCAGGGTCTTCTTCATAGTGTCTATCAATATGTTCTACAACGGCATATTTAAGTTCTTCAGATCTCGCTTTGCTTGATTTTTCCTTTTTTAATTTGTTGATGAATTTATCATCAAGTAGAGGAGTTGGTGGTATTTTCGGATCAACACCTTTTGATATCAGGTATTCTTCAACAATCTCTCTTATCTTTCTGCTTGCATCCTTTAAACTTAGTTTGTCATCCCTATATCTGTTTCTCGCGGATTCTTTTATGAAACTGAGAATTTTTAAATCGGTAACATATTTTAGAGCTTCTGGGTCAGGAAGCACAGCATCCATTGCCCTGTTAAATCTTCTTACAAGCATTATGAATTCGTTTCTCACTTCTTCCTCAACAAGAAGATCTATGCATTCCTCTATGTTACCTCTCCAGCTTTCAATTTCGTATTTTTTAAAGAAATCGTTTATAAGGTTATTGGTGAATTTTAAATCGTCAATGCTTTTAGCTTTATCCTTAACAACCTGTGTAATTTCCTCTATATCTTCATTAGCGTAAATGGCCAAAGATTCTCTTAAATGCTTTAAAACTCCAACGTAATCTACGACAAAACCACAGCTCTTGTTTTTGTAAACTCTGTTCACTCTTGCGATTGCCTGTAATAGATTGTGTTCTTTTATTACATTGTCCAAATACATAACCTGCTCAATAGGGGCATCAAAGCCTGTAATGAGCATACTCTGAACAACTAGAATACCCACATCTCCTTTACCAAAAGGTAGTTTAAAATTCTTGATAATCGAATCATGTTTATTAGAATCCGTTAACTCGGGCGGGTACAAGTTTGGATAGTCATTCGGTCCTCTTGTTATTACCACCTTAACCTTTAATCTCGAAAGGGTGTCTAAATCAACATTGTTTAAGTTCTCCTTCTTTAACTCTTCTATCTTTTCTTTAAGGGCATTTTCAAAAGCTTTTTTATATCTTATTGCAGCAAGCCTTGAGACAGTCACGACTTGAGCCTTAAATTCATTTGGAAAGACGTGTGCAATATAATGGACTATCATATCCTTTGCCTTGTCCATTATCACATTTTCATCTTCAAGATACGCCCGCCATGTGTATCTCCCCATAATCTTTGCCTTTTCATCGGCATCAAGTACTGAGAAAACGTCCTCAAACTTTGCATTTGCCGCCTCTTCATCAGAAAGTTCTGCACCGTGGACTCTGCCCTCATAAACAATTTCAACAGTTACGCCATCATCAACCGCCTGCCTTATGCTGTATTTGTCTATATAATACCCAAATGTCTCCTCGGTTTTCTCAATCGGCGTGCCCGTGAAGGCTATTTTTACAGCGTTGGGCAGAGATTTTCTTAAGTTTGCCCCTAAGAGTTTGTACTGTGTTCTGTGTGCTTCGTCAATCATGATAAGGATGTTAGGAGATATGTTGAGTTCTGGGAATTCCGTTCTAAGTTCTCTTTCCTGAAACTTGTGGATCATGCCCATTACAAGATCTGGAGTATCTGTTTTTAAAAGCTTCTGAAGTTCTGGTACACTTCTCGCGAGATTAATCGTAAAGCCCACACTCTTTGATGTTTCATTTAATTGTTTTTCCAAGTCTTTCCTGTCTGTTATAAAGACAATTTTGAAGTTACCAAACTCAGGGTTATGGTACATTTCTCTCACAGTAAACATCATTGTTATAGATTTACCAGAGCCTTGGGTATGCCAGACAATTCCTCCTCGTTCTTTTGGAGTTTTTCCTTCTTTTAGCCTCTTTATTATCTTCTTAACCGCCCTGAGTTGTTGGTATCTTGGCACAACTTTGATAACACCGCTCTCAGGGTTCTCTTTAAAAATGGTAAACGTATGTAGAATATCAAGAAGATTATCCTTCGTAAGTGTTCCCTGAGCTAAAACCTGCTGGCTTGTTATATTTCGCTCTGCACTTATGTCTGAGAGAGTGTAAGGATACGGATCTTTCCACTCAACAAAGTGCTCATACTCTGCGGTAATAGTGCCATACTTTGCTATTTGATTAGAGGTAGCAATCATAAAAAGATTATACCAGAAGAGTTTTTCATTCCCTTCCTTTACCCCTCTTCTATTGGAATACCTCATAAGCTGGGTAATTGCCTCTGCAATTGGGTCTGCAATGGCGGGAGATTTGCATTCCACAACCACTAAAGGTAAGCCATTCACAAAAAGGACAATATCTGGTATTATGTGTTTCTCTGTTCCTGGAATATTTACCTTAAACTGGGAGACTGCAATAAAGGAGTTATTCTCTGGATTTCTAAAATCTATAAATCTGACTGTTGGACTTTTTTCTCCTGTATTCCTATTCTCTGATACAGAGGTATTTTCAAGGAGTAAATCGTTGGTTTCTCTGTTTGCCTCTAAAAGAGTGTGGGCTGAGGGCGTCGTTATCCTTCTTACAACTTCATTTATCTGTTCTTCTTCCATCCATGGATTTATTCTTTTGATGGAGTATTTGAGTTCTTCTTCAAGAATTACCTCCCTGAAGTTCTCCCTAAATTTTATTCTTTCACCATAGTTAGGTTCAAAGGATGATTTGAAGGATTTGATTTCTTTAACATCTTCAGGATTATCTTTATTCTGCCTATAAACCTTCCAGCCCAGTCTCTGGAAATGAGCAAGAAACGGATTTTCCACATAATATTCCTCATCCAGCTTGCGGTACATTTTTTACACCTTCTTCAATCAGATGATTAACCCTGACTTTGCCAGTTAATAAATCCTCCATAAGCCCCTGCTTTATCCGTTCAAGTTTTTCTTTGTATTTCTGCTCCTTTTCTATAGTTTCGTCTATCTGAGAGAGGATGGAGGCGATGCGTTGTTGTTCGGGGAGAGGGGAAAGGGGAATTTGCATTTCTTTCATTTTTTCAATAGTTAAAGCGTTTTGGCTGGTCCCTATTGTTAAAATTTCTTTTTGCTTTTCAAAAACTTCCTGAAATAAGTAAGCTAAAAGTTCTATATCTATTAATGATCCAGTTAGATTTTTTAACCATAAAAGGTTCCCATCTTTAAAATAAAATTTTCCATCTGATGTTTTTATAACATATATGACTCCTAATGTTCCAACTGCTGTTATTAAAATATCCCCAGTCTTAGGCGTTCCGAAATGTTTTTCTATAAATCTGTATTTATTTTCTGGTATGAAAAGTGTTTTTTCTATATTCAAGCCTTGTGCTTTCTCAATAATTTCTTTAGACCTATAAAAAGGTATGCCTTCTTCTGTATATTCATCAAAATATATCCTTTTACTTGATGTGATCTCAGCTATTTCCCCCAACCTCACGACTTCCCACTCCTCCGGTATCCTCCCAAGAGGAGAATCCTTGAATTTATGCGTCTCTTCGCTTCTTATCTGCCCGTTTTCATCTATGCCCTTGGTGAGCAAATCCTGCATCAAGCCCTGCTTTATGCGTTTGTATTTTGCTATGATTTTATGGGTCTTTTCTATAGCATTATCAAAGGTTTCAAAGCTTTCGGCGATTTTGCGCTGTTCTCGAATGTCTTCAGGAACTTCCAGTTCGAGATTACCAAGATTAGTCCTTGATACTCTTTGCCTTGTTGAACCTGCAGCAAGCTCTTCAGCTTTTTTTAGAGTTGACTCGTAATTAAGAACATATAGTATGAATTTCTTGTCATATCTTTTATTATTCTCTCTAAATATAACTACATCAACCGAGGTGACATAATAATTTTCAATATTTGGAACAATACAAGCTCTCCCAATAGGTTCTGCAAGTCTACAAATAAGAATATCGTCCGTAAATACTTTCTTACAGTTAAGAAGTTTAAAAGATTCTATTGAAATAAATTTTTTACTTTCAGGTTTATCGAGACATTTTCCAATTCCTATATTACCCGTTTGAATAATTCTTATTCCTGAATCTTTGATATGTTCTAATTCAATCCAATCACCATCTATAAAACTATTTTTCTCATCTTTTGCAATGTCTTTTAACATTACTTTCTTCCAGCCTTCAACCATTATAAATACCTCAATTGATATAAGTAATTATCAAGTTCTTTCTTTGTTTTCGCTCGTTCTTCTTCTAACTCTTTAACAGATACTTTATACTTATCCCACAGGGTTTCAAAAATCTTTATGATTTCTCTCTTCTCTGAATTCAGATATTTGTCAAGTTGCTCATCAATGAGGTTGCGGAATTTCTCAAGCAGCAACTCCTTTGCTTCTTCATCTGTCAGTGAGTTTCTTTTCTGGTCAATTTTTCCTTCCTTAACCTTTACCATTTGTTTGGTACTTTTGTCTTTTTTATAAACTCCTTCCAACTCTTGATTTTTTGATTTTAATTCCTTTTTCCACTCATTTAACTCTTTATTCTTATTATGGATTCTTTCGTGTAGTTGCCAAAACTCATTAACAGCTCTTCTTGCCAAGTCTGACAATGTTTCTCCATTAAATTTGGTTAATGCTGAAACTAAATTTTTATCCAATTTTTGATCTTTTGATACAAGTAAAATATTTCTTATCTGTTCTTCTAAATATTGTTCAACATTATTTGCTGTTTTATTACCTTGCTCTTCCTCATCCCAATCTTCAACCTCTTTTAAAAGCTCGTTTAGTTCTCCCTCAACCTCTGCTACCATGCTTTCCAGTTTTTCAATTTCTTCCAGTTCTGCCCTGAAAAACTTCTCTTTTATCCTCTCATTCTCAACCAGGTTTTTGCTCCAGCCAGTAGAACCTATGGTTTTAAAATCATATCTGAGCTCTTCCCACCAATTCACAAATATTCCAGAGATTTTAAACTCACTAAGCGAGCCAAGAGGTAGAAGTCTCTCCTTTAGCCGTTTCATAGCCCTGTTCCTGAAGTCCCAGAGGTCGTTGTTACCGTAGAAACCTTCAAATTCAGTCTTTACTTCATTCCACCATTCCTGTAGTTTTTCTCTGTGTTTTGAGATTGTGGCTTTTACATTATCATCGCTCTTAATGATTCCCTTTATCCTGCTTTTTCCCTCAATATTATCGTTAAACTCCAAATATCTCTTATCTTTTTCTTTCATGAGATGATTAAGGGGAAGGTTAAACCTCTGAAATCGCCCATTATAAAGTTCAACCTCTCTCTTTGGAACACCGCAAACGAGATGAGCATGAACATCCTCAATCTCAGGATCCGGAGAGTTGTGCACATACCTCCTGACGTTCAGATTGAAATCATTATCTTCAATTTCCCTAATATCTACGAGCCTTGAATATTTTGGTATTTCCTTCTTCCCCGTGAATACAGTTACAATCTTCTCGATATCCTCTGGTCTTAGATAATTCTGATTCCTTCCCTCGCCGTATTCCCTATCTGCATTGATGAATAAAATCTTGTTTTTCATGTGTTCTGGTTTATTTCTGTTGATAACAACCACGCAGGCAGGGATACTTACGTTGTAAAAGAGTTTGAAAGGTAAGCCAATAATCGCCTCGATTAAATAGGCTTTCACAATCTCTTCCCTAATAACCTTCTCCTGCCCACTTCTGAACAATACACCATGAGGCATTACAGTTGCCATAATGCCGCCATCTCTTAAACTGGCAACCATATGTTGCAAAAACATTAAATCCCCTTTTTTACCTGCCTCTGGAGTAAAACCATACTTGAATCTTTCAGGAAATTGCATGTTTGTACGGGTATAATTCTGAGAAAATGGAGGATTGGCTAGAACCCTGTCAAAATGCTTTATGTATCCACTTTCTACAAACATAGGGTTTGTTAAAGTATCTTCATTTTCTATATGTGCATCTGGAATATCGTGGAGAATCATATTCATCTTGCATATTGACCATGTCAATCCGATGGACTCCTGCCCATAAAGAGCTAGATTTCTGGGGTTCTGTCCCTGCTCTTCAATATAATGTCTTGATTCTATAAGGAACCCTCCCGAGCCAACTGTAGGGTCATAAATTGTCATTCCTTCTTGTGGTTTAACAACTCTGACCATTAGTTTCTTTACTTGTGTAGGTGTGCAAAATTCACCGCCTTTTTTTCCTGCTGAGTCAGCAAATTGTTTAAGAAGATACTCATAGGCAGCACCAAGCAAATCCGGAAATTCAAAGTCCTCGTTTGTGAGCCTGTATTTATTAAAGTGGTGAATCAGATCAATGAGTTGCTGGTCTTTAAGACGAGTTTTTCCTTTTTTGGCGTTAAAATCAATATGCTTTAAAACACCATCAAGCTCTGGATTCTCTTCTTCTACTGCGGCTAATGTTTTATTTAAGTTATTGCCCACGTCTCCTTTTAAGTTAAGAATATTTTGCCATCTTGCTCTCTTAGGAACAAAGAAAGTATCACAGTATGAATTAGGATCTTCTAAAAGTTCATTAATCTGTTCATCAGAAAACCTTTGAGCTTTGAATCTGTCTCTTAATTCTGCTATTCTTACTTTAAAAACATCCGAAACACGCTTTAAAAAGAGCATACCAAAAATATATTCCTTATACTCAGAGGCATCCATCTTCCCTCTAAGAATGTCGGCAGCTTTGAAAAGATGAATCTCAAGCTGTCTTAAGGTTATCTTTCCGTTATTCATATTATCAACCACTCATATGTTATTACATTCCCCAATTTTAAGTACTTTCAAGGCGAGTTTGGGCATTTCACTTAACGGTATCAGTGTATGCGAAGTGCGAGGCGAAGTCTAGCATTTGCGTGAGGGCGTTAGCCCGAACCGCATACACAGTGTTATGTGCTTGTTTGCTAAATCATGTAATTTCAATTCAACGACAAATCTTACCGCCTGCCTTATTCAGAAGATCCTTTATGTCCTTGAACCATTGGAGCAGATCTCCATCTGGATCAATCTCATATAATAATGCTCTGTTCATATATTTTGGAGCTAGAGAACACATCTGACGCTTTGCTTTTGATTCTTTTTCCTCCTTCATTTTATCAGTAAGTTCGTTCCATGCCTTGGGGCTATCAGACACTTCGTTTACTATTTGCGCAACTTTTTGAGGAACATTATCGAATGAGTCAAAATTTGTCATTATTGTAAGATTGATGCCGAGTTCTTTATATGCAGTTATGATTGCGTCTTTGTGTAGATAGTTTTCGATTTCCTTCTTCAACGTGTTACGCGCTCTGCAATTTTCCCGGTCATTTACTTTATCCACATGCATTTGATATCTCGCGGGTGCTGGGGGAGCAATATCCCTATCACAGAGATGAAACTCTGGCCGATTAAGTTTTTCAAGGCGAGAAGACCAAAGGGCAAGGTTTGACCCACCGAAAGGAAAGAAAATTAGTTCGCCATCGAGTTCTATTTTTTCCAGATCAGGAATATCAATGCCATCATTACGCAATGCCTTTGAAATAGTTTGCAGAAATGTAATATCGTTGGGACCTTCCACCCCAATAAATAATTTGACGGTATTGTCTGGCAAAACGCCAAGCGACCGTGCGAATATCTTGTTGGTTTCAATCCCACCAGTCAAGATTTCTCTTCTTTTATCGTTCGAAATATGAATATATCGCAAAGAACTATCCGGCAGCGCACGTGCTAACATGGGTGTATGAGTACTAACTATAACCTGCGCTTCGGAAGACAAATCAGACAAAGCTCTGAGCAGCATACGTTGGTTGTTTGGGTGCTGGCAAGTCTCTGGTTCTTCAATTGCATAAATGACATTTGCATGACCTGTTTCCTTGGCTAGTAGTTCAGCTTTGGCACGGAAAAAGTTGAGCAAAATCAATCTCTTAACTCCACTGCCACGCTTGTTGATAGGTATGTCATCATCTGAAGTAATGCTAGCCTTGAAGAGGCTATCCCACTTTGGTGCGGTAAAGATAGGTTTGAGTTGGGTCGCGAGAGTTGGGTCCATCTCACGGAGTTTTTCCAAAGTCAAACTAGCAATCTTCTGGACTTCACTCTGAACGTACTCGGTGATTTTCGCTAGTTCTGCTTCCTTAGTCTTAATAGCTTCTTTGACAGCAGCTTTCAGTGGGTCTTGGGCTTCAGGATCCTGATCTGTACTCGGACGGTCCGACTTAAAAAGCGCAAACGCAGGAAGGTATTTGCGAAGCTCAGTCCATGTCTTTTTAGCGTTATCTTCGTTCAACAGGATCATAGATGGAGCAAGGTTGAGATTATCAAAATGATCTCGTATTTGTGCGCGTATCTGGGCATTGACTCTCTGGTCAACACCCGCGAGATCTATACCCAACTCTTGGGCCCGCTTCTTAAGGTCAGATTTTTTGAGTTGGAGGAGATCCTTGGCTCCATCTATAGTTTGATGAATGACATGGGCTTGTATGCTTTTGCATTTTGGTTTCATCAGTTCGCCACTGTAAGATTTATGGATTTCAAGTCTTCCCTCAGCGTTTAGGAGAAACTCGGTACTGAGTTTCGTTGGATTTGCATCGTCCAAGATGACTTCGTCAGGAAGTTCAGTAAATTCACAGATTATCGTCAAATCCCTTGGATCGCCATTTTTTGATGCATCGTCTTTATCTGGATCAATATCGTTTAGGAAAATGTCTAGTGCGTCCATAAGCGTAGACTTACCGGCGTCGTTTTTTCCAACAAGCGCCGTGATATCCTCAAAGTCGATAGATATCTCTTCCTTAAAACAGCGGAAATTACGAAGCCTTAATCGCTTGAGTTTCATTTTAATTCTTCTAACTTTTTATCATATTGCTTTGTGCAAATGGCACATAAAATAAACGAAGTATTTCGTTTATGCACTCAAATTGTCGTGTATTGCGAAGTACTTTGTTTATATTCAACCTTATACGCTGTTCTGTCATTAAATCTACCAACTTTTTACTTCATACTTTATATATTCACAAGTATAATTTACTTTCTGGTATTATAACATCAAATATCCAATATTATAATTTGTAGTACAAATAAAGCTTTTTTATTTTTTAACCTTAAAATCCAGTACCCTTCCTTCCGGGCCGGTCACATCAACTGTCACTTTATCCCCTTCTTTTATCTCTCCATTTAAGAGCTTCATAGCCAGTACATTCTGCACTTCATTTTGTATTACTCTCTTTAACGGCCTTGCTCCATAAACAGGATCAAACCCTTCTTTTGCCAGAATCTTTTTAGCCTTATCTGTTATATCAAGGCTTAACTTCTTACTTTTTAAAATCACTTTTAATTTTTCAACCTGAATCTCAACAATTTTTGTTATCTCATCAATTCCCAGCCTGTGAAATATAACGATGTCGTCCACCCTATTTAAAAATTCTGGTTTGAAGCTGTTCTTCATTACTTCCGTAATTCTTCTTTTCATTTCTTCTTCATCTTTATCTCCAAGCTCAGTTATCCACTGGCTGCCGATATTGGAAGTCATAATAATAACCGTATTTTTGAAATCGACTGTTCTTCCATGTCCATCTGTAAGCCTGCCGTCGTCCATTATCTGAAGCAATATGTTAAAAACATCGCTGTGAGCTTTCTCAATTTCATCCAGAAGCATAACACTATATGGTTTCCTTCTCACTGCTTCCGTGAGATACCCTCCTTCCTCATATCCAACATAGCCAGGGGGAGCACCAATAAGTCTTGATACAGTATGTTTTTCCATATACTCGGACATATCTATCCTTACCATTGCTCTTTCATCATCAAATAAGAACTGCGCCAGAGCTTTTGAAAGTTCAGTTTTGCCCACCCCGGTGGGTCCTAAGAATATAAATGAACCTATGGGACGGTTTGGGTCCTGAAGACCAGCCCTGGCTCTTCTTATAGCATTTGAGATTACAGATATAGCTTCATCCTGTCCAACAACTCTCTTTCTTAATCTTTCTTCCATAGAAATTAGTTTATCAATTTCTGCTTCCATCAATCTGGTAACCGGGATACCAGTCCATTTGGAAACAGCCTCTGCAATATCTTCATCATCTACTTCTTCTTTTAGCATCTTCTGGCTCTTCTGCAGCTGCTCCAGCT
>Ga0307378_10007999_pt1 | contig 14139 bp, 10 predicted proteins | sample UN1MG_FD_202238 | JGI IMG/M metagenome (GOLD analysis project Ga0307378, IMG submission 202238) | Soil microbial communities from Risofladan, Vaasa, Finland - UN-1 | ecosystem: Environmental > Terrestrial > Soil > Coastal area > Acid sulfate soil | place: Finland: Risofladan, Vaasa | collected... | reverse complement strand
CCGGTCGCTATGTCTGATATCGCTACCTTCGCCAAGTTGGCAGCCCGGATGGTTGATGCTTCCTGTCTACCAGAGTCGCTCTGTCAAACGCTCGATCTCAGGTTGGGATTCATTCAGGGATCCCATTCCGACCAGCGTAGTACAATCCACCTTCGTTGTGATATGATCTGATCCAGGGAAATCGGCGATGACCATCAGCCAGTACCTTCACAATCGCACCGGAGAAGACGACGCCGACGCGCACCTGAAGCGCCAGATCATGGGCCGCGAAGTGGTGGCTGCGGTGACCAATGGCCATCTGGACTTCGGCACCTGGGAGCAGATCTTCTATGGCGAATTCGACGGCCGACGTCGGAAGCGGATGCTGGTCAAGATCATTGGGGAGTAGGGGGACCTGTTGCCCTCGTGAGTGTCGCTGGCCATCGTGCCGCCGTCTGGCAACAGCGTTCTTCCGGCAAACGATGACGAGCGCGCACTCCATACCAACCATTCGAAGTGAGGACCGGTGAAGCGAGCATTCATCGCGCTTGGGCTATCGACACTCCTGCTGGCCACGATCAGTCCGCCGACTCCGGCGGTCGAGACACCCTGGCTGGCCTTCTCGTTTCGCAGCCACGCCGACGGATACGGCCCTGCGCCCATCGACCGGCCTGTGCTGACAGCCGAAGAGACACCGACGCGGGCAGACGTCGCCGTGCTAGACGAGTGGACAGCTCTCGTGCTGGAAAGCGGGTCCTTGACAGTCCTGCACCGAGACCAGAAGGTTTGGACCAGCGATCCCACGTGGGACGTGCGGCAGGTGGTGGCGGCAGACCTGGACCACGACGAACAACAAGAGGTGACCCTCGTGCTCTGGAAGCCGTTCCATCGAGAGCCCGACGTCGTCTACCAGACCTTTCGCTTCCCCTCTCCCTGGGAGGAAGGCAGCCAACGAAACCACCTCTTCGTCTACGCCTGGGAAGAAGCTGGATGGCAGCCAATGTGGTGCAGCTCGCCCATCCCTGACCCTGTAGTGCAGATAGCCGCGGGCGACGTAGACGGCGACGGGGCTTACGAACTGGTGGCCCTGGAGGGCAGCTACGGCGAAGATCCCGGCGCACCCGCCCGCCACGTTAGCGTGTGGCGCTGGAACGGCTGGGGCTTTACCCTCCAATGGCGCAGCCCTCGCGGTCTCTACGAGAACCTCACACTGTTTGACGTCACCGGCGACCATGTTCCTGAGATCCTCGTGCAAGACCGAACTCAAGTATAGAAAGGAGCCTGGAGAGATGAGCTATCACCATCGTTTTCGCCTAGTTTGTGGCCTTCTCGCCTTCACCGTGCTACTGAGCGCCTTCCTCAGCGGCTGCGCCAGCCCCACCCCTGAGCCGACTGAGCCGCCAGCGCCCAGCGCTACAGTCGCGCCTAAACCCAGCCCAACCCTGGAGCCGACCGCACCTCCCACGCCCGAACCAACAGATACCCCGGAGCCTACCGTCGAACCCACCCCGACCGAGGAGCCGGCGGCCCGCTTCGGGCTGCTGGCCAGTCCCCTGCCCGTCACCAGCGCGGGCTTCGCCTCCTACCAACCGGTGCAGGTCGGTGTGCCGGCGGCCCACGCCGGCTACTCTCTGCCTGTGGACTTGAACAGCGTGGTCGTCGACCAGCGCTTCGTCTTCACCGAGGCCCAGCGCCAGCTCTTGAGCGCCAACGGCTTCGTCGTCGCCCCCTCAGAGTACAGAGAGTTCTTCCATCTCTACGAGGAGGCTCGCTACGCAGAGATGCCGGTCTTCGTCACCACCGACTCGGTCTATCACGTCTATCACCTGCTCTTCGACAAGGTGCTCCGCACCCTGGAGGACGAGCGCTTCCGCGCGGATTTGGACAAGATGACGGCGGGCATGGTCTGGGCGGCGGAGACCCAGCACGAGACGCTTAAAGGCACCGCCCTCGAGGGAGCGGCCCTCCGCAACCTGGCCTACTTCGCCGTGGCCCAACGACTCCTCAATCCTGCCGCTCCGGTCCCCCAGGCGGTGCGCGAGCAGGTGGAGGCGGAACTGGCCCTCATCGAGGCCCACCAGGGTTTCGTGACCTCGCCCATCCTGGGCTACCCAGAGGACTACAGCCAGTACGTGCCGCGCGGCCACTACAACAAGAACGAGGCCCGGCGGCAGTACTTCAAAGCCATGATGTGGTATGGGCGCATCAACTTCCGGCTCAAGGAGGCAGACGAGACCCTCTCTGCGCTGCTCATCGCTCAAGCCCTGGCCAATACGGAGATCGAGGGGGAGCCAGCGTCGGCGATCTGGGAGCGCATCTATGAGCCCACCTCCTTCATGGTCGGAATCAGCGACGACCTGGACATCTACGACTACCACCCCTTGATGGAAGAGGTTTACGGTTCCCTGGGTAACAACCCCACGATCTTCCTCGACGAGGCAAAGCTGCCCCAGTTCATCGCAGCGGCCAAGGAGCTGCCGCCCCCGCAGATTAACTCCATGCTGGTCTACGTCTGGGAGGATCGCGACGTGGCCACGCAGGGCTTCCGCTTTATGGGCCAGCGCTTCGTCATCGATGCCTACATCTTCCAGCAAATGATGTTCCGCAACGTAGGGGTGCTGGGGGACGCTCGTATGCTACCCAAGGGGCTGGACATCTTCTCTGCCATGGGCTCCCAGGAGGCCTACCGCATCCTCCAGGAGATGGACGAGACCCACTACCTCAACTTCAACGAGCAGATGAGCAAGGTGCAGGGTGAGGTCTCGGCGCTGGAGATGGATAGCTGGACGCAGAACCTGTACTGGGTCTGGCTGTACAGCTTCCAGCCATTGATCGAGGTCAAGGGGGAAGCGTATCCCGCCTTCATGCGCAATACCGCGTGGACCCGCAAGGACCTGCACACGGCCCTGGGGAGCTGGACGGAACTCAAGCACGACACCATCCTCTACGCCAAACAGGCCTACGCCGAACTGGGGGGAGTCTTCGAGGAGCCGGAGTTCAAGGGGTACGTGGAGCCCAATCCCGAGGCCTTCGCCCGGCTGGCAGCCCTGACCAGGATGACCATCGACGGGCTGGAGGCGCGGGACCTCCTCAGTGGCAGCGAGGCGATGTGGGAGACCAAGGACAACCTGGCACGTTTGGAGTTGCTCCTGACCCAGTTGGCAAGTATCGCGGAGAAAGAACTGGCGGGCACACCCCTCACCCCAGAAGAGCAGGAGGTGATCCTGTATTACGGGGGCCTGCTGGAGAATCTGACCATCGCCGCCGCCGACAAGGACGAGGTCGAGGGCCGCGCTTTTGTGGAGGACGAGGAAGCAGCGGTGATAGCCGACGTGGCCACCGACCCCAACGGCTTCGTTCTGGAAGAGGCTGTGGGTCGCATCTTCGAGATCTACGTCGTGGCTGAGATCGAGGGAAGCCCGATCGTGACCAAGGGCGGGGTCTTCTCCTACTACGAGTTCCCATGGCCGATGAGCGATCGCCTCACGGACGAGACCTGGCGGGAGATGCTCAGTACGGCGCAGACACCGCCTCGCCCACAATGGACCGGGAGCTTCATCGCGGAGTAGACCTGGTCTGGCCATCGACGCCAACCGAGACAACGACGACACAGGAGGAGGAAGCATGGGCCAGCAAGAGGGGGTGGAGTACTTACCCCTGATCAGAGACCTTCCAGCGAGCGAACGCCCGCGCGAGCGACTTCAGGCCTACGGTCCCCAATCGCTGTCCACCTCGGAGTTGCTGGCCATCATCCTTCGTACAGGCACGAAGTCCGAAAGCGTGATCAACCTGGGCAGCCGCCTTCTGGCCCAGTTCCACGGCCTGGCCGGCATCGCCAGGGCCAGTTTCGCCGACCTCTGCGACGTCCACGGGCTGGGAGTGGCCAAGGCCGCTCAGCTCAAGGCAGCGCTCGAGCTGGGCAAGCGTTTGATGGTGGCCTCCCCCGAGGAGCGCCCTCAGGTAAAGTCCCCGTCGGACGTGGCCAACCTGTTGATGCTGGAGATGGGCTTCCTGGAGCAGGAGCACCTCCGGGTGGTGCTCCTGGACACGAAGAACCACGTCCTGGGCATGCCCACCATCTACGTGGGTAGCCTCAATACCTCCGTCATGCGTATCGGGGAGCTCTTTCGCGAGGCCGTCAGGGCGAACAGTGCCGCGGTGATCGTGGTGCACAACCACCCCTCGGGCGACCCCACTCCCTCGCCAGAGGACGTGAGTATCACCCGGCAGATCGTAGAGGCGGGGAAACTGCTGGATGTGGACGTGCTGGACCACCTGGTCATCGGCCAGCAGAGGTACGTGAGCTTGAAAGAGCGGGGATTGGGTTTCTCGTGACACGGACTACCATCTGCAGCGAGGCCTGAGACCCGGCGTTCATACTCCTCGAACTGCTCGCGGCTTCCATCTGCCTCTTGCCAGAGCAGGATCCTCTCACGACCCCGCGCGCACGGCTGCCGCAGCGCGACCCAATGTCCTGTTCGGGGTGTCGTTCATGGGGTCTCGTTGCGATACAGTCACCTGTGACTGTATCGCTCCAAGACTCCTTGACTAGACACGCGATCCGGGGTATACTAGGTACAGACCATTCTCCGGCGGCGTGTTTCTCCTGGTACGTCATCTGCCCGAAATTGGCGGCTTGTGATGCAACGATGAGCATCCTCATCCTGGACTGACTAGAGGTAGTGGCATGCCGGACGAATTTGACGAAGGTCACTGGAACGCCCTTCTGCAGAGAATCAGGGACGGGAAATGCACACCGTTCCTCGGAGCAGGGGCATGTCACCCGTCCATACCCCTGGCGACGGAGCTTGCCCTGAGTTGGGCGGACGAGCATGGCTATTTCGAGCGGGACCACAGCCGACGCGCAAACCTAGCTGTAGTGGCTCAGTATCTAGCCGTGACCAGAGACCCGATGTTTCCCAAACAGAAGCTCCTCAGACGCATCGAGTCCTGTCAAGCCCCGGACTTCTCTGAAGAGGACGAACCCCACAGTGTCCTGGCTGACCTTCCTCTGCCGATCTATCTTACGACGAACTGTGACGATTTCATCGTCAAGGCGCTCGAGAGTCGGGGAAGGACCCCTAGGGCCGAAGTCTGTCAGTGGAGCAAGTCGCTGCGGGAGTTGACTGAGGCGCAGGTGTCTTCAGGTCTAGACTTGCAGCATCCTTTGGAGCCAAGTCCCCCCAATCCCCTCGTTTTCCACCTCCACGGAGGTGGTGGGGAACCCAGGTCGCTGGTCTTGACAGAGGATGACTACCTGGAGTTCCTGGTCAGCGTATCCCAAGGGGAGGAGGTACTTCCTTCGCGGGTCAAGGAAGCCCTAACGGACAGCTCACTGCTATTCATAGGGTACAGCTTGCAGGACCTGACTTTTCGCGTGCTATGGCAGGGGCTAGTTGCCCCGAGGCCCAAAGGCTGGCGATACGGTAGCGTTTCTGTTCAGCTAGTGCCTGTCCCCGAGGATGCTACGCAGGAAGACCGGCGGGCCGCGAAGGCGTATTGGGAAGAGTACTTCGCTCGGCTCGATGTCCGCGTCTACTGGGGCACAGCGAGGGAGTTTGCCAGAGAACTTAGGTCAAAGTGGCAGCAGGACGGTGATGGCTGAGAGTGCAGAAGCAGGCCCATACGTGGGGCCGCGCCCCTTCGAGCGCAGGGACGAATCACTATTCTTCGGCAGGGAGCCCGAAAGCCGCGAACTTCTTTCGCGCGTGATCGCTCACCAGCTAGTGGTCTTCTACGCTCAGTCGGGCGCCGGGAAAACCTCCCTGCTGAACGCGAGGCTAGCTCCGCGCCTGGAGGATAGAGGCCTAGAGGTTCTGTCGGGACGCGTGGGTGGAGAAACACCCGTGGACATCGACGCGGCAGCGGTGCCGAACCCCTTCTCCTACCGCGTTCTGCTCAGTCTCGTCCCGCAGGGTTCGGATCCGCGCGAGATGCTACAAGAGTCCCTGGCGGGTTTCTTCAGAGGGAGAGAGCACACGACCGATGGCGATGGGCAACCGCTTCCACGCGTGCTGGTCTTAGATCAGTTTGAGGAGCTGTTCACGCTCTACCCGGACCGCTGGGAACAGCGAGAGGACTTCTTCCTCGAGGTCCGACAGGCGGTGAGAGAGGACCCCCTATTGCGGGTGGTACTTGCTGTCCGGGACGAGTATATGCCTGAAGCCGAACGCTACCTGAGACTCATTCCTGAGGAGTTGCGGACACGCTTCCACATGGAGCGTCTACGGAGGAATGCGGCGCTGGACGCGGTGACCGGCCCAGTATCGCACACCCAACGTCGCTTCGCTGACGGTGTTGCCGAGACGCTCGTTGCAGATCTGCTCAAACCGCGGGTCTCTGCAAAGGGGACGGACGAGGCGCGACAGGAGTTTGTGGAGCCGGTGCACCTCCAGGTCGTGTGCCAGAACCTATGGCGGAGTTTGCCGTCGGACACTGACGTGATCACGCAGGAGCATGTATCGGCTTCTGGTGAGGTCGACCAAGTCCTTGCTGAGTTCTATGAACGTATTGTCCAAAAGGCAGTGGCTGAGACCGGAACCGATGAATCCTCTCTGCGCGACCTTTGCAGCAACGAGCTCATCACACCGCTTGGGACTCGCGGAACCGTCTTGAGGGGCATTTCCACCTCCGGCGGCGTCCCGAACAAGGCAATCGAGGTTCTTGAGAGAGAGCATCTCATCAGAGCGGAGTGGCGGGCCGGGGCGCACTGGTATGAACTCACTCATGATCGCCTGATAGAGCCAATCCGGAAGTCAAACGAAGACGCCAGCGCAAGGCGCGCCCAACAAGCGCAGGCCAGGAAGCGTCGGGCCCTCGCTGTGGGCATCCCGCTGGCAACCGTGTTGGTAGCCTTGGCGCTAGTATTTCTCACTTCGCAGTTTGCCCACGAGCGTGCGAAGGCGGACCTCCAGACCCGGATTGGACAATCTCGGCAGTTTGCGGCTCGCGTCCCCGGGGCGCTGGCTGCAGACTCCGAGCTAGGCCTACTCGTGGCTATGGAGTCCATATCGGTGACGTACTCCGTGGACAGCAGCTATACGGTTGAGGCGTACGCTGCCCTTTGGCAAGCGCTGGACAGCCCGCCACATGTCATTTTGGCTGGGCACACAGCGCGAGTAAACTGGGCCTCGTTCGGTCCGGGCGGCCAGGAGATCGTGACGGCTAGCGCCGACAAGACCGCTCGGCTCTGGGATATCCGCGGCCTGCCACTTGCGACTCTCACGGGCCACACCGGCGCAGTGCTCCGTGCGGCCTTCAGTCCCGATGGACAGCGCGTAGTCACTGCCAGCGAGGATTCCAGCGCGCGCCTATGGGCCGTGGACGGCCGCCCAATTGCGCAGCTCTTGGGCCACGATGGCGCCGTGAATGACGCGCTGTTCAGTCCGGATGGACGTCTAGTGCTCACCGCGAGTGCTGATGGGACAGCTCGCGTGTGGGACGTTGAGGGAAACTGCGTTGCTGTCCTTACGGGCCACACCGGTGCGGTCAACAACGGTCTGTTCAGTCCCGACGGGCAGCTTATCCTCACCTCAAGTGCGGACGGTACAGCGCGGCTCTGGCGTCTCGACGGAACCCCCGTCACTGTCATCACCGGCCACACGGCATCTGTCAACCACGCTGAGTTCAGTCCCGACGGGCAACTCATCGTGACCGCGAGCGTTGATCGGACAGCGCGCGTCTGGGACTTGAGCGGCCAGAATACTGCCACCCTTTCTGGGCACATGGGAAGCGTGACCCATGCCTCTTTCAGTCCTGATGGGCAACGCATCGTCACAGCCAGCACCGATGGCACAGCCCGGGTGTGGGACAGAGACGGTCGACCAGTTGTCATTCTTGGCGAGCACTTGGGCCCAGTGCATTGCCCTGTCTTCAGCCCCGACGGGTTCCTGATCGCTACCGCCAGTGCCGACGGCAAGGTTCGACTCTGGCACAGGGAAGGGCAAGCGTTGGGGGCCCTCAGCGACGGCAGCGACGAAGCCCTGCATGCCGAGTTCAGCCCAGACAGCCAGCTAGTCGTGACAGCGAAGGTCGGGGGCGCAGCGCGCCTCCACCATATCTCCGTTGCCGATATGATGGCGCTCGCACAAAGTCGTGTCACGCGCACCCTCACACCCGAGGAACTCCAGACTTACGGGGGCGACACTCTTCTCGTGCCCACCCCAGAACCCACACCGTCCCCCAGTCCTACGAGCGTTGCACCGCCTGAGACGCCAGCGCCAACCCCAACCCCTCCGTCACCTCCTGGCATGGTGCTCATTCCCGCCGGGGAGTTCCTGATGGGTTCGACCAATCAACAGATCGACGAGCTCTTTGAAATGTGCTCGAGCAGAATTCCCGACTGTGAGAGGGAGAGCTTTGAAGATCAATACCCGCAGAGGCTTGTATACCTAGATGCCTTCTACATCGATCAATTCGAGGTGACCAACGCTCAGTATGCGCAGTGTGTGCTCGCTGGCAAGTGCACGGAGTCCAACCCCTCATCTCGGAATCGTTCCGCCTACTACGGCAATCCCGAGTATGACCAGTATCCGGTCGTCAGGGTCAATTGGTTCGATGCTCAGGCATACTGTGGGTGGGCCGGAAAACGACTGCCCACAGAGGCCGAGTGGGAAGAGGCGGCGCGGGGCACCGATGCTCGCCTGTACCCGTGGGGCAACGAGGCTCCAGATGCCAGTCGTCTCAACTACTGCGATTTTGACTGCCGGTGGAAACAATTCAGAGACCAAGACGTACATGATGGCTACGCGGACACAAGCCCAGTTGGTGCGTACCCAATGGGCACCAGTCCTTACGGAGCATGCGACATGGCGGGCAACGCATGGGAGTGGGTTGCGGACTGGTATGATAGCGCCTACTACGCAGTCGCCCCGTCTAGAAATCCGCTGGGACCTACAGTGGGCGCGAAGCGTGTCCTACGTGGGGGCTCGTTCGAGAACATCTGGCATGTAACCTCGGCCACATACCGTTCTCACGAGTTGCCTCGCACGCGAACCTACGGTGTCGGCTTCCGTTGTGCCGCATCGATCACCACATCCTCATCCGGCGGGTGAGTTGCTAGGCCACCACCCACACGGCCTCTGTTCAACATCACGGGCCGAGCGGGGACATCGTGGAGGCACGTGAGCGCTGGATGTCCTCGATCACCTCATCATCGCCCAGCAGAGGTACGTGAGCCTCAAGGAGCGAGGGTTGGGTTTCAGCTAGGCTAGAGCAGCTACTCCATGGAGGACCCTGGACTAGTCGTCTTCCGGGCGATACCCGTCCTTGTCTGCGGTGTGACTCCTGCCCCGCTCCTCGATCACCGACGAGGCGTGCTCGCGCTCCGCCTTGCACCAGGGGCACTCATCGCCTTCGTAGGGAAGGTGGCAAACGTTGCACACCTTCGCCTGGGTCTCACCCTCTTCTTGTGTGCTCTGCCTGGTCAAGCCGGCACCTCCCGTGATCTATCCCAATCAGCGCCACCCACATGCGTCACCCGCTACGCCGAAGGCAAGAGGTCTACAGGCCCACTTTGGCCTGCCAGCGCTCCATGGCCTGCGCGGCGTTGTCCATGTGCTGGGCACCACTCTCCAAGTAATTCGCCGCTTCCAGCACTGCACCGAGGTTCTTCGTCTGGCAGGCGGTCTGTAGCAACTGGAAGCCCTGCTCGAGGTCATCCATCGCGGCGATGAGCTCTGCGTAGCACTCTTGAAGGTCCGCGTCTGCCACGGGCGGCCGGCCCACCTGAGCCAGCCCCTGCTGCACCTCGGCCAGGGTGGCCACCACCACGTCGATCCCGGTGCAGACGGCAAAGATGTCCGCTTCGCCGCTTCCCAGCCCGAGTTCTTCCAACGCTGTGCCCATCTGCTCCAGGGGCTGGACGACCTCTTCCTCCAGAGCCATAGCGTAATCCCAGAGCGCAGCCAGCTCCGGGTCCACCAGAGCTGTGGGGATGGGCGACGGGGCCGCCTGCGGCTGTGCGGGCTGGGATTCAGGTGACTCGGCAGTCGGCTGTACGACCTCCTGGACCGGAGGCGCAGTGACCTCAAGGGGTGGTGTCTGGTCCTGGTCAACGTTGATGGTCGCAGCGCGGATGGTGCACCCCCCTATCACCAGACACGCGATGGCAAACATCAAGAGGTAGATCCGGACCCTCATTGTGCCTCCTTCCGCAGACTCTGGGGAAGCGTTACACAGGCTATTGTAGTCGGGCTCGCGTGCTTTAGCAACGCCCGGCACACCATCTACGGCCGTTCCGGAAGGCACTGGTACGCCTATGCCATTGACTGTATCCCTTAAGGCGCGTAGAATGAAATCGGACACTCAGTGCTTCTACAGCAAGGACCGCCCGATGAACGACTGTGATGCCGGTCGCCCCACACCATTGTCTCGCAAGAAGTTCCTCCAGCTCTCCGCGCTCCTGGCAGGGCTGGCAGCCTTGAAGCCCCATAGGGCGCTGGTGGCGGCTCCCCGCCTGACCCAACCCAGGGTGGTCCATACCTACAATCCACGAGCGGCCAACTGGGACTTCTCCACTGGATGGTGGGGCGACTACGTGGACCAGGGCCTGGTCACAGCGATGGTGACTCGCGGCCTCATGGAGCTGACGGGGCAGAGCAGCCTGGCAGATGCCTGGCAGGCGCTGATCCCCAACTACGTATCGGGGGAGAGAGTGGCCATCAAGGTCAATTTCAACAACGCCCGCTTTGTCGCAGACAGTGACAACGAGATCGACGCCTGTATCGAGCCGGTGAACGCGGTCATCGCAGGGCTGATAGAGATCGGCGTCGCCCAGTCGGACATCTGGATTTTCGACGCCATCAGACCCATCCCCGCCCGTTTTGCCGCCGGGTGCGACTACCCTGGCGTCCAGTTCTCGGGCGATTCGAGCAGCAACCCCCAGGGCTTCAGCAGCACGGAGAAGGTGGCATTCCAGACGCCTCCTGCCAAAACTGCCCTGGCTGACCAGCGCATCAGCAGCGTTCTGGTCAACGCTGACTACCTGATCAACATGCCCATCATGAAAAAGCACTGCTGCGCCTGGGCCACCCTCTCCTTCAAGAACCACTTCGGCAGCATTGCCAACTGCGCCGCCCTGCACGGGTACACCTTCCCCTACGAGGAAGATTACACTTCATCGTACAACCCAATGGTGGACGTCTACAGTAACCCACATTTCGGGGCCAAGACGGTACTGACCATCGGTGACGGCCTGTATGGGAGCAGAGAGAGCCAGGATTCCATTCCTGCGCCATGGACCACCTTCGAAAACGGTCCGCCCCGCAGCCTGTTCTTCTCCCAGGATCCCGTGGCCATAGACTCCGTGATGTACGACTTTCTCCAGGCGGAAGCAGGCGTGCAGATTCACGGGGACGACTACCTGGCGCTGGCGGCAAGCGCAGGACTGGGGGTCTTCGAACATCGGGCGCCTGGCGCTTTGAGCCGTGAGGAATGGTATAGCCAGATAGACTACCGCTACCTGGACATGGAGCCGTACGTCAGACTGAGAGGCTGGTGGAGGGATGAGATAGCCTACCTCTTCTGGAACAAGCCGCTGCACCCCTATCTGGCAGGCTACCGTATCCACTACTCACATGGCACTGGTGGCGGTGACGTTGATCAGGGCGAGTCGCCCATCGATGTCACCAACCCTGACCAGCTCGACCACCAGCTCACCGGGCTGACCGACTACTGTCTCTACCAGGTCTGGATCGAGCCTTACGAAGTCGGCGGAGAAGGCCTGGGAGAGTCCAATCGCGTCCCCCTTATGGCCACGGACATCGTGCAGCATCTCCCTCTGGTCTCCGCTGGTTGACGCAGACCTGACCCCAAGATCCAGTGGTGACTACCCGCTCTCCGGGCACTTGCCAATTCATGCTTGGTGCCATACAATCCAACTCCGTGGGCAATCGTGTCTGCGTGCGCTGACCCGTTCTTGCGCGCGCCAACCCGGCAACATCAGCTTCGGGGAGGAGGTTGAACCCATGGCAGCAAGTCCGCGCGTTCGCAGGAGAGATTCTCTTCGATTTCTCCTAGTAGAAGCCCTGGTGGCTTGGGTGGCGCTGGCTGGACTGGTGGCCTGCACGTCCCAGGAGTCCCCACAGGGTCTCGCTGACACGCCCACTGTCGCTGCGCAGGAATCGCCCAGCGCCGCACCCTCACCGACGCCCATCCCTGCACCCGTGATGGCGCCAGTTCTGCCCCCCCAAGGCGCTCAGTTTCCAGCTTCCATCGCCGAGCTTGCCTCCGAGCTTGAACTTGGAGGGAACCCTGTTAGCGTCGCGGAGTCGGTGAGCATCCCGCCCCTGTGCGATGTGCCCGAAAGGGCAGGTCAGGTTACCTGGTCGGTTGCCAGGGTGAGCGCGGGAGAGACTCCCGAAAACGCGGGCTACTGTCTCTTGGGATCACTGCCCGGAGTCTACGTTCAAGATGACGTAGTTGCCACGATCGAGGGGGGAGAGGTTTTGGAGGATGGTAGGGTCAGCATCGGCAGTATGGAGCAGCTGACCAGCATCATTCAAGACGGCGTTTTGGTCTTCGCTGCCGATGGCGCACGGTTCGCGGTGCCCATCTACGTCTCGCTTCCTGACTCTGAGAGAATCAAGGACGGGATCGATGAGAGCCGTATGATTCCGGTACCCGACTTCTGCACAGAGGAGCGTCCCTTGCTGAGCTGGCTGGTGCTCGATGAAGGAGGGGAAGCGTTTGAGTTGGACGGCGACGACCACCTCGACGCCGTCTACGGCGACACAGAGATCCTCATGGAGCTCGAAGGAGGCGAAGTTGTCACCATAGACTGGGAGACCGGCACCTATGTCAGGGTTCCCTCTCAGGGGTCAACAGAAGATCTCTTCGTGGGACTGATCGCTCCCGAGCCACCACCGATGGTGGACGTGGCAACGAGAGAAGAGGTGGAAGCCTGGTGGCAGGTCTATGGACTACGGGACGCGAGCGGCAGGGCCCTCCAGGTACGCATCGAGGAAGAGAGCTACCTCGATGACAGAGGCTATGAAGTCAAGACTTTCAAGGTGGTGGGAAGTGGGGAAGTAGTCTGGATGAGGGTCTTTGCCAATGTACCGCGAGAGCCCACGGGGCGGGCAAGCCTGGACCTCAGCTTCGTCGAGAAGGTGCCTGGAGAATTGGCTGCCAGGTATAGAGACGAAGATGGAAAGTCTCAGCTTGCCTCGTTGATTACCATCCCCACAGCCGAAGAAGAGAGAAGTGGGCGCAGACCCATTCTGAAGACTGACCGTGTTCACTTGAATCCCGCCACGCCTACAGAGTCGCTTGTCAAGCCGTTTCTATGGAAAGAAGGAGACCTTCGCCCTCAAGAGACGGACCTTGAATGCTATTACATGAACGCCAACGAACTACCTCGATCACTCCAGGACATCAAAGGGCGACGTTTCATGGCCCACCTCAGCGGACGGGAGTTCAATGACGCCTTGGCCAGTTGGCTTCCGTACGTCGATCGCCAGACCTTTTTGCAGATCCTTGAGATGTGGAGGGCTGGCGTCAGAAACGACGTACCGCTGGACTACGTAGACGGCGACTACGTTCCCTCAGAGTACCGCCGTGATGACTGGGGGGATTTGCCTCATCAGATGGTGGAGCAAGCGCTGGACGCCCTCGTTGAAGCGGTCCGGCGGACACCCAACCCGGACTCCGAGAAGAGAGGCTTTCTCAGGGATCTGGTCACCGAGGTGAGGACGGTAAGGATTCGAGGGACTTGGGGCTTCGGACCTCACTTGGATGAGTGCGGCCCCGGTTGCTCTACGTACGATCAGTTAAGCGAGACGGTGCACCTCGCCTTCTACGAAGGGGCAGATGGATGGTCGCAGCTAAGACTCAGCACCAATTTGTACAGACCACAGCCCACCCAGGCAAATAAGCTGATAGCCTGTCTCCCTACGCTGGGCATGATTTTCCACGAGGGTGAGCATGGGGTAGTGCACCTGAGCGACATTGACGCTGAGCATCGCGTCATCTATCGGAAGCAAGTACGGTTCCTCAATTGGCTGGCCCAGGTGTTCTCGGCCGAGTTCGCCCAGGCTAGTCCAGAAGTGAGAGACCCCGTCCAGGGCGACATTCGTTGGGTAGGAGAGATGGCTAGCCAATAGAGTGTTGCTGCCTGGGCAGCCCTGCGTCCCTGGGGTCGCCCTGGGAGAGTCCAATCGC
>Ga0307378_10007998_pt1 | contig 14139 bp, 11 predicted proteins | sample UN1MG_FD_202238 | JGI IMG/M metagenome (GOLD analysis project Ga0307378, IMG submission 202238) | Soil microbial communities from Risofladan, Vaasa, Finland - UN-1 | ecosystem: Environmental > Terrestrial > Soil > Coastal area > Acid sulfate soil | place: Finland: Risofladan, Vaasa | collected... | reverse complement strand
GCAGCAAAAAAGATTTCTCTAAGATCAAGAGGCACCCCTCGTATTGCCAATAGACTTTTAAGAAGACTTCGTGATTATGCTCAAATAAAAGGCGAAGGAGTTATTAACGAAGAAATCGCTGATTATGGTTTAAAAATGATGGAGATTGATGACTTTGGTTTGTGCGGTATAGATAAAAAATTATTACTTACTATAGTAGAAAAATTTTCTGGCGGTCCAGTGGGTCTGCAAACATTAGCTGCCTCCATCAGTGAAGATACGGACACTATTTGTGACGTTTATGAACCGTATCTTTTGCAAAAAGGTTTTCTTCATCGGACTCCCAAGGGAAGAGTAGCAACAGATTTAACCTATAAATATTTTGGTAAAAAAAGAGATACCCAGGGGAAATTGCTATAGAAAAATAGCGTATAGCAAAACTAACGTAGAGCGTACAACGGATAGCGTGTAGCATCACGGCGTTGCCGTAATGAGGAAAGAAAAAGAAAAGGAAATACAAAGGGAATAATATAAAGAGTATCTCGGTTATCATACTACTACACGCTATATCATGAAAGAAATACGAACGAAGAATTAAAAAAAGAGGAGATAGGTTGATTGATAAAGATAAATATAGGGAAAGTTAATAAATTTTATTTATTTTTGGGAATAGGTATTTTTTCATTGTTTATTATATTTACTAATAGTATCTTAGCAGCAGAAAAACAGCCAATACTTCGAGTAGGTATATTCCTAGATCAAACTGAAACCAATATAAGTGGAGATGGCCCTTATAAAATTTACAATTTAAAATCAAATAATCTTATAAGTGAAGAACACAATAAGGTAGTCAAATTATTACCTCATGATAAAGGCATAGAAATTTTGGGAAAAGGTGTTTATTCTGGCCCTATAAAGATTATTCCGGTAGGGAATACGGAGGTTATAGTTATAGTTAATGGACAAAAGTATTGCTATAGAGGAACTATAGAGGTAGATATTGATAAAGAGTATAGAAAATTGAACGTTATCAACATTATCGGTATTGAGGAATATCTTTATGGAGTTCTAAAGAAAGAAATTTCTCCACAATGGCCGGCAGAAGCCTTAAAGGCTCAAGCGGTTGCAGCAAGAACCTTCGCTATCTTTAATATGAATAAATATATTGATAAAGGTTACAATATTTGTGCTTCTACCAATAGTCAAGCTTACGGAGGAGTGAATCACGAAGACCCTTTAACTAATAAAGCTGTTGACGAAACTCGAGGAGTAATTATGGTCTATAAAGGTAAGCCCATCAACGCAGTTTATCATTCCGATAGCGGAGGGTATACTGAGGATAGTGAGAATGTTTGGGGGAGTTTTTTGCCTTATTTAAGAAGTGTAGAATCAAAATTTGAAGAAAAAGTTTCTCCTCCGCATCACACCTGGTCTTACTCTATAAACGAAAAGGATTTAACCAAAAAACTGCAAGAACAAGGTTATACAGTAAATTCAGTTATTTCCATTGAACCAGTTAATAAAAGTGAAACTAGCAGGATAAGTGAGTTAGACTTTATTACTGACAATAATGAAGTTATTAATTTGAAAACTAATGATTTTAGAAGCTTAATAGGGGCAGATTTAATCAGGAGTACACTTTTTAATATCGAAGCAATCGGGAAAGAATCGAATATTACGGAAGATACAGAAGATAAAAAGGAAGAAATTGAGGACAAAGAAGAGCAAAAAGAGTCAGTAAAGGAAATTTTAGAACAGAAGAAAGACTGGACTATTAAAGAATTACTCGAATTAATGAAGAAAAATAAAGAAGAAAGAGAAAAGGAAAAAGTAGAGAAAATACCTAAAGTAGAAATTGTAAAATTAAATACTCCTTTAACCTTTATATTTTTTGGATCAGGAAATGGGCATGGGGTTGGAATGTCGCAATGGGGTGCATACGGCATGGCACTTCAAGGATCCAGATATCAAGATATTTTAAAATATTACTATCAGGGAATAAATATTATAAAAAAATATTAAAAATAAACAGATGAGTAGAAAATGAAATTAGAAGAATTTGATTATTATCTTCCTTCGGGTTTTATTGCCCAAAAGCCGATTAAGCCAAGGGATCGTAGTCGTTTGATGGTTTTAAATCGGCCCAGGAAAAAAATTCAACACAAAATTTTTAAAGACATTAAAGATTATCTTAAAAAAGGCGATCTTTTAGTTCTAAATAATACCAAGGTTTTACCGGCAAGGCTATATGGTTTTAAAGAGAGGACTAAAAGAAGAGTAGAAGTTTTACTTCTTAGATCTATAAGGGATGGATATTGGGAAGTTTTAGTAAGGCCAGGAAAGATTGTTCATTCAGGCGCTAAGATAATTTTTGGACCTGAATTAGAGGGGATAGTAGAAGGAAAAAACGAAGAGAAGGGTAGTTACTCTATTCAATTTAATTTTAAGGGCAATTTTAAGGAAATATTAAATAAAATAGGACAAATGCCTACCCCGCCGTATATTAAAGAGGAATTAAAGACAGGAAACGACTATCAAACGGTTTATGCTGCTCAAGATGGCTCAATTGCCGCTCCCACTGCCGGGCTTCATTTTACCAAATCTTTATTAGAGGAGCTTGCCCACAAAGGAATCGAATTAGTTTACTTGACTTTACATGTAGGCCGAGGAACTTTTGAACCCATAAGAACTTCAAAAGTGGAAGAGCACAAAATGGATTCGGAGTTTTATTCTATTTCTTCTGATGTTGCCCAAAAAATCAATCAAGCCCGGAGTGAAAAAAGGCGGGTTATTTCATTAGGAACTACCACAACTCGTACCCTGGAATCTGCTTTTGATTTTGATCAAGATGGAATTGTAAGCGGTAGTAATTGGAGTGATATATTTATCTATCCTGGATATAAATTTAAGGTAGTAGATGTGTTAATTACTAATTTTCATCTTCCCCAATCGACCCCTTTAATGCTTGCTGCAGCTTTTGCCGAAAAGGATTTTCTTTTTAAGGCATACCAGGAAGCAATTAAAGAAAATTATAGGTTCTATAGTTTTGGAGATGCGATGATGATTGTGTAGTCGTTAGTCGTTAGTGAATAGTCGTTAGCAAAGAGAAAATACAAAGAATAAATACAAAAGGTGCGAAATGAATTAGTGGCCCACCTCTCGTAGGACAGGCCGTCTGTCAAAAATAGATTCCTGTTTTCGCAGGAATGACAGATGTAGGGGTTTGATTCATCAAACCCGAAGAATTTGATTCAGATAAAATCGAGCACTATAAAAATAAAATAAATTATAAGATTAAGACGGTGGAAAAACTTGACAATTAAATTCGAAGTGATAAAAGAGTCTAAAAAAACTAAGGCAAGACTGGGAAAGTTATATACTTCCCATGGAATAGTTGACACCCCGGTATTTATGCCAGTGGGCACTCAGGCTACAGTTAAAGCTATGACTCCTCGAGAATTAAAGAGATTGGGTATTCAGATTATTTTATGTAATTCCTATCATCTATATTTAAGACCCGGGTATAATTTAATTGCTCAAGTTGGTGGTTTGCATAAATTTATGGGTTGGAAGGGGGCTATATTAACCGACAGTGGAGGTTTCCAGATTTTCAGTTTAGGAAAACTCAATAAGATAAGTGATGAAGGAGTATTTTTCAATTCTCACATTGATGGATCTAAGCATTTTATAAATCCCGAAAAAGCAATGGAGATTCAAATGACTTTAGGTTCCGATATTGCTATGGCTTTTGACGAATGTGCTCCTTATCCTTCTGGTAAATATCAGGTAGAAATTGCTGCTCAAAGAACTTTCCAATGGGCTAAGAGATGCAAAGAAGCACACCATAGTTCCAGCCAAAGCTTATTTGGAATTGTTCAGGGAGGCGCCTTTGAAGACCTAAGAATTGAAAATGCTAATAAGTTAGTAGAATTAGATTATCCCGGATATGCAATAGGGGGGTTAAGTGTAGGTGAACCAAAGTCGCTAATGTATGAAATTTTAGATTGTACAGTTCCTTGTCTGCCAAAAAATAAACCACGATATTTGATGGGGGTGGGAGCACCTCAGAGTATCTTAGAAGGAGTCATAAGAGGGGTTGATATGTTCGATTGTGTTTTACCTACCAGAAACGCCAGAAATGGTTCGTTACTTACTTCATCTGGTAATCTGTCTATAATTAACGCTAAATATAAAGATGACTTTACACTCTTAGATAATAGATGCCAGTGTTATACTTGTCAGAATTTTACCAGAGCCTATCTACGTCATTTATATATGTCCAATGAAATACTCGCTTCAATTTTAGGGACTATCCACAATCTTTATTTTATGTCTTCTTTAATGAAAAATATAAGATTAGCGTTATTAGAAGATAGGTTATTAGAATTTAAGGAAGAATTTCTGTCTAATTTTCTGAGTTAACTATTAAAAGTAAATGGAAGCCGGAATTAATTCGTATCTCGTATCTCATGAATCGTATCCCGTAAAGGATTAGTTAGTTACCTGGTTAACTAGTTAAAAAAATAGAAAAGGAGCCAGAAAAAATTAGTATCGCGTAAAACGTATATGGCATAGCGGATAACCTTGAGGATAAAGTGACGAGTAATAAGATTATAGTTATGAATTTATAAAAACAGGTTACTTATTACACATTACACAATTTAACTGGCAAGCCGGGCAACCGGGTAACTGGATAACTATACATATGAGATACGAATTTGACCCCTGATTTTAGTTTCTGCCTTATTAACGCAATACACGATACGATGTATACGATACGAAAAAATACGAAAAAATTACTTGCAAAATAAAATAAAATTATATATAATTTAGAAGATATTTTTTAAAATTAAAAAAGAAAGGCGTGATTATAAAAATGGAAGCTCTTCAACAATTTCTACCTTTGATTATTATATTTGGTATATTTTATTTTATCCTTATCCGTCCCCAACAACAAAAGCAAAAAAAGCATAAGTCGATGTTAGATAGTGTACAAAAAGGTGATAAGGTCATTACTATTGGCGGTATTTACGGAATTATCAGAGATATCAAAGGCGAAACCTTAACCTTGGAGATTGCTAAGGATGTAGTTGTAAATACTACACGTAATGCTATCGGGGTAAAGAGAGAAAAATAAAAAAGCGATTTAAAAAAAGGGGAAAAAATATATAGAGACAAATACAACCCCAATAATAGTAGAGGCAGGTATTCATTTTATTATACCTGCCTTTATATTTTGGTATATTTATTGTTTTTGTTTCCCCATCTTCTTTTTTCTATAGTTCTTTTTCTTCACGCGATATTCGATACGAATATTAAGTATTCTCGTTGACAAAGAAAATACTATAATATTATAATGATAAGGTTAAAGAATTTTATAGTGATATCTAAAAAATATAAAAGTAAGAAAAATTAGAAAGAGAGGATTTTTATATGAATTGGACTAAAACCTTAAGGATAACCAGCGTCTTTGTAGTAATTTTTATTGCAATTTTTTTATCATTTCCTCTAAACGAGAAGATAAATTTAGGCCTGGATTTACAAGGAGGTTCTCACGTTATCTTGGAGTGTGTTGATACTCCTAATGCACCAGTGGACAACGATGCGGTAAACAGGGTATTAGAAATAATAAGAAACCGCATTGACCAATTAGGAGTTTCAGAACCGGTAATTCAGAGACAAGGCGCATCTCGCATCTTAGTTCAGTTACCTGGTGTGGAAGATCCGGAAGCAGCTGTAGATTTAATTGGTAAAACTGCTCTCCTGGAATTTAAGAACGAGGAAGGAAAAACCCAGCTAACCGGAGCCCATTTAATAGATGCTAAATCATCCTTCGACCAATTTAGTCGATCTATTGTTTTAATTGAATTTGACAAAATTGGAGCTAAAGAATTTGGAGAAGCAACTAAAAATAATGTGGGGAAAGTTTTAGCCATTACTTTGGATGGGAAAGAAATATCTGCTCCTGTAGTCCAGGAACCAATTCTCGACGGAAAAGCCCAGATTAGCGGAAAATTTACTGTAGATAGTGCAAAACATTTAGCTATACTTTTGCGGGCTGGTGCTCTTCCGGTAAAAGTGGAGATTTTGGAAAATAGGTCAGTTGGGCCAACCTTAGGAAGAGACTCCATCTCCAAGGGGATAAAGGCCGGGATAGTAGGATTAATATTGATATTAATATTTATGCTAATTTATTATAAGGGTTTTGGATTAATAGCAGATTTTGCTTTGGTAGTATGTATGATACTAATTGTGGGAGCTTTGGCCGGGTTAAGGGCGACTTTAACTTTACCCGGAATAGCTGGAATGATTCTTACTATTGGTATGGCAGTAGATGCTAATATCCTGATTTTTGAGAGAATAAAGGAAGAATTGAGATTGGAAAAAACTTTTCGGGCTTCTATTGATGCAGGCTTCAACAAGGCTTTCCGTACTATATTTGATGCCAATGTTACTACTTTAATTGCAGCTTTTGCCTTATTCTATTTTGGCTCGGGATCAATTAAAGGATTTGCATTAACTTTGAGCATAGGTATTTTAGCCAGTATGTTTACCGCAATTGTGGTAACTAAGATTGTTTTAGAAGTAGTAGCTGCTAAGTTTAGTTCTAAAGCTTTATTATAGACCTAATTAAGGAGGATATATTTAATGGATCTAATTGGAAAAAAGAAGTTCGATTTTATTAAAAATAAAAGAATAGTATATATTATCTCTGTAGTTATTATCCTGGTTGGTATAATTTCAATTATTTTTCAGGGATTTAATCTTGGAATCGATTTTGCCGGGGGGGCTTTACTCCAAATAAGATTTGATAAACCAGTTTCCACTACCGAGGTTCGAAATGTGTTAAGTGAATTTAATTTAAGTCAAAGCACTATTCAAAATTTATCAGAGAATGAATTTGTAATACGGACAGAAAAGATTGATTCAGAGCAAAGAAAGGAAATATTGACCGCTTTTAAAGAGAATTTAACTGATTTGGAGGTATTGCGTGTAGAAACAGTTGGACCGGTTATTGGAGAAAATTTAAAAAAGTTGTCTTTTTATGCCTTACTTTTTGCTTTTATAGGAATCATTCTATATATTACTATTAGATTTGAGTTTAAGTTTTCTATTGTTTCAATATTAGCGCTTTTCCATGACTGCTTAATTGTTTTGGGTATTTTTTCTTTATTGCAGAAGGAAATAACTATTTCGATAATAGCAGCAGTTCTGACTATTGTAGGGTACTCCCTAAATAATACAATTGTAATTTTAGATAGACTTAGGGAAAATATAAAGTTAAAAATCAGGGAACCGTTTGAAAATTTAATAAATATGAGCATTAATCAGTCTCTGTCCAGAACGATAAACACAGCTTTAACTACTATTATTCCCATTTTAGCCTTATATTTTTTCGGGGGAAATATTCTTTCTGATTTTGCTTTAGCATTGTTTATAGGAATGGTTGCCGGGACTTATTCTTCAATTTTTATTGCCAGCCCATTATTGGTAGAGTGGAATAAAATATTTAAGATACACCAAAAAGGTGTTAGAATTGCCGGAAAAAAAGGCAAAAAATAAATTCAAAATATATTAGTATCGCGCATAAGTTAGTATATAATATATAGCTAAAGGTACAAAGCGCAAAACGTAAAGCTATAGCTCAAAATTTAAAATTTAACTATGTATTATCGTATATTAAATTTTATGCATTTTATTCGGTATACTATAATATAACAAAAATGAACAACCAAAGAAGTAAAAACATAACTTAAATTTATGATATATAAAAAAGTTTTGAATTTTGAATTATGGTTTTTAGCTTTTCGCTTTAAGTTTTTAGCTTGTTATACTATACGCTAAACGCTACCCGCTATACGCTATAATATAAACGATGTACGAAATACGAGAAAGGAGCACTAATAAGATAGAGTGGCACATATCAAAAGAAGATAAAAAGTTACAATCAGAGTTGTCCAAAGAATTAAATATCTCTCCAATTTTAGCTCAATTACTAATAAACAGAGGAACGAAGGAAGTTTTAAGTGCTAGAAAATTCTTAAAGGCAGATCTTAAAGATTTGAGAGATCCTTATATCTTTCAAGATATGGAGAAAGCTGTAGTCAAAATATTAAGAGCAGTAAATAATAATGAAAGAATATTAATCTACGGAGATTACGATGTCGATGGAATTACTAGTGTTGCTTTATTGTTTTCGATTTTGAGAGAGTTTACCAATAATTTATACTACTATATACCTAATCGCTTTCAAGAGGGATATGGAGTAAATGAAGAGGCCATAGATATTGCTTTAAAAAATAATATTAAATTAATCATTACCGTTGATTGTGGAATTAGTTCTATTTCTGAAATAGAGAAAGCAAATAATTATGGTATAGACGTTATAGTTACCGATCATCATCAACCACAAAAAGACATTCCTTCTGCAATAGCAATAATAAACCCCAAATGCGATACAAATTATCCTTTTAAGGAATTAGCAGGAGTTGGTGTAAGTTTTAAAGTAGCTCAAGCCCTATATTCAAAATTGAAAAAAAACCAGGATGATTTATGGAGTCTGCTTGATTATGTTGCGTTGGGGTCGATTGCTGATTCCGTCCCTTTTATCGATGAAAATCGTATCTTAATTAAATACGGATTAAAGACACTTAATCAAACCAAGAAAGAAGGTTTAAAGGCGTTAATAATAGAGAGTGGAGTAAATTATGGTAATTTAGGTACTAAAGAAGTTAATTTTGCCCTTGCTCCCCGAATAAATGCAGCAGGAAGGTTAGGTGATTCTAAATTAGCTTTAGAATTGTTGCTAACTGATTCCGAATATAAGGCTAAACATTTATCCCGAAAATTAAGTGAAATAAACAAACATAGACAGGAAATTGGAGATAATATTTTAAGAGAAGCCAGGGAATTTGCTTCCATACAAGTAAAAGAAGAAGATAATAAAGTATTGGTTCTTGCATCGGAAAATTGGAATCAAGGAGTAATCGGCATAATAGCCTCTAGATTAGTAGATGAATTTAATCGCCCTGCAATTATTATTTCCAAAAAAGATGGAATAGCAAAAGGTTCAGGAAGGAGCATTAAAGGTTTTCATTTATATAACGTTTTGGAATCGTGCCAGGATATTTTAATAAATTTTGGTGGTCATGAGTTAGCCGCTGGTATTACTATAGAGTCTAAGAAAGTTCCTGAGTTTAAATCAAGGATAAATGAAATATCTCAAGATTTCATTAAAGAAGATGATTTAAGTCCAGAATTAAAAATAGACGCCCAGATATCACTAAGCAATATTAATTTTGGCTTGGTAAAAGATATTAATGTTTTAGAGCCATTTGGGATTGGGAACCCTCAACCTGTCTTTTGTAGTTACAAAAACATAATATCTGATTGGAGGCTGGTTGGTGAAAAGAGGGAGCACCTAAAACTAAAAATTAAGGAAGAGAATAGAACATTAGAAGGTATAGGATTTAAATTAAGCAAAATAGGGAACCAAATATTTTCTGAAAACAAAGTAGTAGATTTAGCTTTTAATATCGAACTAAATAAGTGGAATGGAACGGAAAATGTTCAATTAAATATAAAAGATATAAAAACTATTTTTTAGGAGGCAAATAAAAGTGATAGATTTAAAAGAAAAAATTAGAAATATTCCGGATTTTCCGGTAAAAGGCATTCAATTTAAAGATATTACTACTCTATTGAAAGATAAAGAAGCATTTAAATATAGTATTGATGAAATAACCAAGTATTGTAGTAAATACCAAATTGATTATATTGCGGGAATAGAAGCTCGTGGTTTTATTATAGGAGCTCCAGTAGCCTATCAATTAGGAATTGGATTTTTACCCATTAGGAAACCAGAGAAACTTCCCAGTGTGGTAGAAAGAGTGTCTTATCAATTAGAGTATGGTGAGAATGTTTTGGAAATACACAAGGACGCTATAAATAATGGGGATAAAGTTATGGTCGTTGACGATCTTTTAGCTACGGGTGGTACTACAGCTGCAGTATTTAAACTAATTGAAAGATTAGGGGGAAAGATTATAGGCGCTTCCTTTATAATTGAACTTGAATTTTTAAATCCTCGAGAGAAATTAGAGGGATATGATATTTTTTCTCTGGTGCAGTATGATTAGTATATAGCACATTTGGTTAGTTGGTTATCTGGTTAATTAGTTAATGAAGCAATATTAAACCAACTAACTAGCTAACCAATTAACTAAGTAACTGGATGTTCTTCAATTAAAGAAGGTGTAAATTATTTCTCAATTAATTTTAATAAGATATATCTTAAAAAGAATATCCCAATATGCTCCTCAAGCTGATCTAAGCTTAGTAAAAAAAGCCTACAGATATTCTGCAAAAGCCCACCGGGAACAAAAGAGATATTCCGGAGCACCTTACACTTCACATCTTTTAGAAGTAGCTAAAATATTGGCTGATTTGGAGCTTGACGTAATTACTATTGCAGCGGGGATTTTGCATGACATAATAGAGGATACGGATACCCCATTATCTACCATTGAAGAAGAGTTTGGCGAAGAAATAACAATGTTGGTTAATGGTGTCACTAAATTAAGTAAAATTTCTTTTAAAACACGAGAAGAACAGCAAGCCGAAAATTTCCGTAAAATGTTTTTGGCTATGGCAGAAGATGTAAGAGTTATTTTGATAAAATTAGCAGACCGCTTGAATAATATGAGGACTCTACAATATATACCACCCCACAAAAGAGTAAAAGTAGCTCGAGAAACATTGGAAATTTATGTTCCTATCGCCAACAGATTAGGTATTTCCAGGGTTCAGTGGGAGTTGGAAGACCTTTCTCTGCATTATTTAGAGCCAATGAAATATAGAGAGGTAGTTAATAGAATTGCAAAAAACCGTTTGGAAAGAGAAAGTTATGTAGAATCGATAAAAGAGATTATAAAAAAAGAGATACAAAAGGTAAAAATAGTGGCAGAAATTCAAGGTCGCCCGAAAAATATCTATAGTATCTATAAAAAGATGGAGAAGGGGAAAAAAGACTTTTTCCAGATATATGATTTAATTGCAATTAGGGTAATTTGCAATTCTGTCAGAGATTGTTATGCTGTTTTGGGGTTATTACATTCAATTTGGAAACCTATGCCCGGTAGATTTAAAGACTATATTGCTATGCCCAAATCAAATATGTATCAGTCTTTACACACCACAGTGGTAACTCCCAAAGGCGAACCTTTAGAAATACAAATTCGCACCTGGGAGATGCATAAAACTGCTGAATATGGAATAGCTGCTCATTGGAAATATAAAGAAAAAGTTGATTTAAAAAAGGATAAGAAATTAGAGGAGAGACTTTCCTGGTTAAGACAGATATTGGAATGGCAGAAAGATTTAAAAGATCCCAAAGAATTTATGGAAAACTTAAAAATAGGTCTTTTTCAGGATGAAGTTTTTACTTTTACTCCCAAAGGCGATGTGAAGATATTGCCTTCAGGTTCTACCCCTATAGACTTTGCTTATCTTATTCATACAGACGTAGGTCATAGATGTGTAGGGGCTAAAGTTTACAAAAAGATAGTTCCTCTAAATTATAAATTAAAGAGCGGAGATATTGTAGAGATATTAACTTCCAAATCAAGCCGAGGCCCCAGTAGAGATTGGTTAAAGATAGCCAAGACATCAGGGGCAAAAAATAGGATTAGAATCTGGTTTAAAAAGGAGATGCGGGAAGAGAATCTTCAAAAAGGAAAGGAACTTTTTGAAAAGGAGATGGAAAAATATAAAATTGAAACCTCCTCCGAGCATACTAAAAAGTTAAAAGAAGTGAGTATTGAATTAGGTTTTACCGAATTAGAATCAATGTTTGAAAATATTGGGTACGGTAAATTAACCCCTTATCAGGTTTTATCTAAAATAATCCCCCAAGACAAAATCTCTCCAATTATCCCCTTGGCTAAACCGAAAAAAAGAATCGATCAAGGAATAAGAGTTCAAGGGATTAATGATGTGATGATAAGATTTTCTCGATGTTGCAATCCGGTTCCCGGTGATGAAATAATTGGTTATATTACCAGGGGGAGAGGTGTATCCATACATAAGGCAGATTGCTCTAATGTAGATTTTATTTCTGCCGAAAAAGAACGGTTGGTAAAAGTAGAGTGGATAAAGACAGAAGAGCTGTTTTATCCGGTAAAGATAAAAATAATAGCTGATGACCGTCCGAATTTAGTATCCGATATCATGTTAATTTTTTCCAGCCTTAAAATTACAGTCAGTGCCGTAAATGCCGGAACTGATAAAAATAATATTGCTAATATAGATGTAACACTTTCTATCAATAATCTTGATCAGCTTCAAGAAGTAATAAAGAAAATAAAAAAAACAAATAGTGTCTTAACTGTAAAAAGAATAGAAACTTTTTAATTGATAAATAAGGAAGAAAAATCTTTTATCCGAGGAATAAATAATGAGAGTAGTAGTACAGAGAGTAAAAAAAGGGTCAGTAGAGATTGAAGAAAAAGAAATAGGGAAAATAGAAAAGGGCCTGGTAATCCTTTTGGGAGTGGGTCAGAATGATACCGAAAAGGATGCAGAGTACTTAGCTGAAAAAATAGTGAATTTACGTATATTTGAAGATAAAAAAGGAAAGATGAATCTTTCCGTAAAAGATATAAATGGCCAGATTTTGGTCATATCTCAATTTACTTTATATGGGGATTGTAAAAGAGGAAGGCGCCCTAGCTTTATTTCTGCGGCTCTTCCTGATAAAGCAGTAAAATTATATGATTGTTTTGTGAAATATATAAAAAATTATGGTCTTGAAATTGAAACCGGAGAATTTCAAGCCATGATGTTGGTAAAAATTTACAACGATGGTCCGGTTACCATTCTTTTAGATAGTGAAAAGTTAATTTAGAGATAAATTAATTTTTTTAGGGAGAAAGTATAATGAAGTTGCCACTTATTATAGGACATAGAGGAGCGAAGGGAATTGCTCCCGAAAATAGCCTTTCTGGTTTTAAAAAAGCAGTAGAGTTGGGGATAGACGGAGTGGAATTGGATGTGCACCTTACTAAGGATGGGAAGTTAGTCGTAATTCATGATATGGATTTAAAAAGGCTGAGCAGACTAAAAATTCCTATTAAGCAGCTTACTTTTAAAGAATTAAAAGAATATGACATTTCTAAATTATTTACTAAAAATCAAGAAAAAATTATGGAAAAATTGCCGGAAGAGAAGAAGTATTTTTTAGAATTAAGAACAATTCAAGCCAATATATTTTACCTGAATATTTATGAACAATTGACTAAGAAGAAAATTAGCTTTTATTTACATTGGGATGGCAAACGGTTTGATGAAGTTAAAAAACTTTTTTTTCCAAGAAATGATGGAGAGAAGATTTACTTCAAACAATTGAAAATTAAGAAGAGGGATATACTTGATTTAGAAAAAGGCAATATAAGGAAATATCACAATGAACAAATACCTTTGCTGAAGGATGTGCTTACGATTTTAAGGGGGAAACTTTATGTAAATATAGAAATTAAGGGAGGGGAAAAGATTTATCCGGGCATTGTAGATAAATTAATTAAGGAAACGGAGAATTTTGGATATAACAATATTCTTTTTTCTTCTTTTGATAGGGACACAGCAATCTTGCTAAAAGAGAGATATCCTGAGCTTAAATCAAATGGACTGTATGCTAAATGGATAAATCCCGAAAGATATATTAATGGATTGGATGGGTTAAACTCACATGCCTTTTTGTGCAAAGAAAAACTTATTTCTTGTTTACATCGGCTGGATAAAACAGTGTATGTGTGGACGATTGATAAAGATATAGACATGGTACGCTTTATTTTATATGGAGTGGATGGCATTATTACTGATTATCCGCAGATTTTAAAAAAAATAAACAAAGTGATGCAATCTCTTTTATGTGATTTTATTAAAGATTTTTCATTTAAAAAATAAAAAATCTTTAATAATTTGTATTATTTAAAAAGGGATTTTACTAAACGAAGGGGTTATAGAAAAAATGTTTCTAAAAAGATTAGTAGTAGGAGGGTTAGAAACTAATTGTTATTTAATTAGTTGTAAAAAGACTAAAAAAGCAGCGGTAATTGATCCAGGAGGAGAAGATGAGGTAGATTTAATTTTAAATCTTTTACA
>Ga0307378_10007997_pt1 | contig 14143 bp, 15 predicted proteins | sample UN1MG_FD_202238 | JGI IMG/M metagenome (GOLD analysis project Ga0307378, IMG submission 202238) | Soil microbial communities from Risofladan, Vaasa, Finland - UN-1 | ecosystem: Environmental > Terrestrial > Soil > Coastal area > Acid sulfate soil | place: Finland: Risofladan, Vaasa | collected... | reverse complement strand
TAATGCTATATCGACTGTCTCGACTGTCGCTGGATACGAATATCAATATGAAAATGATGAACAGTATGGCCACGATGTAGATCATGGCTGGGAGGACACCTGGTATGCCTCGTTTTATGGATAAAAAAAAGAAGCCTGGAAAAAGAGTTGGTGGATACATATACATACATGATAACTACAGACATCTGCTCGAGGAGAAGGAGCGCATACTTATTAAAGAAGCTCTTAACATAAAGACTCAGAAGAATTCATCTCCGTGGAACATAGTTAAATTCTTCATCAATTCCCTCGGCACCCCCTTCGTGTCGTTTCTTTGGTACCCAGACTTTTATCATGTGGCTCACCCAAGGCTAGTACAATATACGACTGTGTCCGGCGAAGAAGTTGTATCGACTTCCAGACTCGGTGGCAGCATCATTCATAGAAAAGAATTGATGGTGGATAATACGCGTCAGGAATTTGAGCTATGGTCCGAACTGACACGCATGGAAGAGCGAGCTGGACTACTGTCAAAAGAGCACAGGTCTTACATTGGCAGACAAACATATTGGGAAGCCCTGCTAGAAGAGAAGGGGCTTAAGATATGCGACCATACACTATGCGATATGTGGGACATACCATATAAAGGACTACCACGATGGCGAATTCTTTAGAAGAGCTCAGCGAAGTAGTTAGACTCTATGCCAAAGCCGTTATTGTAAAGTATAAGATACCGCCGTATACTTATAAGAAAGCTGCTAAAACAAAAGATGGTACAAGAAATCAGTTAGAGTTCGGTGTCAGCGATGGACAGGCAATACAGAAGCAGGCTTCTGCAGACAAGCGCAAGGCTAAGAGCAAAAAAAGAAAACAGCAGGATGATAAGCCACATAGGCGCAGTATCAATTTCGGCGGTAGGGTATACAGCGACGAAGAGCTTGCCCAGCTTGCCGAGCAGGCCAGGCTAGCGCTAGCAGAGGCTTGCGAGCTAGCTGGCGGGCGAGTGTTTTACTGTTGCGGTTATATACATAAGGAAGGTTTATATGAGTGTGCCAGCCAATGCAAAAGCAAGCAGCACTACAAACGAGTGGACGAGCTTATTGAACAGCGTTGACCAGACGCAGAAAGTTTTCTTGGTTACAAAGTCGCCATGGTATAAGGAAGCCGCTGGTGTTGTTGCTGTATTTTCGTGGCTATCCATTGTCGGCCTATACATATATGCCATTGCAACCAACACATTCCTTGAGCAGTGGTGGTATGTTCTTGCCATAGTAGTAATAGCTGCATACGCTTCTGCGCTTAGAAATTCTACTCCCAAGTTTGGGGTTGATATAAAGGATATATCATGACCACTGTGCTAAATGAAGCAACCAGCGAAACTTATTGTGGCATACTGCTCGCATCCCACTCGATGTCGCACCCTGAACCGGTTCTGTACATTAAGACTGATGATCGTGGCGCTATCTCTTTACACGATATATTTGACCGCCATATTAAAAGCGTTGTCGAAATAACCATCGTATCATATGACATAGCAGAGAAGTAATGACATCAAAAAATAAACGCAGAGGGAACGATTTCGAAAGAGAGCTTGTTGAGGCAGCTATAGCCAGCGGCTTTGAGGCTCGTCGAGCCTGGGGCAGCGATGGCCGGTCTCTTGGCATGCATCCAGAGGTGGACGTTGTAATCAAGGGCTACAAGGTACAGGCTAAAAGGAGAAAGCTGTTCCCTGCATGGCTGGCGCCCAGCGAGCATGTCGATGTGCAGGCTGTGAGAAGGGACAGAGGCCAACCGTTCATTGTAATGCCGCTAGATATGTTTCTCGATCTAATAAAGTAGGCCGCTATAATGATATGCGGAAAAGAAAGAGGCCAAGTATGATAGATGACTTGAAAGAATTTTATAGTGGTAGGAATTGTTACGATATGGTAATGGATTTTCACAAGGCCTTTGGCCATGAGTACTGCGTGCCCGGCGAACCATACAAAAGGCTTAGTATGGCTAACAGGGTCACAAGATGCAAGTGGATGGCTGAAGAAGTGATGGAATATATTTCAGCTGGTAACGCGGACCAGATAGAGCAGGTAGATTCACTTGTTGATTTACTTTACTTCATACTGGGTACATATGTAATTGCAGGACTCGATCCTTATAATGATTCAAGGCTCAATGGCGTTCATGGTGATATGGCTGGGTACGGTCGACAAATGGCGACTGAGCTATATGAAGCTGGAAACGGATACGCACCTGCTGACAGGCTATATATGGGCTCCCCAATGGAGTGGAGAACACATGACGGAGAGCGTGCTATAGAGTTAATTTTCAATTATGCGCTAGAGGGAAACACGATTAAACAGCTTATCGCTCTACGCGAGATACTCGATTGGACGCTCGTGCAGTTTGCAATGGTAGGCGCTGACCCATATCCTTACTTTGTTATTGTGCACGACGCCAACATGGGCAAGCTGTGGCCTGATGGTAAGCCTAGATATGGCGCCGATAGAAAGATACTAAAGCCCGATGGATATGAGCCGCCACAGAAGGAAATGGCAAACCTGATGCTGAACGATTTAGATAGGGAGATAGAAGATGACAGCGTACCGTTCTGATTGGATAACAAACGAAGAGATATGGGAAGAGTACCGGCGATTTGTTATTGCCTGCCTTGTTGTTATGGGAAATGTGGATCAAGAAGTAGCATCCGGCATACTGCTCGCAGGCGACGGGATAGCCCCCGTGGCACATACCCTTGGGTTAAGTGTAGACACTGTTGGGAAGGTCGTTAATGCCATGCTGGATCCAAATTGGTCGCAACTGTACGAGAGATTGGTGTTTCCGTTAGAGAGAGCCTGGGTACCTTCGCCAGAAGACGAGACGCACACAACAGATGAATATGTATACCTGATGACAGACCCGTTCACTGGCTATTGCAAGATAGGGCACAGCAACGACCCGGATCGAAGAGTCAACGAGCTAAACCGCAATATACCGCCAGGCGGTACGAATGTACGGCTTGTGCACCGTTTTAAGGCAGATAACGCAGTCGAAGCTGAGCTAACCCTGCACGAATTTCACGATGAGAAACGCATAGAAATCAAGGGCGGGGCAACCGAATGGTTTGACCTCGACGGATTTGAAGTACATGTTATATGCGATATTGCAGGTTACGAGAAACATCAATTCATATACCGAGGTCTACCATACAACGAGGAGCAATCATGACAAATACAGCGCGACAAATGCCGTCAGGACAAATGCCGTCAGACTGGGCACCGCCACCCAGGCCAGAGCCATCACAAAGCACAACACGCCGCCCGCCACATCAGCCACGGGTGGGTATAGTAGCACAAGTACTGCTAATTATTGTTATACTGGCCGGTTCCACAGCACTGCTAGCCCCATATGTTATGGACTACTTTGCAGTAGAGCCCGGCCCAGAGCCTATCCATATCGAGAACCGCTTTATGGACATAGACAACGACGGAGATGATGACTTCGTCCAGCAAGCCGACGTGCTGCTGAACTGTGGCGGCGCCCTCTGTCTTCCAACACCATTGCCCGCCCAGCCTACGCCCGCCCAGCCTGCGCTAGCCCCGGCTAGCGAGCAAGCAACGCCAGCAGGCGAGCAGCTAGCGCCGCCAACGCCGCCGGTAACCCCGCCACCAGACGGGTGAATACCAGATCTGGAACCGCCAGAAGAAACGTTAATGATGTCTGGAGACCACTGGACCATATTTTACAGCCACTATAATCCAGATCTTGGTGGGGTAAACTGTTTATATCCGTGCTGGCTAACATCATCTGGAAAATTAGTAGCAGACTGGTGGGGCAAGGGCGGTGCATGCCCGAACGAACTTCCATTTGGAACACTAATAACACTGCCCGGCGGAGAAGTAATTGAATGTATTGACAGGTTTAACCAAACGTATGTAGCTAGAATGCCAAATCACCCAGCTGGCGGGCATCTAGTTAGCAGGATTATACCTGGAACAAATTCATTCTGGCTTGATGTTCTATCGAGGGATGCGCCGGTACCATATGGTACGGCAATGAATGTACACGTAGAGTTTCCGTAATAACAAATAAGGGGCTAGCTGAGAGCTAGCCCCTTATTCTTTCCCCTCTTTTCGCTCTGCGGCGAAGAGACTGGCATCTCGTTAAGAGGGAACACAGTACACACAGAAGGAATTGTACATGATATTTATTCTATGTCAAGACCTTTTACAAGTCCTGCGGCTAATAGCTTTCTTTCCAGTTCCTCTACCCTGCTCCAGAGCGAATCTCTTTCTTCTGCGATTCTATTCCTATCTTCCTTCAAGATTTGTAGTAGTTCTTCCAAATCTTTCACTCGTGCAGAAAGTATATTTTCGTTCTTCCCCAGCTCAACAATTTGCGCCTTGAAGTCATTGTTCTCTTCTTTAATTGAGCGCATTTCCTGTTGAACGCTCTCTAACTTCTGCTCCCAGGATGTAACGAGAGTTGACCAACTTTCAGCAAGGCGAACAGTAGACATGGCCTCTTTCTCAAGGACGGTAGCTCGCTTTTCCTTTCTACCTAGCCATGCAGAAATAACCATGCTGATAATTCCTATCGTTGCAAGAACGATGGTCGGATCTATTTTCGTAATATCCATCTCCACATTTCCCTTATGGCGTCTTCAAGAAACAATATGTTGTAGGCTATTTCTGTGAGTACGATAATTGCTATCATGGCTCGCATCATAGATCTTCCGGTAATAATGTCTACGTACGGAAAGATTACCCACGATATTGCAAATAGAAGCCAGAGGAAACTGCGTAATATATAGATCTGTCTTTGCCTAAGGGCATCTTTGTCATGGATGCAAATATACTTAAACATATACAGGGCAGATAGGAGCAAGGTAATCATCGCCATGAAATGCGGGTGCAACCAATTAAAAATTAGATCTGATATTGTCTGTTCGTACGCCACTTCCTATCACCCCACGATTAGCCAGTCCAGCGCCATAAGTGTTGATGGCGTTACATTGGCTGTACCAAGATCTTGTATCTTCACCTTTGCGCCCTCGACTTCCATGCTACCACCATCCAGGAGCTCATTAACTTCTTTATTAAATATTGCCTCGGCGCCCTCCTTGGGCTCTCCATCCTCGCCAATAAGCTCGATCTTACGCTTTTCTAGGGTTTCCTCAATAGACTGTCTTTCGCCCTCTACGAGACTAGCTATCTTCCGTATATTAAATGCCGTAGGTGCTGGCATTGGTACAGAAATTAACTCTCTGAAAGGCCCAATAGAATTCACAACTTGTCTAAGTGTGATATTAATTATTTGCTTACTCATTTTTTCTCCTTGTACAGTAGGTACGGTTTCTGTCCATTATACCATAAAGCTACAATATATCACGCTGATAATAGTTGTTGCTCTAGTCTGGAAACCTTGTCGTGTAGTTGTCGGGCAGCATCTCCTATGGGTTCTATTCTAAATAAAATAGCCTACGATTAGTATCGTGTAGGTTGTCGCGACGGTCGCGTGGGAGTTCTGCCAGAACATGTAGACTCTTCGTTGTGTGCTGGAGTTGATGCTGCAGATCCCATTGTTGCCGTTGTAGTTGGCGCTCGTCGCTTGAGTGTAGACTGGAACATGGAATCGGTTGGTCGAGGCCGTGTTGGCGGGTCCGATAGCTAACCAGTCGCCAGGGTTTCCTCCAACGGCAAACATCCGAACCGCAATTGCTGTTGCCTCCAGCGGAATGTTGCCTCCGCTTGGTGTAGTGAGAGCTGTACCTGTAGTCGTGTTGCTGGTATTGGCCGCATTGGTGCTGCTGGATAACGTCTCGTAGTTTTGCAGAGGAACGTAGGTGTAGCCTTGTACGGTGGTGATTCCGGCCTTCCGATGTATATTGCCCTGAAGATAGATCTTGTCGGCTTCGATATTGACCATGGAGCCAGAGGGGGCATTATCGGAGTAAAGGCGGACGAAGCCGCCGCCCACATCGTCGGATGCGCCAATCTCTATCTGTGATCCTCGCGTGGCGTCTCCACTTGCGCCAATAAGCATCGTCGCGTAATAGCCTACTATCCTCGGTGCAAGCAGGTTGGTGTAGCTATAATTGCCTGTTGTCGTGAAGTAGGAATAGAGCTGACCGATTGTGTTGGCTCCGTAGGTAAATTCAATTGCCCTCTCTGCAGAATAAGCTGTCGAAGCTAGAATTGTAAGGCCGTCGGCGTCAAGAACTACAGCACCAGCTCCTGCTAACACCTGACCAGAACTGTTCAGGGAAACTTGTTCCACGCCACTCAACTGACCTACGATTTCTGTCTCATCAAGATTCCATCCGGTTAGTGTACTGTCTTTCACTCCGGTACCTATTCTAATATCGGCACCAGCTACAACGTCTATGAGGCCAGTAAACTGAGCCACCCCAGTAATACCCAGTGTAATAACAGCCTCATTGGCATGATTGAAAATGCGGAAGCCGTTTGTAGAATCCCACTCCATTCGCTCCGTAACATCGGTAGCGCCTGCCCAAAGCGAACCATCTGTATCCAAATTGATGTGCGTGGTTGTATTAGTGCGTAAGTTAATTGCCCCAGAAGTGATTTGAATGTTAGAAAGGCTTGCTCCGACCTGCCCAATAACCCATTCCGCCGCGCTTAATGAGGCTACCGTATTATCCGAATCGTCCAAGAACAAAATACCATTCGTTGCATCTATTGTTACACGTTCGCTTGCTGCCTTTCCTAGAGTTAGCACACCCGCAGTAGACAGAGATGCATTAACCGTCGTATTGGTTCTAAGGTTCAATGCGCCCGCAGTAATCTGAATGTTGGACATACTTGTAGTTTCCCGCCCAATAGTCCAAACTGACCCGGTAAGTTGTGCCTGCACATTGTCGGAAGCATCCCGGAAGCGAATACCGTTAGATACGTCCACAACGATATGATCAGAACCGTACTGCCCAAGACCTACTCCGTAAGTATCGGCGCCATACCCGTATAGACCGTTTAGATTGCCAATCGCCCATGCTTCTGCAATATCGCTGTAGGTAGTACCAGTCCGAACGTTGCCAACTATAGTTGGGCCTGAACCAGAGAGAACGCCAGAGACGCTATACAGGTCAATAAACCCATCGCCAGTAGTGCCGGTATTAAAGACCGCATCGCCAGTATCCCAGTCGTTTGCTCCCGTACCGTCGAGGTCCCTGGTAACGGTGTAACTGAACTCCGCTACACTCAGCATCTCTTCGGTGGTGGCTGCTGGATATTCGCCATTATCAAAGTAGCAGATACCGCCATTAGTATCAGGACATTGGAATCTTATGCGAACAGAAATACAGCCTGCGGGGGTGGTAAAGAAGAGCGTCTTACGCACATAGATAGCTGAAGCGTTGCCAGTTGATTTGAGCGCCACAATGTCAACACTACCTGTAACATCATACACAGAAACTCTACCCGAATAGGTTCCGTCTCCTCGAGTCCAAAAAGATAGCTTGTACCTAGTATTTGCGGTAACAGTAGCCGCCTGATCAATGTAGGTATCCACAGATGCGCCAGCGGTTAATTTCGCTGCATCTACTCCCAGGTTAAACAGAGTTGTTTCATTGGCCAGGGCACCGTCACTAGCATTTTCAACCCAGGTGCCCCATACGTCTGCTCCGCCGCCGCCAGCAGTTTCGAATCCCGGATTAACCAGTAGCTCTGAACCGGGCGTAGCTCCGCTAGTAACAGCCATGAACTCAACCCGAAAATCTTTCTCCATGTAAACCCGGTCGCCAGACGCAAGCTGATTATGCTCTACATAAATTGTGGTATCTACCGCGTCCAAGTCTCTGGTAAGGCGTGTTGTAGGACCGACAAGGATTCGGCCACCGATAGTTGCAATAACATCCTGGGCTACCAGAGTATCTGCCCAAAGTTCAGCAACGTGGAGTGAAAGATACTTCTTTGTTGGCATCCCCAAATTAAGGTCATAGTTAGTAACTGGCAGAATGTCGTTGCCAATAGGATCGAACTCAATGTCGCCAGTCGGTGACAAGAGCAAGTTTCCGCCAATCCCGACGCCAATTAAGGCATAATTACCTGTGTCGTAAGCTATCTTGACCTGAGTTGATGCAGCCTCAATATGGAGCGGATACGCCGGAGCAATACCTACGCCAAGTAGGGCAGACACCGTGACGTCATCTTGAAGCTCGATAGAGCCTCCTCCTGTACCGGTACTTTTCATCCACAGCTTGCCATCCGAAGCGACATTAATGTTGGCATAGTTAGTCCCGTCATAGGCTATTACGAATTGATTAGTGGTTGCTTCCTCTATATGTAAAGGAAAGCCCGGTGTTACCCCAATGCCAAGCCGCAATAGTTGTAGGTATCCATTCACGTCTGTAGAAAGGATTGTCTGAGTAGCCGCTGTAATGGCCGCAGAATTAGTAATAGCATGGGTATGGCTTGATGTGGTTACCGCATCTGTAGAGTTCCAGGCCAGTGTGCCAGGTGTGCCCAGAACAATATTGTTTGCACTCTCGGTTAAACCGTCACCCAAGATGTCAGTTACATCAACGGCTACAGATGTAGTTACATCTATGCCATCACCAGCAGATACAGACAGGCCACCGGCACCAAGGCTGAGGCCTGGATTTGTGTCAAGGTTTATCTGTAGTGCTCCGGTTGAAAACTCTAGGCCAGAAGACGCGGCTAGGTTAATGCGAATATCGTTCGAACTCTCAGTGAGGCCATAGCCAGTATCAATAAAATCTGTTACATCTACGACTACCTCATCTGTAGCGATATCTAATCCGTCGCCAGTATTAACATCTAGTGTACTAACATTCCATACTAGCCCTGCACCAGCCAGCGCGCTTCCATCAAATGCTGACCAATCAACTGAAAGAACCTTGCTGGCTATATTCAGTCCGGTGCCAGCTATTGAATCGGCTATCTGCAAGTCTCCTACTGTGAACGACAGACCAGACGTTGCGGCCAAATCGACAACAACTTTGTCGCCAGATATAGCTATTCCGTCGCCAGGATCTACGTCTAGCGTCACGATACCGCTTGAGCCGCCACCACTTAGACCGTCGCCAGCTTGAACAGAAGTTATCGCACCGTCCGTAAATGCGAGGACATTCGCGTACCACTCCCTTCTGGTTGGAAAAAATGGTTTTAGTATTTCTACAAGTTCGGTATTAACTATCTGTGCCATTACATACCACCAAGGCCAAGTCTATCAAGCTTTTGCCTGAATGTTGTTGCGCGCCCGCTCGTAATAGAAAGACCAAAAGGTGCAGTATATGCTACCTTTTCTATGAATACGCGGCTAGGATCCTCGCTTGGTCTAACGAAATCCGTCACCCTACCTATCGCTATGTCGTTTATTTTAATCCAATTACCAGGACGTACTTCCCATGGGTTGGCAAAGCCGCCCATCGCAAGCTCAACCCTTCCATCCGACACGCTCGCCATATACCTGTTGGTTGTCGGCACCGGCCCATACTCGACAGTCCTATCGTTGTACACACCGAAAATATACCTTGCGTCATCTGTGTCTCCCAGGTTGGCAATCTCCTTCAATATTGCAAATGCAGTTTTTGTTCCATCTTCATATGCCGGTACCTGGATGGTATTGTTAACTATCGTTGCTCCGGGTCCATACAAAAATATATTATTAGGGTTCCTATTAAGTATGGTAACAATTTTTTCCGATGCGTCGATTTCGCCGCCAACTATATTAGTGATGTAGTATTTATCCAAGAGATGGCCGTATCCAAGGCATTCTATTGTGGCGTTAAAATCGCCGCCACTGGCTATCGTATAGGTGCTCTCGCCTTCCGGCCAGGCGATTTCAAACATTAATGTATTCAGAAGTTCCAACATCTCTTCTGATGTGCCCTCACCGCCACTGATAACGCCCTCTAAAATACCATATCTTCCCTGGCTTACGAGTTCGTCTGCCCACTGAGCTATTACCGTATCCCCGCCAATCGCGGGTGTTACCGCCCAATCAAGAAGGTTGTAAGCAATCCTTCCACGATTAATGACATTTTTCAGCGGACCAACTGACATCTGGAATCCGCCAGCTTGCAGGGTAACAGTGTTTACAAACCCTTCCCATACAATACCTGAGCTTGCCTCGACAACAACTATATGTCTACCAAGGCCGTTCTCTAGCCACTCGCCCAAAAACGACATGTCGCCAGCTATACCCATCGACATTGTATCGTAGCCGACGTTAACCGACAACGAGTGCGAATATGATGTTATCAAGTTTGTATAGTCGGCCAGTAGACTGGGTTGTCCCTGGCCGAGAAGGTTGAGCGAGACATCATCAAAATAAACGGTAGAGTCTATATTGATGTTCATGTATAGAACTACCTTAAGGGATACGCATCCAGTAGGCACAGTAAAATACAGCGCCGCCTGCTGCCACTCTAGGCTAGAAAACAGTGACGTGCCTTCTCTTGGTACGATCCATTTAGAATTAGTGTTGTCCCATACTCCCCACCGGGGCTGCATGGATGCGTATATGCCAGATATTCTTCCCCACACCGTTAGCCGATAACGCTCTCCGGGAATAACGGCAACGTCTTGGTTGACATTGCCCTCTACATCCCCGCCAGCAACTGAGTATATCTCGCAATAATACGAGCCGCCATGCGGATCTGGCGTGGTCGAACCACGGGTAATCGTTGCGTTTCCAGAATCAGTTTGCTCTGCCCAGCTAGCAAATACATCCGCCCCGCCCCCCCCAGCAGTTTCGAAGCCTGGATTTGACAGCCTGTTCACGCTAGCTGCTTCGCTAGCGCCCGGGCCAGCAGCTGGCACAGCTAGCGGGCTATGAACTAGAATGGAGAAGTCTACTTCTTGAGCCACTATGATGTACCTCTACCGATTATGAACTCTCTAATATATGCTAACTGCATTGAGTGGACGAAGTTGGAGAAGCTAGCCCTCTGCGACGCTTGGCCGCCAGGCTCGATACCCTGATCTGTCGAGGAAACCGCCCACAGTCTAATGGTATTTCCAACCCCTAGCTGTAGCGGGGGCCCAGAAGACGACCACTTAATACGGGATGGTCCAAAGACGAGTTCTGTCTCCAGCCCGGATGTTGTATCAATACTGTTAATGACAAGCGAACGCCCGCTCTCTAAAACGCCGCGCACATTCTTCGGTGACCTCACCTCTGCTATCCACTCGTCAGATGGTATAAGTATCAAATCTGTAAGCTGGAATATAAGCGACGTTCCCCTAGAGGCTTGTATGGCTACGACAATTGTGTCGCCATCTGACGAACTGAGCTCTGGTATTACTACGGTTCCCATATCGACAAGCTCTGGAAACTCTAGTGTTGCTATCGCGTTGGCTGGCCCATAGGTTGATTGACCACCAACTTCTAGTCTCAGGCGCAGCGAGATTGGATCTGGCGTTGTTACAAGCGCAGACGAAACCACACGAACAAATGCCCTAAACTTCCCACTGTACGATGCTGAGATTGGTCTCGGTATAGTTACAATAGCTCTATCAACAAGTGTTCCACCAGAAGAATCGCTAGCATATATAGTGAGTTCGTCCAGCCCAAACAGTGGACCGCCGAGCGAGCTCCACGCTGGCGAAAACTGTGAGTTTTGCGTCGCCTCAACTGTTATGGCATTTGTTTGCCGTGGCGACAAGTTTATATTAGACTGGAAGTCTGCTCCGCGATTAGTAGATCTTGCGCCGATAATCATTTCTGACGTATATCCCTCTGTGTCGATATACTCTACATCTAGTTTCCAGTTTAACGTTCCGTCACCGAACAAGCCGCCAGTGTCTTCGTACATGGAAAATGTTCTGTACTTTGCCGATGCTACGACATCGTCCGAAACTTGTATGGCTATGGCGTTGCCGGATGCCCAGCCTGCCCTGTCAACGACTAGCTGAACAAGCTCTTCAATCGGGGGAGCATCATGGGCGTATCCGGTAAATAAATTCCACCAGTACGGGTCTGTTGGCCATAGCACTTTTTCCGTTGACCACGTACGAGTAGATAGGGCGGCCTCTCCGCCAGAAAATGCAGCAGCATCATCGGCTTTCTCAATGTATATACCATATACCGCGTTGCCGTCTGATGTGCCTCCACCAGAAACCGCCTGAAGAGTCGCTCTGGTTATCTTTGCACCCTGAGGTACGGCAACATTATCAAACCGAACGCATATTGTGTGGTCCTGCCCCATATTTACCGTTGTGTTAGTGAGAGTCAGGGTTGCTGCCCCAGCAGAATCCAAGTCTCCATCATCGTCGCCAGATACCAGATAGTTACGCGAGGCATCGTTGACTGGAGAAGATTCGGTTTGTATTGTTAGTCTTACTTCTGGGTCAGAATCGCCGGTTACATTCGCGCCGTCAATCTCAACATATGGTTGCGTAACAGCATACGGGTGAAACGTCGCCTGCGTAACGGTGCCCGCTGTTCCGACAGCAGTTACCCTTGCGCGTATCCACATAGCAGACACGCTATTGACTGAGTACATTTGCGCTTCTTTTGGTACGGAAAATCCTATGACGTGTTCGCCGGATATGGAAAACTCGTCAGATGGGTCAGCCATCCCAAACGCGACCCACGCTCCGCCGCTTCTATATTCCCATACAAGGGTGATATCTGTGGCGGTGCTAGTAAGATTAATAACAACGTTTCCAAACAGCCCACCACCAGCGTGGCCGTCGGTAGACCCAAGGTATAAAATATCGCCAGCAACGGGCGTTGATGGAAGCAGGTTGTACGGTAAAGATGTTTCCAGTAAGTTGCTACTGTATGTTGATGGCTGATCAAGCACGAATATGTGGGTAATGTGCGAGTCGCCACGGCCATTCGAGAAGTAGACCTTGTCGGTCGTCCCCCCGCCAGCCTTGCCGAACGTCTTGTACACGGAGACATCGTCAACAAAAATATCGGCGCTTGAACCGACAGCCTCGAGCGCAATTCTGATGGACCCGCTACCGGGCACTGTTTTTGTAACTGATAGCTCAACCCACTGGTCAGCTACTGCTGTTGTATTGGTGACACCGTTGGATGTTCCACCGCCGTCATATATCTGCAGCCTAGCTGTCCCGCTGTACACGTACGCCATTGCCCGCACGATAACAGACGATCCCACTTCTAACTCGCTTACATCTTGATATATACCGCCATTACTGCCCGTATCAATAATATGAACAGAATATTCGCCGCTATATACCTGTGCCTTGCTGCGCGCAGTTGAATCCGGGGAACCGAGCAAGGCCCAGAACTCTGTCTTTCTGTAGTTGTCCAGGCTACCGTCGCGTACAACATTTAGATTGTATTCGTTTTCTTGGGCCGATAAACTCTCAACACTACCGGGCGCAACTGATTTCCAGTTCCTTCTTTCAAGCAACAATATAAGCTCGTTCTCTATAACTACACAGCCAGATTGTAGATATGGTTGGGCAAATTTGTTAGCAAGCCCCTGTATACTACCCGCCACTATGCGTGCATACTGTATGTTGGTATGCTGCGGCCCTCTAGACTCTATCCATACCGGAGATACGCGCCCGTTAGTTTTCCAGTGGCTTGCTGCTTGCTCTAACAGGCGGAGTAGTACGGCTAGCTTGTCGTCAGAACTATCACCGCTACTTGACTTAAGCATTAAGTCGTATCTGTCAACCGGGTTATCGAATACGCTGTACGCTATCCGCCTACCGGACGAAAGGGGAGAATCAATGAAAACGCCGCCACCCTTATATGCTGGCATGCCTGGGGCGGAGCTGATAAGGTAGAATGGCCCTCGTATTAAATCTACGAAGTCTCCAGCACCCGTACCTCCATTCGTTATTCTTAAATGGGCATTGCTCATTATCCTACTACCTTCCTGAGTGCCTGTTCTACCAGTATCTGCAACTGCTGCTGGCCAAACGGTTCGCTAAATTGCTGGCCGCCAAGATTGATCTGATTATTATTAACTACACTATTATACCCTGTTACTGGCGGAGCGCTAACCGGCCCGCTGCTAGACACCGGCATGCTGGCCAGCTGCCCGCCAGCCTGCACGCCAGCCAGCCTGCTAGCAACGGAGTCGAGCGCGCTCGTAACCGCATCTTGCCCGCCAAGCAAGCCGCGCCGCCAGCCTTCCATGATATTCTCGCCTATTTCAGCGAATACCTTAGACGGACTTGAGTTACCAACAGCGTTGTTT
>Ga0307378_10007995_pt1 | contig 14146 bp, 15 predicted proteins | sample UN1MG_FD_202238 | JGI IMG/M metagenome (GOLD analysis project Ga0307378, IMG submission 202238) | Soil microbial communities from Risofladan, Vaasa, Finland - UN-1 | ecosystem: Environmental > Terrestrial > Soil > Coastal area > Acid sulfate soil | place: Finland: Risofladan, Vaasa | collected... | reverse complement strand
ACCGAGTCAATTCCTAAGGTGGATAAGATCGTAGGACCCGGAAACATATACGTAACGATTGCTAAAAAGCTCGTGTTTGGAGAAGTGGATATTGATATGATCGCAGGTCCTAGCGAAGTACTAATTATATCAGATGCAAGCACCCCCGCTAGCTGGGTAGCTGCCGATCTATTGGCGCAGGCAGAGCATGATGAAATGGCAGTACCTCTTGTTGTCACTGATAACGCGCAGTTTGGAAAAGATGTCGCTAAGGAAGTATCGCGGCAATTAAGCTTGCTAAAAAGAAAGAGCATTGCCGGTGAAGCCGTAAAAAGTCAGGGCCGCATATTTATTGTTAAGAATATAGACCAAGCAGTTGATGTCGCAAACGCACTTGCTCCAGAGCACTTAGAATTATGCGTTAAAAATCCTAAAGCTCTATTAAAGAAAATTAAGCACGCAGGGGCTATATTTATGGGTGGTATGTCTACAGAAGCATTTGGTGATTATGTGGCAGGACCTAGCCATGTTCTCCCAACAGGAGGGGCTGCTAGGTTTTCTTCTCCACTGAGTGTCTACGACTTTATAAGAATGCCTAGTGTCATATCAATTTCGAAAAAAGGTTTTGACACACTAAGTGGCTCTGTCATGAATCTCGCATATAGCGAAGAGCTTGAAGCGCATGCCCTTTCCGTAAAAGTAAGAAAATAGGTATTCTCTTCTATATCCAATAAACACGAACTATTTAAATTGGCTAGATAAAATGACATTCTCAAATAAAAAAATAGAATCCGACGTCAAGGGAATTGTGGAATCAAGAGTCAGTCAGGAAATCCGCAATATAACACCTTACTCAGTTCCTCATTTTGACTGCAGGGTTAAGCTAGATGGAAATGAAAGCCCATTCTCCCTGACGCAAGAAGTCCAAGAGAAAGTGGACATTGCAATTAAGCAGGTAGATATTAACAGATATCCTGATCCTGAAGCTACAAGATTAATTGAGATCATTTCGCAAGTCACGGAGTTCTCCAAGGAAGGGATCCTTCTGGGAAACGGATCAGATGAGCTCATAGGGATGCTTATCAGTACTTTCTCAAGCGGCTCCGGCAAGATTTTGTGTCCTACTCCTAGCTTCTCAATGTATAAGTTAACAGGGCTTGCAATGGGAGCAGAGGTCGTAGAAACCGAGCTGGATGAAAAGTTCGATATTGATCTCGATGCTACAATAAAGTTGATCAAGGAACAGGATCCGGATCTTATCTTTCTGGCCTCCCCTAATAACCCAACCGGGAATATGTATTCAGCCGGCAAAATTGCTGAGATCATAAGCGTTGCTAAGGGGATTGTCGTCGTAGATGAGGCATATTCTGATTTTAGCGGTTATACGTTCTTACCATTAGTTAAAGAGTGCGAGAATCTCGTCATATTAAGAACCTTATCCAAAGTAGGTTTTGCCGGGCTTAGGATTGGGATGTTATTTGCAAGAGAAAATCTTGTTAGTGAGATAAATAAGGTCCGTTATCCGTACAACATTAATTCTTTAAGCCAGGCCGTCTCCGAAGTTGTGCTGGAGAATCACGAATTTGTTTCTGAGAGCATACAACTTATAGTACGGGAAAGAGATCGAGTTTATAAAGCCTTATCATCTATCGAAGGTATCGTAGCCTATCCGAGTGATGCCAACTTTATATTTTTTAGGATCAATGATGCAGATTCTGTATTTAATCAGTTAGTAAAAAAGGATATAATTATCCGGAATTTTAATAGACCCGGAAGACTTCAAAACTGTATGCGTGTAACAATCGGGACACCTGAAGAGAATGACTCTTTCTTAAGCGCTTTAAGCAGTATTCTTTCCTCTTAGTCTTACAACTACAGCAAAACCAATCCACAAAAAGGAACATGCAATTGGAAACACATCACCTATCTTTGTGTATAGGGTTACTCCACCATTCATGAGACTAACTTCACCTTCTAAATTCGTTTGCTCAAAATTGCCGGTCTTGCTAACAACCCTGCCTATAGGGTCAATAATTGCGCTGATGCCGGTATTCGTAGACCTAAGGAGAAATCTTCTTGTTTCTACTGCTCTTGGGATTGAGATTAATAAGTGCTGATAAGGAGCAATAGTCTTTCCAAACCAGGCGTCGTTTGTGATATTGACGATTAAATTAGCGCCTTTCGCCACAAATTGCCTGCTGAACGAAGGGATAATATCCTCGTAGCAGATAATTGGGGCTATTCTCACCCCTTTATCTTCAATTACAAATAGATCAAGCTCGTCTCCTGGAGTAAAGTCACCTGTAGCAGGGCTTATATTTTTGATAGCCGGGATATATTTTGTAAACGGGAGATATTCTCCAAAAAGAAGAAGTTTAATTTTGTGGTATCTGCCCAAGATAATTCCGTTTGAATCGGTTAAGAATGCAGTGTTGTATTTAATAATATTGTCGTCTGTTATGACCTCTGCATCCGGGTCAAGAGGAGTGTAAGACATGCCGCCTACGATGAAATATTTCCCTTCCATCTCTGGCACGCCAAGCTCATCACGGACTATCAGGTAGTTAGAATCATTTGAAAACCAAGCCTGTATAGATGTTTCGGGCCATATTATAAGGTCAACATTTTTGAGATCTTGCGACATCTCTTTGTGTTTATCAGTAACTGTTTTTTCCTGATTCTCAGTTTTTGCTAGGAAATCGAAATTTGCCTGCACCATTCCTACTTTGAGCTTGGGGGATTTTGCAATCTCCGCATCTACCTGAGCAATTCTAAAGTATCCATAAGCCAAAGTTAAAACTATTAGCATGAACGATAGGAGTAATTCTCCTCCTGGAAGCAGTGCATTGAGTTTGAATCTTTTAATGACCCTCATTAATGTGACATTCACTACAACAATAACGAAACTGAGGCAATATATTCCAAAGAGATCATAGATCTGTATAATGGGGAGAAAATCGGCTTGTGAATTGGTAATACCATATGGAAATAGGAATGGGAATAGGTATTCAATAGATGTCCAAATTGAGGCTATAATAACTACTGCTAGAATCCCTGGTTTTTTAAAGAGTCCTAGTCTTGTGGTTATGTATGAGAATACTCCAAAGGCAAGCCCCGCATATGCGCTTAAGAAAATAATGAATATGAAGCTGATTGGTGTTGGGAATCCGCCGAATCTTGTGAGTGTTCCTACAAGCCAGTAGGTTCCTATGAAATTTGCGATTGTTCCTGAAAGAAGTCCTAGCTTAAATGCGTCTTTAGGTGTTCTTTTAACAATTGACCAGAAAAGAGGTATTAAAACAATCCAGGCGAGTATGCCTAAATAGGGAACCATGAACGTGAGGGGATATAAAACACCACTCAGCGCAGCAAGAATATAATCTCTGGTCTTGATTTTAGACATGGTCGTTAAAGATACCTAAGCAGTGTTAGATGGAAAGCATGATCTTCTTGCTTACATATTATCTCTCAAACAATAACACTAATTATGCTTTTCTCTTTTTACCCGCTTTTCTGGGTGGTTCAGGCTCTAACTCAATTTCCCCTGAGTCTCTAAGTGTGTACAACTTAACAGCGCCCACTACGATTAGACCAAGCGCCATAACCTGAGCTACAGAAAGTCCGGGAACCGAGCTTTCTGTTGTGTTTCTTAAAAACTCTACAAAGAATCTCTCAAAGCCTGCGATGATTAGATAGATCGAAAAAAGCCAGCCTGCAGGTTTTATTTTTGTTCTGATTTTCCATATATATAAAAATGCTATGAACATAATAACTATCTCGTATATCTGTGTAGGGTGAACTGTTTCAGTAGTTGGAGGCAGCCCCTGAGGAAATGCCATAGCCCAAGGCAGGTTGGAAGGTACACCGTAATCATCTCCAACTAATAGACAGCCTATTCGGCCTATTGAATAAGCGAGCGCAAGAGCTGGTGCGGCTAAGTCTCCGACTGTCCACATGCTGATCTTATTTTTGTTAGCGATTATCCATACTAATATTATTGCTCCAAGGAAGCCGCCGTAGAATGTTAGACCTCCACGGGACAGCAGATGCGTGATCGGGTGTCTGATTAAGTCACCAAACGGAACATTTTCAAACAAATAAAGCAACTTCGCTCCTACAATACCTCCAATCATGGCGGCAAGGAACATATTGCTTACAGCTTTTTCACTTAGTTTTTTTCTCTTAGTTTCAAGTGATATCAGCCAATAGCCTACAAGAAAGCAAAGGGCTATCATTACGCCGAAAGAAGAAATTGTAAAATCGCCAATCTTTAGAAGTTCTGGATACATTTACCCCTCGCTAGATTTAATTCTTGAATTCTTTTTTGATTCAATTTCTTTTTTCAGCTCAGAATTTTTGGCCATAAAATAAAATAGAAAAGCAAAAAGAACTACGCTGAATAATATTTGAATTATTAGAGCTGTGCTCAAACTACTCATAAATTATATCTCCTGATTAATTTTAACTCTCTAAAGTATATGTCAAAATCTATAATTTAGTAGATGACAAGTACAATTAATTCTAGTAATGATTTAGTATGTTGTACTTGCAAAATAAGTAAAAATAGGTAAATTGACTTTACTAAATGCTAACCTCTCCCGTGTTAGTTCTCAACCGTTACTTTGTCCCGATCACAATAACAAGTGTTAAACGAGCTTTTGTAATGTTATATGGGGGCATCGCTAAGGCAGTAGATACCGAATATAACACCTTTGATTTTGAATCTTGGGCGCAAATTTCTGAATTTAGAGATCAGGATGAAGTTGTTCGCACTGTTAGCTCAATAATAAAAACTCCACGGGTTATTATCTTGGTCAGGTATGAGGGAGCAATCAGAAAAGAAGCTAGATTCAACCGTTTAAATATTTTCAGAAGAGACGGGGGTAGATGTCAGTACTGCTCAAAACAGTTCTCACGATCTGAGCTTACAATAGACCATGTTGTGCCGCGCACACAGGGCGGTCGGAGTGCCTGGGACAATGTTGTTTGCTGCTGTATTGATTGCAACAGAAAGAAAGGCGGACGTACTCCTGCGCAGGCTAGAATGAAGTTGAAAACTGTTCCTAAAAAGCCGACATGGGATCCGTTCTCAAATATTTATATAAAAGCTATCAGATATAAAGAATGGGAGCCTTTCTTAAATTTTGTGGATATATCCTATTGGAATGTAGAGCTTGAGGAGTAAGCGTCTCGAAAAGATTATTTAACAAATTAGATTTTTGCTAGTTTTTAGCTTATCCATAGGCTAAATTTATTCTACATATCAGCATATTTATTAACAATTCTTGTAAAAGTATTATTTGGAGGGTTTTATGCCTTATTCATATAGAGTTTTTTTCATAACGTTAGCTTTGTTTCTGGGTATTAGCGCAAATTCTTTTTCGCAAATCAAACTGCCTGATGTTACGGGACCTATTATTCAAAAAATTCCTGTTTTTATACCCGAGTTATCTAGTATAGGACCCGGCAACGCACAGGGTAGAGAATTTGTCGAGGTATTGAGAAATGATCTAAAGAATGCAGCACTATTCGAGGTAAGCACCGGCGGGGCTATCATATCTGATCTAAACAATATTAATTTCCAGGGCATATTTGACGCCGGGGCTGATTATATGATTGCAGGTCAATACCAGCCTGAAGGCAACAAGACTAAATTTGCTGTTCAGCTTTACAATGTTAAAGAAGAAAGGCCAATTTTGGGAAGAACCTATGTTGCAACTCCTGGCAAAGTTAGAGAAGCAGCTCACAAGTTTGCTGATCTAGCCATGAAGCAGGTAACTGGGAAAGACGGATTTTTCACATCAAAAATTGCCTTTGTTTTAGGAGACAAGAATAAAAGAAACCTATTTATAATGGATTATGACGGTGTTAATAAGCAACAGCTTACGAGACACAGCTCTCTTTTAATGTCACCTGATTGCTCCCCTGATGGCAGAAAAATAATCTTTAATTCTGATAAGGTCTGGGATCAGGATCTTTATGTAATTACCTTGGGTCAGAAGATTGCAGAAACAAGACTGACAAAAGCTTTTAAGCTAGAACAAAGCGCTGAATGGTCGCCTAGCGGTAATCAGATAGCCTTTAGCGCAAATGGCGATATATATGTCTCAGGGCTTAGTGGTAAGGACGCTCGAAACTTAACTCGCTCAGGCTCTATTGACGTATCTCCATCATGGTCACCTGACGGGAGCAAGATAGCATTTGTATCTGACAGGAGCGGGAATCCTCAGATATATGTGATGAATTCTAATGGCAGCGGTCTAAGGAGAATCACCTCAAGCGGCTATAACACAGATCCTTCATGGTCTCCAAGTAGAGAAGTAAACAAGATTGCATTTGTAAGAGTTGAGGGCGGCGCCAATATCTATACAATTGACCCTAGCGGCGGTGGAGAGCAAAGACTTACCTTTGGCGGTGGAAGAAATGAAAACCCAGCCTGGTCACCAGATGGATATTATATAGCATATAGCTCGTCTAAGGCGGGCGCCAAGGATATTTATCTTATGTATTTAAACGGTGAGAACCAAGTGCGTCTTAGCCAGGGTGGCGGGAAAAGATTCCCAACCTGGTGTAAATGATTTCTACATATGTCCAGCTTATGATCCAGAGGTGATAAAATAAATTGAGAATGTTTATCGCCGCTTTATTGCCTGAAGAAATCCGAAAGCAGTTAAAAAATTATATAGGCTCTCTCAAGAATAGTATTGAAGGTGTTAAATGGGAGAAGTCTGAAAAGCTTCATGTTACTCTTAAATTCCTCGGAGATGTTGAAGAGTCAATGTTGGACGACATAGCCAATTTGATTCAAGAACGCGCCTCTGAATATTCCCCGTTTAGTTTCAATCTTACAGAGCTTGGTGGTTTCCCAAATCTTAAAAAACCAAGGGTTTTGTATATCGGTCTATCAAACAACACTCAGCTTGCCAAATTGGCTAATGAGTTAGAGGGGCATTTCAACGGGCTCGGGTTTGAAAAAGAAAATCGCAAGTTTGTTCCGCATATCACTCTAGGCAGGGTAAAGAAAAAAATTAATATTGAAGATAGACCTCATATTATTCAAAGCAGCTTTCAGATAAACCAGATTGGTTTAATCAAGAGTGAGCTCAGACCCAGTGGGTCGGTATATACTCCGGTTAAAATTGTAGAGCTTAAGAAATAGTTAATATCTCTCAACACCTATTGAGTATGTTTGAATATAATGGACTATTTGGTACAATGATATCATGAAGGAAATATCCGAGAAGGGAATTAAAACAAAAGCGAAGATTGTAGAAACTGCAAGAGAGCTATTTCATAAAAATGGTGTTAAAGCAACCAGTGTAGACGAAATTCTCAAAATTTCAGGTGCAGGAAAAAGTCAGTTCTACCACTATTTCAAAAATAAAGATGATATAGTTCATGCTGTTTTACAATTTTATCTTGAGATATTTAAGCAGGGTACAGGTTCTGTCAAACTACAAATTAATAGCTGGGATGATTTAGAAGAGTTTTTTTACAGCCATATTCGAGGCATAGAAATGTTTAATTCTGAGAGGTCATGCCCTATAGGTTCAATTGGAAACGAGTTAAGCTCCGAGAACGAGCTTATTAGACAAGATGTGAATTTAATATTCGAATACGTTAGAAATAACCTTTCAAATTTTTTCGCTGATTTAAAAGCAGAAGGGAAATTGAATAAAACAGCCGATCCTGAGTCATTGGCTGACTTCGGCATCTCCACTGTCCAGGGGGCTTTGCTATTAGCAAAAGTAAGAAAAGACTCAAAGGCAGCTGAAAATACAGTTGATCATGCCCTTAAGTATTTGAAGTCATTCTCCAAGTGAATTTTTCTCCTCCATAAAAGTTCTTGACACTGTTGTACTGTTCGGTACAGTTTAATTGTACTAATCAGTACAAATCAAATGCCGAAGGAGTTTGTAAAAATGCTAAAAATTTATGGTTTCCCAGTTTCTATACCGTCAAATAGAGTTAGGTTTGTAGTGAACAAATTGGGGTTAGATTACCAATACGTTCCTGTCAATCTTCTAGCAGGTGAGAATATGACAGAAGAATTTCTCAAGTTGAACCCAATAGGTAAAGTTCCCGTAATGGACGAGGACGGATTCACTCTATTTGAGAGTAATGCAATCTCAAAATATCTTTCTCGTAAATATAATTCATCTTTATACCCTGAGGATATTGTTCAAAGAGCAAATGTGGATAAATGGATTGACTTTGCTTCTATTCATGTAGGCTCCGCAGTTACCAAAGTGTTTTTTAACCGTGTACTAGCGCCATTGGTTAATGTGGAGGTTGATGAAAGGTCAATTAAAGACGGACTTAGTTTTTTAGACCGTTTTTTGCCGCTTGTGGATAACCAACTTAAGGAAAATGAGTATCTTGCAGGCAGCGAGTTAACGCTAGCCGATCTTAATCTTTTAGCCAATCTTGATCCGGCTGAGGTTGCTCAAGTGGATTTATCTCCATATGAGAATATAGTCAAGTGGCGAGAGAATTTGCAGAAGGAAGATTTTTACACAAAGTGTCATAAAAATTATGGTGAAGCTTTACAGTCAGTAGCTGCTTAACTAAACTGATTCTTTAAATGCAGCAGTTTTATTTATTGCATGGATTTATTGGAGGATTTAATAATGCCCCCTGAGAGCAGGTTTAATGGATTTAACCGCAAAACATTTAAGTTCTTTAAAGATCTTGAGGAAAATAATACGAGAGAATGGTTTGAAGAACATAGAAGTATCTTTGAGAAGAACGTGATGGAACCTGCTCAAGAATTTGTTATGGAGATGGGAGAGCGGCTTAAATCCATATCTCCTAAAATTGTGGCGATTCCTAAAACCGATAAGTCAATTTTCAGGATTTATAGAGACGTCAGGTTTGGTAAGGACAAAACTCCATATAAAACTCATCTTGGTATTTTCTTTTGGGAAGGGTCAAGAAAGAAGCTTGGGAATCCCGGGTATTACTTACAACTCGATAAATCATCAATTTTGATCGCGGGCGGCTTGTATACGCTCCCAAACGATTTATTAAAACCGTACCGCGACGCTGTTAGTGACTCCCAAAAAGGAACTGAAATAGCCAAAATATTAAAAAAGGTAACTAAAAATCCATCTTACAAATTGGGCGGCACGCACTATAAAAGAGTCCCGAAAGGTTATGACCCCGGACATGCTAATCTAGATTTACTGCTTCATAACGGGCTTTATGTCTACTATGAAGGGCCGATCCCAAAAGAAGTATATTTCTCAGATTTCCTGGATTACTCTTTTGGAATATTCAAAGATATGCTGCCCTTGCACAATTGGCTAAGGGATAATATTAAATAATAAATTGACCGTTAATTGTTCTTGTTGTCGTAACTTTTGCGTGATTTCTCAACTTTACTCATACTAAGATCGCCCCATTTCTCAAGCTGATTGAATATAGGTATTAATGAATTGCCTAAGTCGGTCATTGAATAGACCACTTTGGGAGGTATCTCCATATACTGTTTTCTGTTTATAATGCCGTCCCTCTCAAGTTCACGCAGCTGCTGAGTTAACATTCTTTGTGTTACCTCCGGGATCAACCTCCTGAGTTCATTAAAACGCCTTGGGCCTAGATTAATGTAGTATAGTATCTCAGGCTTCCATTTCCCGCCGAATATATTTATTGATCCCGCTATCGGGCAAGACTTGTTCTCTTCTTTGTTTATTTTTGCCACTATTTATCCACCTTTAGAATCTATCCTTAGTATACATTTCGATACTATATAACAAAAATGTACCTGGTTGAAACATTATACTATATCATTATAATAGAATTCAAGCTCTAAATATCAACTTCAGGAGGTAAGAATAATGACAGATGAAGAAAGGAAATCGGTAGCAACTGAATATTTAAAAGCTTTAGATACCGGGAAGGATATTTTTCATTTATTTGATGAAGATGCGGAGGTCTTTTTTCCAAACTGGGGAGTTGCAAGAGGGGTTCAAGAATATAAAAAGCTCTTTTCTGATCTAAGTGCTTTGGTCGAGGATTTTAAACATCACCACGCATATATAAATTGGATCATTCAGGGCGATATGGTAGTTGCAGAGGGTTCAAGTGAAGGAAAGCTTAAGAGTGGAGAGACCTGGTCGGATAGTAAATGGTGTGATGTGTTTGAAATAAGGGACGGGAAAATTAAGCGATTATACATATACCTGGACCCTGAATATTCACGGTATTGAGAACTGAGAATAGGGATTTAACTTACAAAGAGAATAAATATTAGCTAGACTCAGACTTATAACGTTTCGAGTGAGGAATATCCAAATATGAATGATAATATAATAGATCAAAATAAATCTTCTGATGTAGATACGCTGTTTCCTTCGTTGCCGATTGAGGAGTGGGAAGAAACTAAAAATACTCTCCACTTATTTTTTCAGATAGTTGGAAAAATTCGCCTCACCCTGTTTCCCAAAATGAATCATTGGTGGCATGTTACGCTTTATCTTTCTCCCGAGGGAATGACCACTAGACCAATTCCGTATCAAAACATGATATTTGAGATTAAATTCGATTTCATTAACCATAGATTAATCATTACAACCAGCGACGGGCAGGAAAAGTCCTTTGGTCTGGAAGGAATATCTGTTTCGGATTTTTACAAACAAATTACTGCTTATCTAAACGAACTTGGTATAGAAGTGCATATTAAAGCTACTCCCTACGACGTTCCCTTTAGTGATGTACCTTTTGAATCCGATGATAAGCACTCCGCTTACGATAAAGAATACGTTAACAGGTATTGGCAGATTTTGGTTCAAGTTAACTCCGTGTTTGAGGAGTTCAGGAGCAGGTTTATAGGTAAGAGTACCCCTGTGCATCTTTATTGGCACCACGCTGACCTGGCGGTTACCAGATTCTCCGGCAAGAAAGCTCCGGTTATGGAAGGCGGCACCAATGCAGACAAAGAGGCATATTCTCATGAAGTCATAAGTTTCGGATTCTGGGCAGGGGACGACAATGTAAGAGCTCCAGCATTTTATTCCTATACTTATCCTGAGCCAGAAGGTCTAGCGGAGGAACCTCTTTCCCCGAAAGAAGCGTTTTGGAATACGGATAATGGGGCTATGGCCGTGTTAATGTATGATGATCTCAGAAAATCAGATTCGCCGAGACAAGCTTTGCTGGATTATCTGGAAAGCGCCTATCGGGCAGGGGCCAAGCGGGCAAATTGGGATTTAGAAGAGTTCGAGCTGAGCGCTACTGCTTCAAAATGATAATTGCACGAGTTTGTTTAGATAAAGACGGCGAATCTCGTTTTTAAGAACCTGATAAAACTAAGAATTTCCTTTTTGAATCCTGAGTCCCTATTTTTCCAACTAAAGAGTTGACACAAATTGTTAAAAATCTGATATTGTTTGTAATAGGCTTATTAACTTTGTCCTATGTAGACGGAGGTTTATTAAATGATTGATCTTTACACATCTACAACACCAAATGGACGAAAGGTGTCCATTATGCTAGAAGAAACCGGGTTACCTTATATTACAAAACACCTGAAACTTGGTAAGATGGAGCAAAAAGAAGACTGGTACATGGAGTTAAATCCTAACGGTAGAATCCCAACGATCGTGGATCACGATAACGACGACTTCGCTGTATTTGAATCGGGAGCAATATTAATTTACTTAGCCGAGAAAACCGGAATGTTCCTGCCCACAGATGTAAAAGGGCGCTCAACTGTTATACAGTGGCTGATGTTCCAAAAGGCTGGAATTGGACCTATGCAGGGGCAGGCCAATGTTTTTTACCGCTATGCGCCTGAGAAGATTGAATATGCGATTAGACGTTATCAGAAGGAGACAAGAAGGCTTTATGAAGTGCTCAATGTCAGGCTTAAAGATAACGAGTATCTGGCAGGGGATTACTATTCTATTGCTGATATTGCTACATACCCCTGGATACATGTTCATGATTGGGCGGGTGTAGAAATGCACGATCTGGAGAATCTAAAAAGATGGAAGGAAGTGGTAGGGCAAAGACCTGCAGTAAAGCGTGGCATGGATGTACCCAGACCACCTGGAATGGATGAGAAGGCAGCAGAAAGAGGGGCTAAACTCTTAATTTAGCACATCTATTATTTTGAATAAACTTTAGGAGGAATCTGTATTGAAGAACCTAAAAGTTGACGTAGCAATTATTGGCGGAGGGACTGCCGGTCTTGTTGCATACGGTAGGGCAATAGAACATACCCAGAGCGTTGTTATTATTGAGGGCGGTCAGTACGGCACTACCTGCGCAAGAGTGGGCTGTATGCCGAGCAAGCTGCTTATATCGGCGGCGGAAGCGGCTCATTCAATTAAAGAAGCTCCGGGCTTTGGTATATATCCAAATGGAGAACCCACGGTAGATGGAGTAAAGGTAATGGAGCGGGTCCGGAGTGAAAGGGACCGTTTTGTAGGATTCGTCTTAGATTCAATTGAATCAATTCCGCCTCAAAATAAAATAAGCGGATATGCCAGGTTTCTCAACAACCATACTCTACAGGTAGATGACCACACTATTATTGAAGCTAAGTCGGTAGTTATAGCTACAGGGTCATCACCAGCAGTTTTGCCCATGTTCGAAGCAGCTGGTGAGCGGCTAATTGTGAGCGACGATGTTTTCTACTGGGAAGATTTGCCTGAATCTGTGGTCGTTTTCGGAGCAGGAATTATAGGGCTTGAGATCGGACAGGCTCTTCACCGTCTAGGAGTTAGAATCAAGATGCTTAGCAAGTTTGGTTTGGTTGGACCGCTCAATCATCCTGAAATAATAGAATATGCAGATCGCACTTTTCAAAATGAATTTTATCTCGATACGGATGCTGAAACTGTGGATATTAAGAAAGTAGGTGATCAGGTTGAGGTCAGCTTTAAGGATTTAAAAGGGAAGGAGCAAAACGAGAAATTTGACTATCTACTTGCTGCGACCGGAAGGACTCCTAACATAAAAAATCTAGGGTTAGAGAGTACAAGTTTGGAACTCGATGAAAGGGGAGTTCCTATCTTTGACCGCTACACTCTGCAATGTGGACACAGCTCAATCTTTATAACCGGGGATGCGAATAATGATATTCCATTACTCCATGAAGCGGCTGATGAAGGACGAATTGCCGGTGCGAATGCAGCCTCTTATCCCGAAGTTCATGCAGGACACAGAACAAGTCCGATAACGGTAGTATTCACGGATCCTCAGATCGCACTTGTTGGCAATAGCTATAATCAGCTAAAGGAAACTCCCAATTGCTGCTTTGTAACCGGTAAAGTTTCTTTTGAAAATCAGGGACGAAGCCGTGTGATGCTTAAAAATAAAGGAATTTTACATATCTATGCAGAACACGGTACTGGAATATTTCTGGGAGCTGAGATGTTTGGCCCTCGTGCTGAGCATATAGCGCATTTACTCGCCTGGGCGTATCAACAAACAATGTGTATACCTGAAATGCTGGAAATGCCTTTTTATCATCCGGTGATAGAAGAGGGCGTCAGAACTGCACTTAGAGATGCTAACAAAAAGCTTCATATCGGTCCCGGGCTTGATGAGACGAGTGTCGAATGCGGCCCAGGAATATAGTTTGTTTTGATGCAAAGTAATCATTAAGCTCTTATGTATATCAACAATATCGTTAGGAGGTCAGGGTTATGAGATTGGAAGGTAAAACAGCATTAATAACCGGAGGTGGAGACGGAATAGGAAGGGCAACAGCGCTTCTTTTCTGTGAAGAGGGGGCCAAGGTCGGGATCATGGGAAGGACCGGATCAAGACTCGATCAAGTTGTTAAGGAAGCCAAAGGGCCTGGTGAGATCTCCGCATATCAAGGTGATGTTTCTAAGGAACAAGATGTGAGAAGAGTAGTAAATGATTTCTACAAGAAGTACGGAAAAATAGACATACTCTTTAACAATGCTGGAATTTATGAAGGCGGGTGTGTTGTGAAAACATCAATCGAAGTTTGGGATAGGACTATGGATATAAATGTTAAGGGCGTTTTTCTTGTAAGCAAATACGTGGTTCCCATAATGTCTAAACACGGTGGCGGGGCGATTGTTAACAATTCCTCAGTTCTTGGTATTGTTGGTATGGAGAACTGTGTTGCCTATAACGCATCTAAGGGTGCAGTGAGACAGATTACAAAAAGTATGGCGCTTGACCA
>Ga0307378_10007994_pt1 | contig 14147 bp, 12 predicted proteins | sample UN1MG_FD_202238 | JGI IMG/M metagenome (GOLD analysis project Ga0307378, IMG submission 202238) | Soil microbial communities from Risofladan, Vaasa, Finland - UN-1 | ecosystem: Environmental > Terrestrial > Soil > Coastal area > Acid sulfate soil | place: Finland: Risofladan, Vaasa | collected... | reverse complement strand
AAAAAAGTGAAAAAAAGTGAAAAAAAGTGAAAAAAAGTTAAAAAAAGCGAAAAAATGACTCATTTTTGTGCAAAAAAACACACAAAATTGCACTCCCGATACAAAAACCTCCTTCAATGTTAAAATGGGCAACTTTTAGCGGGGCAAAATTTACCTTTCAAAATGAGGGGGGATAAAATGTTAAAATAGGCAAGCTTGGAAAGCTAAAAAGGCAAAAGGTAAAAGGGAAAAATGGAACTGACTGAATCGTTAGCTGTTGTTGCCGGAGGGGCAGAGCAGAGAAGTAGAAAGGTGTGAAGTAAAGGACAGGAGAAAATAAGAAAAGTCCGAGCAGAAGGCAGTAACAGCGGTGAGTTTTTCGAATAGAAATGGCTTTATTTATGGGGGGGAAAAAGAAAAATGCAACAAAACAGTAAAAAATATGCGGTAAGTTTACCCTGTCAAGAAGAGATGTTTTCTGTTAACATGTTTTGGAAGGAACAGCTAAATGTAAATAGTTCTTCTAATTGAGGACGATTCGACGGTGATGCGGAGCAATTAATGATAGTCAAACATAATTTGGAAGTACGGTTAACAATATTTTTGCTTTGCGCTTTGTTATGCTTTTCAAATATAACCCTGGCAAAAAGAATACAAACTGATAGTACATGGAAGTGTGTTGACTTACTTGATGAACAAACTAAATCATCTCTATCTTCACAGGAACAGTTTTTTACCAGCCTGTTCCAGCTTCCAAGTGAATACACACAGGCATCTGACACTGAAAAGGCTCGGATAATTAATCAGTGGATCAAGGAGTTACAAGGTAATAATTCTGAAAAGATTACTGAAGCCGCGGCATATCTTGGTATGGTTAGAGCAAAGAAGGCTGCTAAACCGTTGCAAACAATAATTACCGCAGGTAGAGGGGGCGGTCGACTCCGATGGGTTTGCACAAGGTCATTGGGACAAATCGGCGACCCAAACTCTGTACCTTTGCTGATAAATCTTCTGGATAACCAAAATAAGGATACACGTGTTTATTCGAGAGTTTCTCTTGCAGAGATTACAGGAACTTTTTTTGGAGATGATAAGAAAAAATGGGAAAGCTGGCGAAAAGGTAAAACACCTCAGCTATCTTCCTCGACCGAATACAAGATCGGCGTAGCCGACTCCAGAACCTCATCTGCTCAAAGGTCATTTTCAAAAGATAAGCTTGACTTTAGTTTGTTTGATATGTATGGGCGAATTGTTGATTCACAGGATTACGTAAATATACCGGTTCTAATAATGTCAGGTTCGTGCTGGTGCGGCGGATGCCAGCAGGATGCGGAACCTCTTAGAGAAATCGCCGCTGAGTATGCCGATAAAGGTCTTGCTGCAATTCGAACTGTTGCCGGAGATAATGAATTAGCTGCATTGGATTTTCAAAAACATTACAGGCTGCCATTTGTTCAGTTACTTGATACAAACCGTTCATTCGAAAAACGCTACAACAAAGATGGCTGGACATTTCTGATGCTGGCCGATTGTAACGGCAAAATAGTTTATAAAATAAATAGTCCCCATGAAAAAGACTGGTTCGAGCTCAGAGGCATTCTTAACAAGATACTTTCAATCCCCATATCAAACAAAACTATAATACGAGATGGCATTGGATATATGCCGGCCACTCTGCATCGCTCAGGAGAAATGGAAGAGCAGCATATCTGTGAACGTTTTCCCTCCGTAGCTTGTGGGCCAAATGGCCAAATCTATGTGGTATTTACAACTAACCGTAATGGTTCCAGCGATGTATTTATTCGTGTTTTCGACGGGACTAAATGGTCTGAAGATGTGCCGATAGCCGCAACTGCTGTTGATGAATACGATGGTACGGTTTTAGCTGATAAAGAGGGGCACATCTGGGTTTGCTGGACAAGTAATACCGGCGGCAGGAACTATGAAATTTTTGCCGCCTCATTTACAAATCCTTTGCAGCCCGGAACACCTGTGAGATTAACCTACTCCGATGATGACGCGATGCACCCAAGAATGGTCTGTGATATAAAAGGACATATATGGATTACATATTATAAGTGGCATAAAATGGGACGATACTCACGAGACAAGGAAGTGTATATACGGAAGTATGAAATTGATAAATGGTCTGATGAGGTACAGATTAGCCCAACAGATGTCCCTCGATATGAGGATCACTCGGATCCAGCAATTATAGCTTATGGAAATGGTGTCATTGTCGTATGGAGCTGGGACTTCCATCCTCCCAATAAGGGCTATTCAAATCAGGCAGAATCTCCTACGATATTTATGAGACCCATCACCGACAATATGAATTTAGGAGAAATATCGAGCATCAGTGGTAAAAATATTGATGTAACACCCTGTTTAGCTATCTCTGATAACAAGCAAATCTGGTGTGCATGGGATAGTCTTGGTTGGAACCGACAGAAAAAACTTTGTCTTAGCAATGTTTATCAGGGACGTGATAACCCAGCAAGTAGAATCTTGTCCACGAGTAAGACTGTGGCCAATGTGTGCACACCTTCATTTGCCGACGGTATAGGAGGCCAACTTTCTTTGATTTGGAGTGAAACCGAAGACAATACAAGCTGGATGCTCAAGCGAGCTAATTATAACAGGGGAAATAAAAAATGGTCCGAACCTGAAGCAATAGTCAGCAAGGGCAATCCAAGATATTGCTCTGCAACATATGATTATGCGGACAATCTTTGGCTGGCATATTCAGCGGAGACAGACAGAGGGCGAAAAATTATCGTTACAAATACTGGAAAAGCGTTTCGAAAATATATCGGGAATAAAGGTGAGTTCGACTCTTCAGAATCTGTTAATAATACAGAAGCTACGAAAAGGCTGCGACAACTAATAGACGAAAAGTATTCTTATCGTGATTTGCGAGACATTGAATGGGACAAGATTTTCGACAGATACGAGCTGTTGATGCAGCAAGCTAAAACACCAAGGGAGTTTGCTGAGTCGGCCGCGAAAATGTTGCTGAATGCTAAGGACATGCATCTATGGGTCAAGATTGACGGAGAAACTGTCGGTGGCTTCAGACGTAAAATTAAACGCAATTACAACATTGAGCTTCTCAAAAAAGAAGTGCCTGGCTGGAGAGATTTGAGCCGATACGTAAGTACCGGGCAATTCCCGGATGGCATTGGTTATATTTTGATAAAAAGCTGGCAAAAAGATGAAGGTCAGGTATTGGAACCGGCGCTAAAAGCTATCAGAAATCTATCGGGTAATAAGGCGTTAATCATAGATGTAAGACCCAATGGCGGCGGTTCGGAACCTTTCGCCGGAAAAATTGCCGGATGTTTTATAGACCAACCGGTTGTCTATGCTAAGCATGTTTATAGAGATATCAATACAGAAACCGGCTGGGGACAAATTCAGGAAAGAACGCTAAGGCCAAATTTAGATCTGCCGACTTATGGGGGAAAAATTGTTGTTCTTATGGGCCAGACAAATTTAAGCAGTTGTGAAGCCTATCTTTTGATGATGAAGCAAGTAACCGACTGTAAACTTATAGGTGAAAAATCTTATGGTAGTTCGGGAAATCCAAAACCTTATAATCTTGGTAATGGCGTAACAGTGTGGCTGCCTTCATGGAAAGCTCTGACTAATGACGGCTCATGTTTTGAGGGTCAAGGTATAGAACCGGATCTTACCATCCGAGCAAATGAAAGACAATTCAAAGAAAAAGATCCTGTTCTTGAATCGGCCATCAGATATCTCAGAAGTAACCTTTAAGAAGGTTGATTACGAAAACGGTATTGATAATTAATTTCAGGTGAAAGAAGATTGTGGGTGTGAGTAGGGGGGGTAAATAGCAGGTGAAAGGGTCAACTATGAAACGTCGAGAGTTTTTGAAGCTGTCAGGTGTGAATTTAGCGGTATTTGCGATACAGGGGTGTATGCAGGCTGAGAAGTCGGCCGGCAAAAGGAAAGGCTGTCGCCCGAATATTCTTTTTTGCATCGCCGACGATTGGGGTTGGCCTCATGCGGGCGTTTACGGCGATCGCGTTGTCAAGACCGAAACATTCGACCGGGTTGCCCAAAACGGGGTATTATTCGATTACGCATACGTATCAAGTCCATCGTGTTCACCAAGCCGCGGCGCTATACTGACGGGCCAATACCATTGGCGGTTAGAAGAGAACGCTAACCTGTGGTCAACGCTTGACGTTAAGATTCCGGTCTATCCGCTGCTGTTGGAAAAGGGAGGCTACCATGTCGGCTACTGGCGTAAAAGCTGGGGTCCGGGAGACCTGAAGGCGGGCGGTTATATAGATACGCATCCGGCTGGTACGAACTACAAGGAAGGCTTCGAGGAGTTTCTCAAGGCCAGGCCCCAAGGCAAACCTTTCTGCTTCTGGTTCGGCGCAAGCGACCCGCACAGGCCCTACGAAAAGGGCAGCGGAAGAGAATCGGGTATTGACCTTTCGAAGATACGGCTGCCGGCATTTTTCCCCAATGCCGAGGAAATACGCAGCGACATTGCGGACTACTACTTCGAAGTGGAGCGTTTCAACCGTGAGTGCGGCGAGGCAATCAAACTTCTTGAGAAAGAAGGCGAACTTGACAATACCATCGTTGTTATTACAGGCGATAACGGGATGCCTTTTCCCCGCTGTAAAAGCAATATATATGATATGGGGGTGCGGGTGCCAATGGCGGTACAATGGCCGGCGAAAATCAAAGGCGGCCGCCGGGTGAAGGATTTTATGTCCCTGGCCGACCTTGCGCCGACATTTCTGGAAATCGCAGGAGTGAAGGTTCCTTCGCAGATGAGCGGGCGGTCGCTGCTGGGGACGCTGCTATCAACGAAAGAGGGACTGGTGGATAAGAAACGCGACTACATTGTATTCGGCAAAGAGAGACATGTGCCGGCCCAGAAGGTTCCCTCGCTTGCGGGGTATCCTTGCAGGGGGATACGTACCGAAAGATATCTGTATATCCGCAACTTCGCTCCTGAGAGATGGCCGGCGGGGGTTGCGTCAGGTGCGACGCACCCAATAGGCAGCTTTGCCGATTGCGACGACAGCCCGACAAAACAATATCTGGTTGACAATCGCAATGAGCCAAAGATAAAGCCATACTTCGAGCTGGCGTTCGCGAAGCGTCCGGCAGAGGAATTGTACGACATTTCAAAAGACCCGGACCAGATAAGCAACGTGGCAGCCGACCCAAAATATGCAAAGGTCAGGAAGAAGCTGTCGGGAATGCTGATAGCGGAATTGAAAAAGACTGCCGACCCAAGAGTGGTAGGGGGCGGAGAGAAATTTGACCAATATCCGTACAGGTCGGGTTACGAACTCAACAAGGAATGATGTCGGCGGTACGCTGTCACCTGTTTTGTGAAAGAAACCTCTGCTGTGCAAAGAGCTAAATGATATGGATGCGCTGAGCGGAGTTAATTTAACAGATTGCGGTCGAGGGTTGCGGCACAGGCTTGTCATTTTGCTGCATCGGTTTTGTAAAGCGAATCATTGTTATCCTACTTTTCGGCACAATAGACAAAGGCAGGCGGTATATTCATCCACACTGTTGGTGTAGTAGTTATTTTTTTGAATTTAGCCTGCAACTTTTTTTTGAACCTGCGGCCGCCAGGCAATAACAGCCCCTGAAGGTATGCAAAGGTCAAAAACTTACCCCCTGGTTTCAGGACATTTAGTATAGTGTCAATCAAATCGTCCTGAAGTTCGTCGCTGAAAGATGCCCACGGTAAACCAGATATAATGCAATCACAGTATCGATGCGAATGAATGTTAAGATACTTCCCGGCATTTGTGGCACAATCCTGATAGGTTTGGACGTTCGGGCATCTTGTTCGGGTGGCTTCGATAAAATCGCCATTGATTTCTATCGCAAAAAACGTAGTGCCAGCTCGTATCTTCTGGAGAATTTTCTCAGTGAAAACACCAGTACCGGAACCGAATTCGATTACGACCGAAGCCTTCGACAGCTCTGCTGTTTCGGTGATTAATTCTGCAAGCCCTTCCGAACTCTTCGCGATTGCGCCAGTCTGTGAAGGACATAGCAAAAACTGTTTGAGAAATCGAATGGAATTCATAGCCAACAGGATTATACACTTTATGAGCGGTAAATCAAAAAAAAGAGTAAAAAGTAAAATAGCGGCCGGGGATTACGGTATAGGCGGCATAGCTAAAGTTATCGTGTTAGCCGGCGACAAATGGGGAGAGCTGACGGAGCTGGTTTACGATTCCGGGCATTTTTTTGATAGTGTAATCTATTTCCTCTTCGGTGTTGTATCTGCTCAGGCTGAATCGAATAGAGCCGTGGGCGGCAGTGAAGGGTACGCCCATCGCCCTTAATACGTGACTTGGCTCCAGCGAGCCGGACGTACAGGCTGAGCCGCTGCTGGCACAAATGCCGTATTTATCAAGCATGAGCAAAATCGCCTCGCCCTCGATATATTCAAAGCTGATGTTGCTTGTGTTCGGGAGGCGATTTTCTTTACACCCATTTAGCTGAGAGTCGGGACAATTTTCCAATAATCCATTTTCCAACTTTTCGCGGAGTTTTCTGACTTTAGTATTTTCTTCTTCGAGATTTTCTGCGGCCAGTTCACACGCTTTTCCCAGGGCGATAATGCCGGGGACGTTTTCTGTGCCGGCCCTTCTGCCTGCTTCCTGATGTCCGCCTACCATAAAGGGCGAGAGTCTTGTGCCTTTTCTTACATACAGGACACCGATTCCCTTTGGTGCGTGGAGCTTATGGCCGGAAAAACTAAGCAGGTCGATATTGCTTTTTGCAAGGTTTATGGGCATCTTGCCGATTACCTGCACTGCATCGGTGTGAAAAACAATGCCTTTTTGGGCCGTTAGTTCGGCGATTTTTTCAACCGGAAATATTACGCCCGTCTCATTATTTGCGTACATTATTGTTACCAGTGCGGTGTTGTCGTCGAGATGACTTTCAAATTCGGCCATATCCAGCCTGCCCTTTTTGTCGACACCCAGTTCAATGACAGTATAGCCGAGATTTTCCTGCTCCCTGCAGACCGTGAGGACGGCGGGGTGCTCGACCCTGGTGGTTATGATTTTTCGCCTGTTCGGCACGGCGGCCAATGTGCCTTTGATGGCGGCATTGTCGCTTTCAGTTCCACAGCCTGTGAATACGATTTCGTTAGGCTCACAGCCAAGCAGGTCGGCCACCTTTTCCCGTGCGCAGCGGATTTTGATGCCAATCTGTCCGCCGAAGGTGTGCATGCTCGAGGGGTTGCCGTACAGTTGACAGAAGTAAGGTTTCATCTCTTCGAGGACTTCTTCGGCTACTTTTGTAGTGGCGTTATTATCGAAATATATGGTTTTCATTCTCTACTCCCTGTGATTGTGCGGCTGTTGAGCGGATTCTTTGTCTTCCTCCACGAAAAGGTCTTCAGCGACAAATTCTCTCAACTTTGCTTCGACAACGTCTTTCATTGTAAACTCGGCCATTTTGCACTGAGCGCACATTCCTCTGAATGCCACGATAACTTTGTTTCCTATAATGTCGATGAGTTCGATATTTCCGCCGTGAGCCCGCAGGGCCGGCCTGATTTGCTCATTTATAGTCTGCTGAATCAGTTGTATTTTTTGTATATTGGTGAGTTTGCGGCCTTTGGCCGGGGCTTTAGGAGATATTTCTTTGACCCTGGTGGGCATTACTCTTTCTATTATCTTTTCAATTTCACCTTTGCACCCACCGCACCCGCCGCCGGCTTTGCAGTAATTTGTGACCTCTTCAACGGTTGCGAGGTTGTTGTCCTTTATTACCCTTTCAATCTCATCTTCGGTTACGCCGAAACAGTTACAGACGACTTTGCCTTCAAGCTGGTGTTTTTTCGTGCCGCCGGTGTGATAGTTTTCGATTGCCGCTTCGAGGGCTTCTCTGCCCATAACCGAGCAGTGCATCTTTTGCTCGGGCAGGCCGCCAAGATAATCGGCGATATCTCTGTTGGTTACTTTTGCAGCCTGCTCGATTGTCATTCCCTTTATAATCTCTGTTAAGACCGAGGATGTTGCTATTGCACTTGCACAGCCGAAAGTTTTGAACTTCGCATCGGCGATTCTGCCTTTGTCATCGAGTTTGAATGTGAGCTTCAATGCATCGCCGCAGGCAAGTGAGCCTACTTCGCCGGTGCCGTCCGGATTTTCAATTTCACCCACATTTCGCGGGTTGAAAAAGTGCTCTTTGACCTTTTCCGTATACTCCCACATAATTTTTACCCCTGACTTATTTTTAATGCCTGTTCGAAGTCAGCTATTATATCATCAATGTGTTCGGTTCCAACCGAGACACGAATATAATCGGAAGTTACACCTGCTGCAAGCTGTTCGGCTTCGTTCAACTGCTGGTGTGTGGTGCTGGCCGGGTGAATCACCAGCGTCTTACTGTCAAGAACGTTTGCAAGGTGACTGGCCAGCTTTACACTGTTTATAAACTTAACGCCGGCCTGTCTGTCACCCTTGATTCCGAAGCCAAGTATTGCCCCCTGGCCGTTGGGGAGATATTTTTTTGCCAGTTTATAATCCGGATGCGATTGCAGACCCGGGTAGTTGACCCAATTGACCGATGGATGTTTTTCAAGCCACTGAGCAAGCTTCAGAGCGTTTTCGCAGTGTCTGGGGACGCGCAGGTGTATTGTTTCCAGGCCCATCAGGAACAAAAATGCGTTAAAGGGCGACATACACGCGCCCATATCACGGAGAAACTGAGTTCTGGCCTTTATGATGTACGCCAGTTCGCCGAAGCTTTCAACATATCTGACGCCGTGATAACTCGGGTCCGGCTCGGTGAGCTCGGGATACCTGCCGTTTGTCCAGTCAAATTTTCCCGAGTCAATTAACGCTCCGCCGATGCTGTTGCCGTGTCCGCCGATAATCTTTGTGCAGCTGTGGACGACGATATCAATACCATATTCAATTGGCCTGAACAAAATCGGAGATGTAACGGTATTATCGCACATTACCGGCATATCGTTTTCGTGAGCGAGTTCGGCTATCTTTTCATATTGAAGGACGTCATTCTTGGGATTGCCGATACTCTCAATATACAGAAGCCTTGTGTTGTCTTTGATGGCTTCGGCGAAGTTGCCCGGGTTTTTCGGGTCGACAAATGTTACTTCAATCCCGAGTTTGGGAAACGTCTGACTAAACAGCGTGACCGTCCCGCCGTATAATGAATTTGAGGCGACCAGATGCTGACCCGACCGGCATATATTCAACACGCCGGCCGTAATCGCCGCCATCCCCGAACTAAATCCAAGACCGCCTACCCCGCCTTCCATTGCTGCAAGCCTTTTTTCCAGTACATCCGTGGTAGGGTTCATCAATCGGGTATATATGTTCCCGAATTCTTTCAGTGCAAACAGGTTCGCTGCGTGGTCCGTATCTTTAAATACGTAGCTGCTTGTTTGATAGATAGGTACAGCTCGACTGAGAGTGTCGGAGTCCGGCTTTTGGCCTGCGTGCAGCGCGAGTGTTTCCAAGTGATATGTTGGTTCTTCTGCCATTTCACTGTCTCCTAAACTTACATTAGTAATCTGAAAACAAAAAATAAAATGTTTATAGTGACCAAGTGTATTGCTAATGTTTCAATACTAAATTCATTTCTTAAGACAAATAACCTCTTATCTTACGGCTTCCAAAGAAAGTTCTGCTGCCTTTTTTCCGGATACCAACATCCCGCCAAAGGTCGGCCCCATCCTTGGAAGACCAAACGTAGTTGCAACAGCCATTCCCGTCACGATCAAACCCGGGAAAACCTCTCCGGTATGCTCAACGACTGCATCTTCCGACTCTTCGACCCACATAGCCCCGAATCCTTTAATGTCCACAAGCCCACGCTTCTCAAGCGACCGAACCACCGTCGCATCGTGTCCTGTTGCATCAACTACAATCTTTGATTCGATGCCGACAGGATCCACACAAGTGATGGCCCTTGGCAATGCAGATACCGGCGTCCAGTTGATGACTACACCACAAACCCGGTTCTCTTTTATCACCACATCATCGAACTGGGTCATATTTAATACCTTTACGCCAGCGTCGCACACCGCAGCAACCAATTTGGAACATGCATGCGGTCCATCAGTAACAAACAACCCCTCTTCTACCTCTTTGTATGGTACTCCGACCTCATCGAGAATTGCTTGAGCAGGAGCTCTGACCGTCACTTTGTTCATTAGGTAGCCGCCTATCCAGAATCCTCCACCGAGATAGTTGTTACTCTCGATGAGAAGTGTTTTTTGTCCCATTTTTGCAAACTCCATCGCTGCAACCAAACCGCTTGGGCCTGCACCGATAACGACTACATCGTTCTCGATGTGATCCTCAAATTCCTTAGCGAATTCAGATATGATCGCTCTCGTAACCTGCTTTTCAGATATTTTTGCAAAATTCATACTATCACCTCTTTCTAAGATATAACAGATACAATTACCACCGCCTGTCTCGCAGGCCTCGTAATGACGACTACAATTTTGCAGGTAAAACTTCTATCATCCTATCCAGTGCTTTTTTGGCTTTTATTCTTATGTGTTTAGGTACTGTAATTTCGTATTGCATATCTTCCAGAGAGCCGATGATTTTATCCAGAGTAATTTTTTTCATATTAGGGCAAATCGCTCTGTCACTGGCCGCAATAAACTCGGTGCCGGGATTTTGCTTTTTCAAAGTATGAATTATTCCAATTTCGGTGGCTATTATAAATTGCTTTGCGGGGTTTTTCTCTGCAAACCTGAGCATTTGCCCGGTACTGAGTAAATGGTCTGAGAGCTTTTTGACCGGCTCGGTACATTCCGGATGGGCCATAACAATGGCATCCGGATATTTTGCCTTTTTGTTTTTTATATCCTCCTGAGTTATTACCACGTGCGTTGTGCAGTATCCCGGCCAAAGGACAAGGTCTCGGCCGGTTCTTTCGATGACAAATCGGCCAAGATGCTGGTCCGGTACAAAGATAATCTGTTTTTCCCGCGGCAGAGAATTAACCACCTCAGCCGCATTGGAACTGGTGCAGCAATAATCGCTTTCAGCTTTGACCTCTGCAGAACTGTTGACATAGCATACTACTAATGCGTCGGGGTATTTGGCTTTCAAATCTCTTAACTGGTCAGCAGTTATCATATCAGCCATAGGACAACCTGCGTTTTTGTCCGGCAGGAGAACAGTCTTTTGTGGCGATAAAATTGCGGCGGTTTCCGCCATAAACAGCACGCCGCAGAATACTATTACCTCCGCATCGGTTTTTGAGGCCTGTACGCTCAAACCCAGCGAATCTCCGGTGAAATCGGCCAGGTCCTGTATCTCGCCGGGCTGATAATTGTGCGCAAGTATGACGGCCCTGCGCCGGCGTTTTAGTTTTTGGATTTTTTCAAGTGCCTGATTCAAGATTTTTCCTCAAATCCTTACTTTATGTCGGTTCCATTTTTTTCGTAAACCAAATCCGCATTCGGTGTATGAACGGTAACGCCGGCGGGCACTGATTCCTTTATCCAGACGTTACCGCCGATTACACTGCCGGCACCTATAGTTACATCGCCAAGTATAGTGGCTTCGGCATAAATTGTCACGTTGTCCTCTATTGTCGGATGTCTTTTGCCGCCTTTTATTATTCTTCCTCTTTCATCTTTTGGAAAACTCAAAGCTCCAAGCGTAGCTCCCTGGTAGATTTTTACATTATCACCTATAACCGTAGTCTCACCTATTACTACACCGGTGCCGTGGTCAATAAAGAAATTTCTGCCGATTTTTGCTCCCGGATGTATATCGATGCCGGTTTTTGAGTGCGCACATTCGCCCATTATGCGCGGGATTAAGGGCACATCTTTCAGGTATAATTCGTGAGCAATGCGATGTGTCGCAATTGCTATGATACAGGGATAGCTTATCACGATTTCCTCATAGGATTTTGCGGCCGGGTCTCCATCGAATGCCGCACCGACATCACCTTTTAGCATTTCTCTGATTTTTGGCAGTTGCTCTAATAAATGCCCGGTTGTATCCTCAGCCATTGCCCGGCAGTCACCGGTGTCACATTTTTCCATTCTGCACCGGTACTTGAAGGCACGTTCTATTTGTTCGGTAAGTTCCGTTGCGACCTGGCAAAGAATGTCACCAACGATGAAATTAACATTCGATTTGGTAACCGTTCTCTTGCCGGTATAACCCGGAAAAAGGAGTTCAACAAGTAGAGCAAGAATCTCAAGGATTTTATCTTTCACGGGCAGGTTGGACGTATCGATAAAATTGATGCCGGTGTCACCTTTATACGTGCGTATAATTTTGTCAACCAGATTCTCTATTTTCTTATTGGTCAAAGCTTTCTTTTGCATAATCAGCTCCTCTGGAAAAAAACAAAAGCCTATTGCTTGAACATTTCCGTCGAGATATACCTTTCTCCTGTATCCGGCAAAATCACTACTATTGTTTTGCCTTCGTTTTCCTGTCTCTGTGAAAGCTGTATTGCCGCGAACATCGCAGCTCCTGAGCTTATACCGACCAGGATTCCTTCATTTTCAGCTAATTGCCGGGTTGTTTCCATAGCGTCATCATTTGATACCTTGATAATTTCATCAATGATTCCGACATTGAGCACTTGGGGCACAAATCCTGCCCCGATACCCTGAATTTTATGCGGTCCCGGCTTGCCGCCCGAAAGCACCGGCGAATCTTTTGGTTCTACCGCCACCACCTTTAGATTTTTATTGTGTTGTTTTAATGTTTCCCCACAGCCGGTTAAGGTTCCTCCTGTTCCTACACCGGCCACGAAAATATCGACTTTGCCGTCACTGTCCACCCAAATCTCTTTTGCCGTGGTTTTCCTATGGATTTGAGGATTTGCAGGATTGTTGAACTGCTGGGGCATAAAGGCATTTGGTTTTTCGGCCACAAGCTCTTCGGCCTTTGTTACGGCACCGACCATACCTTTTTCCGCCGGCGTTAGCACGATTTCGGCGCCGAATAGTCGAAGCAGCTTTCTTCTCTCGATACTCATCGATTCGGGCATAGTCAGAATTAATTTATACCCCTTGGCAGCACAAATGAAGGCAAGCCCTATACCGGTGTTGCCGCTGGTAGGTTCGATTATAACGGTATCTGGCTTAATCTTTCCATTCTTTTCCGCCGCCTCTATCATTGCCAATGCGATTCTGTCCTTTACACTGCCGCAGGGATTAAACGATTCGAGTTTGGCCAGTATGGAAGCTTTATTCGACCCAAGTTTATTTATTTGCACCAGCGGGGTATACCCGACCGCTGCGGTGATATCTTCGAATATCGCGCTCATAGTTTGTCCCTTTCTTCTATATTTGATAATATAATGCTCTCTTATCTTTTGTCTTATCAACCAGGTCCTGCAGCGTTTTAGCCTGCAGGACAGTCATAATAGCTTCCTGCACCTCCGCCCAGACCTGCCTTGCCACACAGTCGGCGACTCGCTCGCAGTAGCTGTTATTATCGAGACACTCTGTAGTAACGACAGGCCCCTCGAGGGCATTAAAAACATCACTGAGTTTAATTTGATTTGGAGCATTGGCAAGAATATAACCACCTTTGGAACCTCTTATGCTTCTTACAAATCCTGCCGATTTGAGCATGGCCATTAATTGTTCGAGATATTTGACTGAAATCTCCTGACTATGAGCAATGGCCCTGATTTGCAAAGGCCCCTTGCCGTAGTTTTCAGCCAGTTCCAAAATAGCCCTTATTCCGTATCTGGTCCGAGTCGAAAGCTTCATAATCGGTTTCCTATTATTCCTACTGTATTAGTAGTATATTATACGAAAGTTATAACTTTTGTTGGAAAAAAAGCAAAGAATTTAAATAAAAATTAAAAAAACCATTTTTTTGCATATACAGCTGTTTTTCATTCTCAACAATACCAAACTAAACGATTCACTCGGCAAAAAAATCGAACTTCAGCGGCCAATTTCCTTGACAGCTTGATAAAGGAATCTTAGAATGAAAATGCTATTTTTGCTCTATTTAATACAGGGGATGTTACGGATGGCGAAAAACTCCACAAAAAAAGTGGCTTTTATTTCCTCTTACCTTCCGAGAAAATGTGGAATTGCGACTTTTACCTCAGACCTAATCAAAAATGCTACTTTAGCATCCAAGGGAAGATTCGAGCCT
>Ga0307378_10007993_pt1 | contig 14147 bp, 16 predicted proteins | sample UN1MG_FD_202238 | JGI IMG/M metagenome (GOLD analysis project Ga0307378, IMG submission 202238) | Soil microbial communities from Risofladan, Vaasa, Finland - UN-1 | ecosystem: Environmental > Terrestrial > Soil > Coastal area > Acid sulfate soil | place: Finland: Risofladan, Vaasa | collected... | reverse complement strand
TCCAAGCTATAGGACAAAGGATATTAAAGGAAAAGGAGGTGATGGTAAATAATTTTATTTAGATTAGGGTCTGGAATTTTCGTGACCTTAGACTCTGGAATTTTGCTTGACTTTGAGGCATTAATGGATTACCATTCCAGAATGTAGTACTCATATCTGATATTTCACTTTCACTTTTAATAATTGTTTTTGCTAGAAAAAAAGACCCAGATAAATTTAAACTTGTACCAATAAGTAGCGCTAATAGCTTTGTTAAAATCATTTTACCCCTTTCAATTTATTTGCTGTTATTATTATAACTCAAACCCATTTAAAGCCTTATGCCTTTCAAACTGCTTCGCATTATTGGATAATATTATAGAAGTGGTAATATATTCCTACCTAACAATCTAAGAATGGAGGCATTTCATGGCAACATATGGAGAAATTCAAGATTATATAAAAAGCAAGTATGGTTGCACTGTTAAAAGTTGTTGGATTGCACATGTAAAAGAAATGGTTGGTTTAGACGTTAAAATCTCTCCCAGAAGAGAGGATATTAATAAAAGGAAAGTACTATGCCCTGAGAGTAAAATTGAACCGATAAAGGATGCCCTTAGGCATTTTGGGATGAATTACTCAAGATGAATACGATAAAAAAGCAAGAGAATTAAAGGAAAAACAGTATAAGTTGACTGAAAAATTAAAAAGCTTAACTGAAGCAGATGAAAACTACTCAATGACGCTTATTTCCTTATTAAATATATGTTCTAAAGCACCAGAATTATTTGCAAGTTCTAAAGTTGAACAAAAAAGACAACTTATTAATTTTTTACTTTCGAACTTACAGCTTAGAGGTAAAAAGCTAGAGTATAAGCTTAAAAAACCCTTTGATGTACTGGTAGAATTGGATTATCGTTCAAACTGGCTGGGGATATTGAACACATTTAGAACTAAATATTACTGTAATATTATTGAATTAACCTCACAAATAAACTCACTAAAAACTAGCCTTAAACTAGCTTCATGAAAGATCTCATTGTTTTTAGAATGTTTAACTCAATTGTTTATGATTCTATTACAATTATTAATCAACTTTATAATTTTTAAAAACAGGTTTGTTTATGATATTAACACCTTTCTTTTTTTCTTTTAAAAAGTAGCGCATTGGATCTGTAAGATAAACAAATGTTTTTATTCTTTTATCATCATAATCACCAAATCTATTAATAACTTTATCAATTATTTCTTTCTCATTCTTTTTGAAATTCAAATTAAATCTAATGTTATTAATTGGTTTATAAATAATATTATTTTCTTTATAAATTTTCTTTAATTCAAAATCTTCCAATTCTTTTAGTCTTTTAGTCAAAGTAGTTTGCAAGGGTCCTGCATTCTGATATATATAAAATGATTCTGTAAGGAATCGACCTTGAATTTTTAAAAATTCATAGTCGATTAAATAAATTAATTTAGCCAGTTTAAATTTAGTTATTTTTCTTAGATTATGAACTATATATGTTATTAATTGCTGTAGGACAGTCGGGTTTATATAGTTTTGAAATAAAATATCCTGTATGCCTTTGGAGACTTTTTCTTCTTTGAAAATAAGAAAATCTTTTTTTAATAGCTTTTTTAAATACAAGAAATCACTCACTTGGTGTGATAATTCCCTGTGTAATCTAGCTCTTGGACCAGGATGATATAGCGGTATTAGGGTAAAAGAATTCCATTTTAATTTACTCCTAACATTTTCTTTCAAATTAATTTTATGAGGCGCGATATAGTTTAAAGCTTTGAGGGCCACTCCTCCTAATGTAATTATTATTTTGGGTTTTATAATATTTAATAGGATATTTAAATAAATGGAACAATTTTTAATCTCTTTTGTTTTTGGAATTGCATTATTACCCTTATCGTTACGCGGGTTGCATAAGATAGCATTAGTAATAAATATGTCGCTTCTATTTAAACCTATTAAGTCTAAAAAATATTGAAAAGTTCTACCTGTTTGATCTCCATACAAGGGAATTCCTGTCCTATCTGCACCATATCTACCTGGAGCTTCTGCAATAAATAAAATATTACTATCCAAATTTCCATTTTTTCGACTTAATACTTTTGTCCTATCGCACAACCTATGGCATAATCTACAATATTTAGCAGATTCTTCGAGTAGCTCAAAATTTTGTATTTTGGTCGAACCTTTAAACATTTTTTCCTCCATTTTTTAAACAATCTGGATCTTTACCTATAAATGAACCATTCCTTATTATCTTTTGAGCCAAACATCCAGATTCACAATCTTTTAAATATATACAAGATATACAAGGTTCTTCTTTATCTTTGGTTATTAGAGATCGGATATAATTTAAGTATTCAGAATTTTCCCATATTTCGACTATTGAATGATCGATTACTGAATTATAATTTTCATCAATTCCCAAACTTTTAGGATAAATATTTTTAAATGCATCGCAAGGGAAAATATATCCTTTCGGGTTTACAATAATTTGGTTTATACCTGCATTACACTTTACATTATCTCTTAGCAATAAAAAATTAAATGGTGAACCCAACCTGATTAATCCTGGGTGTTTTTTATTTATTCTCTTTAAAATATTTCTAAAGATTATATATTCTTTTTTGGTTAAAGTACTAATACCATCAATTATAATCCCTCTGCCATGAAATACAAATCTTAATATGCTGATTTTTGTAATACCTAATTCTAAAGCATAATCAACCAAATTCTCTAATGATTTATAGTTCCGTAATAATGGCACGAAGTGTAATTCAGTTTTTAGATTATTATTAGTTGATTTATTTATTGCACTTAAAGTTTTATTAAAGCTTCCAGACACTCTTGTAATATTTTCATGTTCATCTGCTTCACTGCTAAAAAGAGTAAAAATAATTCCTTTTAGACCTGCTTTTTTCAATTCTCCAAATACACTATCTATATTATTATCTAAATTTAAAGAATTAATACCAGTAGAGTATAGTGTTGGGGTGAACCCCTCCAGCTAGACACATTGTATACTAAAAATAGTTAAGTTAAAATAACTGATGAGACTAAAGGGATTAAAGAGATAGGAGGTCTCATCAGATGAGATTAAGAAGAAGTTTTAGTAATGAATTTAAAAGGCAGGTAGTTGAATCCATTGTATCGGGTTCAGCTACACAGGCAGAGATAGCCAGAGAGTATAAGATATCACCGGTACTAATAACCAGATGGAAAAAAGACTACAAAGCCGGAAAGTTCTTTGAAAACGTAGATTCACAGGATATGGCAAAGCTTGAGTGTCCTTTCCTCCTTTTTTCTATTTTACCGGCCTGAATCCTAACTTTCAAACTGGACTAGTTTTTGGGGGAAAGGTCAGTCATATTAATTATGAAAAGAACCACTTAGCTCTAATATTTTCTTAATTTTATAGCAGTTTGGAACATCTTAGCTATATTTTCTGGTGGAGTATTTGCCTGTATGCTATGTACCGAAGCAAAAACAAATCCGCCATTTGATGATAGATCCTCTATCCTTCTTTTTACTTCTTCTTCGACTTCCTCTGTAGTACCACTTAATAATATTCCAGGATCACAGCCCCCTCCCCAAAAAGTAATTTCATTTCCAAACTCTTTTTTTAGTTTTTTTGAATCCATATTACTAGCTTTTACCTGCACTGGATTGAGAATATCTATGCCACACTCAATAAAATCTTTTATTGCCCAGGAAACATCACCACAGGAATGCATATAAACTTTTGCTTTTGTTTTATTTTTTATACTATCTACTAATTTTTTATGTCTTGTCTTTAACATAGATCTGTAAAATCCTGGGTTAAACATTGGACCCCTTTGTGTACCTAAATCATCACCTATTTGTACTACGTCTATTAAATCACCTATCTCATTTAATACACTATTCCAAAAAGACATATTCCACCAAAGCATTTTATCCCAATAATAACTAATAAAACTTTTATCTGATGCAATATCTATATATGCTTGTTCAAATCCACGCATTTGCCAAAGACTCTCCCAAAGACCCCAAGACGCATTGAATAAGATTATTGCTTTATTACTATTACGTTTATCTAAAACCTCTTTTCTCAAACCCCTGAATCTTGCCTTGTCTGTAGGATCTGGCATTTTATATTTTTTTAAATCTTCTAGAGTGAAATCTTTCATTGCTGGTATTTTAATATCATAGAAAAAACCATCTTTGGGCCTTACATATGTAGTACCCCACTCATCTATATATTCATCTTTTACCGAATCAATTGATATTTTCCAGTTTGAGGATGGTTTAGAATAAACACCAACAACATCTACTTGAAATTTTTCTAATATCCTCGGATCAGGGAATACTACTTGCTGGAAAATATCTTGGATTTTGGCTTGGGGTTCCTTTAATCCAAAAAACTTTATAAGATTTCTATGTGCGGTAATATGTAAACTTGTATGTAACCCCCCAAAATCTATTGGAATCTTATCAGGTTGGATATGACTTAAGGTTTTATTTACTCTTTCTCGCGAAGTATTTCCAAACATTATACTTTTCCTCCTTACAATGATTTGCTTTATTTTTAATTTTTTCCTTTAAAAAATAAATTTTTACATTTCACTATAATTAATTATATTTAATAATGCGTCCTAAAATCAACAAATCGTCTTATGAAAAGCATTACTATCAGTAACAGTCCCCATACAGACCTTGTGAGAAAAATATTTATATTTGCTAAATTGAATCCCATTGAAATTATATTTAATATTACAATAGCAAGTAATACATCTATCACATTACCAAATCCTCCATTAATTGAAACTCCTCCTAATACTAAAATTAGTATAGTTACGAGAAGATAACTTTCACCATAGTTGGCCTTAGCTGAGTTAAATCTGCTTATCATGATTAGAGAAGTTACCCCTGAAAGTACTCCAGACATTATATAAGTTTTATATATAATAATTTTGTTATTAAGACCAGAAAATTTAGCGGCAATTGGATTCAATCCAAACATATACATGCTTAAACCTAAAGCTGTTTTTTTCAAAATAAAAGATACAAAAATACAGCAAAAAATAAAAAGAATAAATGATATTGGCACTCCAAATATTACACCACTTCCTAAATAATACATTTGACTGGGGAAACCTTTTATGGCTTTGCCCTGTGTAATTAGAAGAGATATCCCACTAAAAAAAATCATTGTTCCTAATGTAGCAAGAACTGGATGAATTTTTAAACTTCCTATAAGAAATCCGTGCAACAAACCACAAATTATTGAAAATAATATTGTTAAAATAATACCAATTATGAATATTATTATTACCTCAGAGCTTGCCATTTTATCAAAATTAAAACTTCTAAAAAAAATTGCTACAATTATCCCTGTTAAATTAGCAGTTGCAATAATTGATAAATTAATACCACCAGTTAATACTGGAACCATCATCGCTAACGTAAGAATACCCAGTTCAGGCATCTGGAAAAGCAATGATCTTATACTATGCAAAGTCGAAAACTGTTGCGGGTTAACAATTCCCATCACTAAAGATACTAGAAGAAGCACAATAAATAAAAATAGAGTATTTATATATTTTAGATAAACTCTCTTATACAACTAACGCACCTCCATATTATATTAAGATAATTAGATATTTTTGTTTTATAATGCATCTAAAACATTAGTCGATTTTAACTCTTACTATCCCTCTCTTTGCAATATTCTTTTGGTAGGCAGTTATTGAAACACTTATAATTAGTATTAATCCTATTATAACGTTTTGCCAAAACGAGGTTACTCTAGCTAGTGTTAGTCCATTAGATATTACAGCCAATAGAGCGACTCCTAGAGTTGTGCCCAGTAAAGTCCCCGAACCACCTGAAAGACTTGCTCCACCAATGACTACTGCAGCAATTACTCTTAATTCTGTACCTACTATAGAATTTGGTGCAATAGTCTGGTTTAATCCTACGTGTACAAGACCGGCAATTCCTGATAATAAACCTATATAGCTATATATAAAAAGCTGGAGTTTAAAAATATTTAACCCTTCTCTTCTAGCTGCTTCTATATTACCACCCATGGCATAAATACTTCTCCCGATAATAGTATATTTCAATAAAACCCAAGTTAGGATAATTATAATTACCCAGATAATCGTAAATATTGACAAACCCGAAATTGCACCACTTTTAGTATTCACTAAAGTAAAAATATAGAAATTTCCTAATCTCTTCATATAATCAGGAAGTATTTGAATCCATAGACCTTTAGAAAAGAAAATTAGTAAACCATAATATAAATTTAATGTTGCTATAGTTATAACAATTGTTGGTACTTTTGTATAATAAACAAGAAATGCATTTATTAAACCAAGTATTATACCGACGGAGGCTACGATAATAAACGCATAAAATAAGTTGCCTGTAAGTCGTCCAAGAATTATTCCCATCACATAAGAAGCAACTGAAGCTACTGCGGTAAATGATACATCGATTCCCCCTGATATCATTACCACAAAACAACCAACTGCCAAAATCACCATAACAGAATAACTTCTAAGGACATCTAGCATATTCAATATTGTAAAAAAATATGGATTTATTAAGCTTACTGCTATTGAGAATACCAAGATTATTAAGAATATATATAATTCTCTAATTTTTAATAATTTCTTTATCATCTTTTCTTACAACCTTGCCAATATTTTAGCACACAATATATTCAACCAGCAGGGCCCCCTGCAGTTTGTAATTCATAAGTAAACAACCATGGGCTCACGCCCATAGCATTTTTACAATTCAAGCTGTGCTTGTCCGCTGTCTTCCTTTCCCTGCATTTCAATATATTTTTGTATGACTTCTTCACTAATTCTAACCTTAGACACAAAATACCCTATCGACCAAATACCTTCTACTCCCCAGTATACCTTGTCTAAAAACGGAAAGCGCTCTCTCATCGCTTTGCCTGTATTTGTTTTTATAAGCCTTACCACATTACTTACCGACATCTTCGGGGGTATTGATACCATAATATGCATATGGTCTATATTCGTGTTAACTTTAATTATATTAATTTCAGGGTGAAATTTGCTTACTTGCAGCACTTTCCCTTTTAAGTATTCTTCCATCCCTTTACCTAACACTTTCCTTCGGTATTTAATCGATATCACTATGTGATATCTTGTGTAATATATTGCATGACTCTGCTTCCTGTATTTCATACAATTTATTATAGCAAATATCTACAATAAGGCAGCGGAGCGCTTCCATCTTCAGGCTAACGCCTGAAGTATTTTTAGCGGAATAAATAAATAACTAATTTTTTTACTTATATTTAGATATTGTTATATTTAAATTAAGCAATTCTCGATTCATTTTTAACAGTAAATTCCTTAACAAATCTTCCTTTATGCATGGTTATTATACGATTGCAATTATTTAACAGCTCTTCTTCTTCGTCGGATATAAAGATTATTCCAATCTTCTGATTTGCTAATTTTCTAATGAGCTTATGTATTTCGTTCTTTGCCGCCACATCTATACCTGCAGTTGGGCTATCTAGTATAAAAACTTTTGGTTGCGTAGCAAGCCATTTTGCGAGTACTACACGTTGCTGATTTCCCCCAGAAAGTTCTTGTACAAAAGCCTCAGAAGATGAACATTTTATTTTTAATTTATCAGTCCAATAATTTACAACATCTTTTTTCTTTAAATTATTAATTACTTTCACTCTATTTAAAAGCTCGTTTAATATTGTAATTACTATATTATTGTCAATAGAATATTTCATTATTAGTCCTTGCTTTATTCTATCTTCAGGCACGCAACATATTCCAAGTTTTCTTGCTTCTATGGGTGATTTTATTTTTACTAGTTTGTTTTTAAAAAAAATATCACCTGTATCAGGAATGTTCATACCAAAAAGCGCAAGTGCGATCTCGGTACGTCCAGAACCTAACAAACCAGAAATACCTAATATTTCTCCTTCATATAATTTAAAACTTATATCTTTATAATTATCTTTTTTTGAAATATTCTTAACTTCAATTAAAACTTTTTTGTTTTTATTATCAAATGTATATCTAGATTCAGCAATTTTTTTATTACTCATTAAATAAGTTATTTTATTATAATTCAAATCTTTGGTCTCATATGTACCTATTTTCATTCCATCCCTAAGAACAGTGACTCTATCTGCAATCTTTAAAACTTCATTAATTTTATGACTTATAAAAAGAATTGATAATCCTTCTTTTTTTAAATCCCTAATTACTCTAAATAATAGCTCGACATCATTGTCTGTAAGGGCAGAGGTTGGCTCATCCATTATGATTAATCTAGAATTTGTAGTTATAACTCTACAAATTGCAACAAGCATCTGCTGTGCTAATGAAATATTTTCAACCAAAGTTCCTGGATTTAATTCTATTTTTATTCTATCCATAGCTTTTTTTGCAATATGAGTTACTTCTTTCCATTTAATAAATTTGGTTCCTCTTTCAATAATTTTATTCAATGCAATATTTTCTGCCACAGTTAGATTAGGAAAGACTGAAAGGTCTTGATATATTACTTGAATCCCTTTATGTATAGTATCATTTGTATTATATCTCTGGCATCGAAATCCATCTATTTCTATTATTGAATTTTCATCTGGTTGAAGCACACCAGATATTATCTTTATAAGAGTTGATTTTCCAGAACCATTTTCACCTATTAAAGCATGAATCTCACCTTTTCTTATAGTTAAATCAACATTCTTTAAGGCTTTTGCTCCTGAAAAACTTTTACTTATTTTTTTTAAAACTAAAAAATTATTTTTCATATTAGTTCCTAACAATTGCTGAATATCATAACATAGTAGACTCTACTTAGAGTCCTAAAATATCAGTATATAGTGTACTTGAAAATATATTTTAATAAAAATATTTATTATGAACCTATAGATTGATCTTTGACAACTCAATACCAGGCTTTGGTAAAGGATAGGGAAATTCTTCAACCAGATTGCCATCAAGGCATACCTTTAGTTTTTCACCAGTAGTATCAATGGTAGCCATAACATATTCATATTCTACAGGGAGAGTGTATCTTTCTCCAAAGATATTAAGGACTCGGTTACTTCTAATAAACCTTATAAGGTGTACATAACCGGGGTGTATGATAAGCTTTGCTGGAAGTTCGAAGTTCCTCTCTAGAAGATTAATACTACCTTTTACTGCTTCATTTGGAAATCTTCCTCCAAGAGTAGAATACCGGTGATTGCAGTTATGGTAGCCCTCAAATATCTTGGCTTCCCTGAAGAGGTCCTCATAGCCACTAAAGACCTGGGTTCTGAAGAAAGCTTTGTCAAAAACACTTTGAAAGTGTTCAATTATCCCGTTTCTCCAGGGCTCTGAAACAGGGATAAAGACTGGTTCTATGCCTAAATAGAGACAAAGCCTGATTACCACTCCAAAAGAGTGGGGATATCTATTGCTCCCTCTGGAGGGCAGCTTATTATCCAGCTGAAGATACCTGGGGACACCCAAGCTCTGCCAGGAGTTTAGCGGTGAACTTACAATAGCAATTCTGCTTTGGGTGATAACCGGATTTACAGAAACCCTCCTATCATAGGCATCGATTATATTGGCAGAATAGAATTTAAGGTTTTTTAGATATCTGGGCCCTACTAAATCAAGCTGGTGCAGTGTATTGCTGCTATCTATTTTAATTTGAGGATAGTCTTTTCCCTTAGGCACGTATTTTAACCTCTTTCTTATCAGACCATTTTTTGCAAGTATGCGGTTTATGGTAGCTATGGAATGAGGGGTTCCACCATTTTGTGAGATATGATAACTTACAGAAAATGCCCCTATCTGAGAATATCTGGTCTTCTCTAAGGCTAGCCTGGTATCTATTAATAGATCCTGGATATCTTTGGCTGTCTCTCTGGGGCTTGACCTTGGCCTTCTTGATTTAGACTTTGACCAGCCAGATTTTTCCATCCTGTATCTATTCAGCCATTTGAAAAACCATGATTTAGACTTTCCAAGATCTGTGTATATCTTATTGGGTGGCTCTCCCTTTTCATATCTTGATATGGCTATTTCCCTTACCTTTTTATCTTTCGCACTTGCTCCTTTTAGTTTTTGGAGCAAGTATAGGATATTAAGTTTTTAAAGAACACTATGTACTGATACAATTACTCATTAAGAAGTCCACGATGTATTGATATTTGCCAGGTAATAATTAAACAATAATATTCTTAAATAATTCTATAATTTTTTTGAAACTACATAATAACATTTTTAGGTGTATATATTGGACTCTTGTAAATACATCATTTATATTTGTGAAGCACAATACATGGAGGGTCACAAGAGCTAAATGTATACACTACTTAATAACATTTTTCTATTTAAAGAATAGAGACTCTTTTTAAAACAAAAAAGAGTCTCTATTCTTTTTAATTTTCCTTAAAAGCCAAGTTCTTCAATAATCTCTTCTACATTATCTTTCGTTATCTTAAGAACTAATGAGCTGGTTACATTCTGACCTTCAACTTTTACCTTACCGAGCCCAGGTATTTCCATTCCGCTTGTAATCTCTTCACCATCAAGTTCTAACTTGGCAACATAAATCCATCCTCTAGCTGTGTCTACAACGTTATATAAAATACTTACATCCATAGAACCATCTTCAAGATATTGCTTTGAATCAGAAGGTAATGACATAGATATTACATGAACTTTGTCTTGAAGGCCTTTCTCTCTAATAGCTTGAGCTGCTCCTGGTCCATTTATGCTTCCTATTCCAAATATTCCAGTAAGATCTGGGTATGCACTAATTAGTTCTAATGTTTTATCATGAGCAGCTATTTGGCTTTCTTCAGTTGGGAATCTTTCAGTAGCCATCTTTAGATTTGGGTATTTTCCCGCAATATATTCTTCAAGAATATCAGCCCAAGCATTATGACTTGCAACTGTAGCACCCCCAGTAAATATTATATACTCACCAACATCAGTACCCATAGCAGCAACTAACTCATCAGCAAATTCTTCCATCCATATAGTAGTATCAATAGGTTCAACATTCCATGTTACTTCTTTTTGTTCTGGATTTTCCATAGTCATTGTAAGGATGCCTTGTTCTTTTGCTTTTATAAACGCTGGTTCTACAGATTGTGAATCATTAGGCCAAGTTAAAATTGCATCAACACCTTTGCTTATCATGTCCTCTATAATTTTTACTTGTTGAGCTGGATCGGCCTCAGCAGGACCAACCTGGTATGCATTTACTCCTAATTCTTCTGATGCCTTTTTAAAACCAGCTGCAGTAGCCACAAACCACGGGATCCCTTCTATTTTATCTACTACTACAATCTCATATTCTTCTGCTGCTGGCTCTTCAACCACTCCTTCTTCTGCTGCTGGCTCTTCTGTTTTACAGCCAAAAAACGACATAACAAACATAATCGAAATAATCATTATTAAAACACCCGACCATGTTAAAAGCCTTTTCATAATAATACCCCCTCTTAACTAATTATTAATTCTATTCAGCTAATGACATTACTTACCACATATCACCACCCCCTTCTACCTTTTAATCAGTTCTTTTTGAATAATTTATCTTTTTCATTTCTTTCTACTGTAAATATCTAAACCTTTACTTTTTTTGATTAACTCTTTTTGGATACTGAATCTCTAACAATTATACTGTTATATTAGTTTTTGATTTTATCATAAAAATAGAAAATAAACCATTTTTTTTATGAGCTGTTTGCGTCTCAAATCTTGTACCTGGAAAGACTCTAGGGCTTGTCCGAGAAATCCCTGATAAAATTAAGAAAAATCAGTACTTTTTGCAATATTTTTTATAATTATTATAAAAATTTATTCAAAAACATGGCACTTTAACAAATAGATAAAATATATTATCCTCTCTAGCTTACTGTCAGTACCAATTCGGTCTCTAAGGTACGATTTATCTCAGTTTTTAACTCGCCCACAATCTTTTTAAAGTTTGAAACCGCACAGACAAGGGAAAACTCCCCGCCTGCTTTTTTAATCCCCCTTAAGCTAAAGCGCCTAAAACCGCCTGTTTTAATTTGCCCAAATACAGGCTCCACAATAATTTTACGCTTTCTATATATTTCTTTTGATACATCTTTTTGCATTTTCTCTTTCATGGTAGCTAAAATAATTCCTCTATCATCGGTATATATGATGGATCTATTGCCTCTTTTAGCAACACACCTTTTTTGAAAGTTACATCCTGCACATACTTTATCATCTGATCTGTACACTCTTTCTTTGCCAATAAATTTCAGTTTTAGCGTATGTCCGGCAGGGCATGTAAACTCATCCTTAGCGCTGTCATAATTAAAGTGTGATTTATTTATTTTTTTACTATCTTGCCCGAAACTATCCTTTTCACCCTTACCGGCTGCTATATAGCAATCAATTTTTAAATGGCAAAGAGAAGAGATGTTTTCTGCAGTAATGTAACCGCAATCAAGGCTTAACTTATCCGGCAATTCTTTCGTATTTTCTTTAATATCAGCCAGTGCATTTTTTAGCTCGGTCTTATCATTTTCACTTTGAGTTAAGTGCTGTCCTACTATTATTTGATTTTTACTATCTACTGATATCTGGCCGTTGTAGCAGTAATCAAAATTTCCTTTAGCCTTCATGATTTTAGCTCTGTATCTGCATAGCTTATCTGGCTTGAATCTTTTATATCCTTTTCAGGGTTTGCTTTTTTCTCCCGCTCTTCCAATGCCTTTTTTACCTTCTTTATTTTGGAAAGTCTATTCTTTTTTATTTTAATATCTTCGGGGATGCCATATCCTTTTCCGTTGTGGTATATCTTGTCTTCGGCGCAGTCTGTATCATCTGCCTTTTTTATTAGATCTTCAATTTCTTTTGCAAGTCTTTCTTCAGCCTCTTTTAATCTTTTGTAGCTTGCTGCTTTATGTTTTGAAGTATTTGCATAAAACTTTGAACAATCCAGGCTAATGTGGCCGAGGGACACCATTCCCAAGCTTTTAGCTATGACAACACTCTGTCGAAAGCAGCTTTTAAAGAAGCTGTAATTTTTTTTTCTGAAATCAGAGAGCACTCTAAAGTTTGGACAATTTGCATGAGATATATACATAAAGGAAAGATCTTCTTTGCATCTTTTTTCGATCTTTCTGGAGCTAAAGATTCCCTGGCTGTAGGCATAGATAAGTATTGCTGTTATTAACCTGGGATGATATGCATGCTGACCAAGCATGCTGTATTCTTTTTCAAGAATTGATGTATCAATCTGGTTAAATATATCTTCATATACAAAACAATCATGGTCTTTGGGAAGCAAATCAAAAACATTTTCTGCAAGAAGTTTTCTTTGATTGTATTCTGTAGGATCTTTTTTAAAGGGTACTGGCATTTAGTTTTCTCCTATAATAATTGTTTGTGGCCTTCACGAAACTCTGAAACCCTTTACTGGTGCGGGTTTCAGGCACTACCCATTTTAGAGCTGCCCTCCACCTTCTAAAACCCTTTATTCATGCGGGTTTCGGAAGGTAACTTTTAGCCAATTTGGCCCATTTTAGCTCTTCTAGATGGGGGTGGAGGGCAAAAATCTTAAGTCTGTAGTTTCGTGAAACCCCTATTTTTTTAAAATTAAGAATGTAGTCTATGCCTTACCCCATCTATGTTTGACTGATTTACTTTTTTACCTCCTCCCCCTTAGAATTGCTTTTATCTAATGTTAATTTTTTAGGACCTTCACGAAATTAGGAGGTATAAGTTATGTATCAGCCTGCTTTATTTAATCTCGAGGATATTTTTGACAAGCCGCTAAAAAAGTATGAGCTATTTTTCTCTGTACTTGACTTTAACTTACTTGAAAAGGGTACCAGTGTTGGAAGAAAGCCGATCAGTAGAGCTGATATTTTAAGAACCCTTATCTTTAAAAACCTCAGGTCCATTACAAGCTTTGACCTTTCCCCCAAAAACTAGTCCAGTTTGAAAGTTAGGATTCAGGCCAGTAAAATAGGAAAAAGGAGGAAAGGTCAGTTTTAACTTAATTAATTTTGTGTCCAGGTTTTAGGGTTCATATCACAGAGAACTCAAATAAGTGAACATATAATAAAGATTATATATATTAGTCTATGGATATTAATTTT
>Ga0307378_10007992_pt1 | contig 14147 bp, 7 predicted proteins | sample UN1MG_FD_202238 | JGI IMG/M metagenome (GOLD analysis project Ga0307378, IMG submission 202238) | Soil microbial communities from Risofladan, Vaasa, Finland - UN-1 | ecosystem: Environmental > Terrestrial > Soil > Coastal area > Acid sulfate soil | place: Finland: Risofladan, Vaasa | collected... | reverse complement strand
GAGGGAAAGAACGGCTATAGTGCTCCATTCGATCAGCTACTCATCAATCAAGGATTTACTCTTTACAATGTCGATAATTTCAAATTAAAAAGATTCAGAGAGGCCTTTGCCGGTGAATGGAGAGATGATCAAAGAGATGCTCTGATGCTCTCCAAGATGTTAAAATTAAAAGATCACATCAATAGCCAAAGAGAGAAGATATTCATTAAGATAGAGAAATCCTCTCCTGTCACCGAAAGTCTTAAGCTTCTCTCTCGTCATCAGCAGACTCTGATTGATGAGAAGGTAAGGCTGACTAATCGGTTAAGAAAGAAATTACTGGAAGTATGTCCTGAAATATTAAAATTGGCTAAGCTAAAGAATAAAAAGCTTATCCTTATTTTAGTCAAGTATCCTGATTTTTCTAAGTATAAAAGAATCACTCTCAAATCACTACTGAAGATAAAGGGAATAGGTAAAAAAGGAGCTTTCTTCTTGCTTAAAAGATTAAATAATATAGAGTATATGCCTGGCTTAACTGATATATACAAAATGATCATCTCATCTTTTGTTAAACGTATTTCAGAATTACAAGAAGAGATTAAGGATATAGATAGAAAATTAGATGAAATAGGAGAAAAGGATAAAGCAGTTATACATCTAAAGACTGTTCCCGGAGTTGCTACCAAACTGGCCAGCAGGTTAATCGGAGAGATCGGAGACATAAAGCGTTTCCCTTCTGAAAAACAGTTGGCTGTCTACTGTGGAATAGCTTGCGTAAATAATGACTCGGGGAAGGTGACTAAAGCCAAGGCGGTGTATAAGGCCAATAAAATATGTAAACAGACTTTAATTACCCTGGCCGGAGGTAGTATCCGTCTTAGTCTTCAGTGCAGGGCATACTATCTAAAAAAACGGGCAGAAGGAAAAAGTCATAATCATACTCTTCGCTGCCTGGCCCGGCAAATGATTAAAGTCATCTATAAAATGTTAACCGAAGATAGAGATTATTTTGTTAGAAAAGAGTTAAAGAAAGTGGCATAAAAAAGTTTAAAATTATCTTGATTTTTCAGATGGGAAGTTCAGGTCTCAACATTTGACATAACTTTATTCATCCCTGAACCCTCTTCTAAAATGAATCAGAGACAGAGTTAGTTTTGATCTAGTAAAAAAGCCAGACTTAGTTTTAATTGCTAAGGAATGTTTCCAATGCAATTACATTCTAAGTCTGGCTTTATTAACGATGATACTTTGACCTTAGATAATTTCGTTTTATTTTAGGAAAAATGAAAACAATGAAAAATGGTCGTGGGTCAATCTTTTATTATTTTAGTAAAATAAAGGATTTTTAAAACTTATACTGTATTATTGTATTAGGGTAGTTTTGAAAATTTAGCCTAACAAGAATTAAAAATAGAAGGTGAAGTTATTATTGAAAAAACACCCTTCTTTCAGTAATTATCGTAAACCTTGTTTTTATCACCATAAAGAGGAAATATAAGACATGACGACATGATAACGGTTCTTTTGACAATAAATAAAGGATAAAAAATTATGCTTAATAACAAGATTAGAGAATATTTAGACGAATTAGATAATGAAACGCTTCCTCTTTACTCAATTCTTGGAGAACATAAGATTGCGGAAGAAATAAAAAATATTATCAAAAAAGAGGGTGAAAATTATAAGTCCTCAAATGAAGATATTGCAGAACAAATTGCTTTTGATTTTTTAGCAGAGTGCCCAAATGATACTTCTGGTTGGGGAACATACTATGGTCCAATGTTTATTCTACCAAATAAACAAGGGCAAATGATGGAATATCCTAGCATTCCAAAAATGACAAAGGAAATGTTAAATTATTGGGAAAGCAGAGCAAAAAAATCTAAAAATCCAATTCTATCATCGAGGTATGCCGATCTAGTAATAGATTTTTCCCCAAGTATTCTACGAAAAAGAGTAAATTATAAGCTTTTTCATTTGGTTATTGACGCAAATATTATAATTTGCGAAAAACTACTAGCCCAACCTATTGACTGCAAAACAAAAGCAAAGCGCGCTCTAAATATATCCTTACAAATTAATGATCCGCAAAGAATACAAAAAATGGGAAAAACAATAATTAACCTAGAAAGTAAAATTGCGATAGATTCAAAGCCTGGTTTATGGGGCTTTGCTTTTAAATGGTTACTTTTAGAATTTAGGATCAAAGTTGTCGTTTCTCCTCAAGAAAAAGAGGATTTAATTAAGGATTTAGAAAAAAAATTAGAAAGAATTAAAAAAGATCCTTGGTCTGCTGAGCATGCTGTCTCCTTGCTTGCTGAGTATTATGCAAATGAAAGAGATGAAAGTAATTTAATGCGTGTTTTGGGAATTTTAGAGAGATCATTCAAAGAAAACGAGCGTATGAATTCGGATGCATTATTAAAAGTCCATGCATTTGAGCAAATACATGAAATATATCAGAAATATAGAGATAAAGGTTTTCAAGAAGCAATAAAAGCAACAAATAGAATTTCTCAAGAAATTGGTCAGCTAGATCTAGATTGGGATAAGTCCTTAAAAGAAATTTCAGTAAGCACAAAAATTAAAAATGAAGAAATTGATAAATTTCTAGAAGCTATTTTCGGGGAAGAAAATGAATATAAATTAGAAAATATTCTTTCAAGAATAGTGATTAACTTTTTACCAAAACAAAAAAATATAGAGGATCAATTGAAAGAAATTTCAAAAAATCATCCCCTTCAATTTTTATGCACCACCCAAATTGTTTCAGAAGATGGAATTCCAATAGCCAAGTTGTCATCCTTGGATGACGATTATTATAATCATTTCCAAAGGTATGCAACTAAATATTTGCAATTTAATTCAATTTTTTTGTCTTTAACAATGGATGAATTAAAAAAACAAATTTCAAAAGAGGAAATAGTAAAATATTTCCAGGAATCTTTGCTTTTTCAAAATGAAAATAAAGAGTATATACAACGTGCAATAAGTGCATACTGGAATAATGATTATCTTGTTTCATCACATTTATTTATTCCTTTAATCGAAAGTGCTATTAGAGAGTTAATAAGAATTTGTGGAGGTATTATTTTTAAACCAAATGATGTTAGCGGATATGATAGGTTATCATTAAATATATTACTAGAAAAACAAGGCTATATATTCAAAAAAGTATTTTCCATTGCAGATCACGATATATCTTTCTATTTTAGATTGGTATTAACTGAAAAACTTGGAATGAATTTGAGGAATAATTTTGCTCATGGCTTAGAAAAAAAGACATTTTTTTCTAGAGAAGCATCGGATAGACTTTTTCACATTTTACTTTGTTTATCGTTGATTAAGAGAAAGAGAAAAAAGATTTGAAGTTTAAGATATCACAGGAAAGATTATAACAGGTCAATAATTTAGTAACTTTTTCTAACTTTTTCGTAAGGGTTTGATAGTTTAGTTCCCAATTTTCGAATATTTTATTTTGGAGGTGTGATTATGAATGAGAATGATATTGCTATTTTTAAACGATTAACCGAACTATACAACAGTACTGATCAAAACGTGAAAAAACTTCCCATTAATACTAACACTAAATATGCTCTGTTTAGTGATTTGCATTTGGGAGATGGTGGAAAATCGGATATTTTTTTTCACAATGAAGACACAATGATATTTGCACTAGAATATTATAAAAAGAATGGATATTCAATTATCTTATTAGGAGATATAGAGGAATTGTGGCAATTTAATTTTATTGAAATACACGATAAATATGATAAGAGCATATATGAACTATTAAGAAGCTTTAAAGGTAATAAAGTTTATCGTATATTTGGGAATCATGATAAAGATTGGAAAAGACCACCAACTGATCCAATCCTATTTAATGAGAATGTTCAACATGGAGCCCCTGAAGCTATCAAGCTAGGCAATGACATATTTCTAGTCCATGGTCATCAAGGAGATAAAACATGCGATAGAAAAACTTGGGAGAGTAGATATTGGGCTCGCAAGGGAGAACCTTATGTGCCTATAGGAAAAGTATTCGGTATTTCAAGTCGCTTAGCAACAAAATCGCAAATTCCTGGAAATCGTGAGAAATTGTATTATGACTGGGCAAAAGAAAATAAAGTTTTTCTTATTTGCGGACATACACATAATGCCATTTTTGCATCCCGATTATATTATTGGTGTTTAAGAGAACAAATTAAGGAAAAAGAAACAGAACTAAAAAAATGTTCTAATGATAAAGTTAGAATTTGTGAATTATATAAAGAAATTAAAAAACACAATAAGGACTTACATATTGAAGAAAGAATGGGGAGACATTTCAACCAGTTAGAAACTACAAAAATACCATTACCATGTTACTTTAATACAGGTTGTGGGCATTTTAGAGATGGTATAACAAACATTGAAATTGAAGGAGACAAAATAAGGTTAATTAAATGGCAAGGAGATAATTCCTTGCCACCAGAGAAACGTAGAGAAGAACTATGGAAAGAGGAAAGCTTGTCTGAATTAAGGAAGGAATTACACTTAAAGACATTATCATAAGTAGCATCTTCGAAAGTGATCAGGATAAAACATTTATTAAATACAAATAATCGATAGAGCTAACTTAATTAAAGATATACGCAAGGAAACTGGTGCATGCATCAGGAAATTGAGTAAGGGATTATGATTATGAAGGAGCATTATGGAAAGAGCTTTTAAAATATAACAAACGAAACTTCTCACTGTCTTTCATATTTTCTATTTTGCAGGATCTAATGATAAGAATCGAATATATTTGTTAATAATAAAGATTTAACCCTTAGAATATATAGAAAATTTAAAAATTATTTGCATATAGAATGAGGAACAAAATATGTTAAAAGATATTTATAAAAGATTAAATTTAGAAACTGATTTAAAAAAAGAGCAAGATAAATTTATAAAAAGAATTCAATTAATTTTTGAGAAAGTTGACTCTAAACATCATTCATACTGTGGAGGGCCAGATAATTATTTGTATAATGTTTCGAATAAAATAGCTTTTCAGTTAGGCGAAGAAAAAAGAGATCTTTTAGAGGAATATTTAGATAATCCAACAATTGAAAGAGTCCTAACAGTTTCAGAAATTTTTCTTCATGTTATAAAAAACGTACAAGGTTTTTATTCTGAAAATAAATATTTACCTTTAGAAATTGAGGAAACAATTAATCTTTCAATAATTGATTTAGGCATTTCTTTTAAAAATAGGAAATTTTATATAAAAGGCGCTGAAGAATTGGACGAAAAATTGATTTTTGAACCCTTAGAATGGTTAGATGATTATCCAAAAACAAAAATATTTTTTGAGGGAGCCTTAAAGGAGAATCTTCAAAAGGATTATCCCGATGCTATTACTAAATCCTATAGTGCATTGGAAAGTTTAGTTAAAACACTTTTGAATAACAATACAAATCTTAATAAAAATATTCCAAAATTGTTAGAAAAGCTTAATTTGCCTGATCAATGGGGAAAAATACTTTTCAATTTTTGTGATTATGCTCATGAATTTTCAAGCCGGCATGGAAAAGAAGAAGGTACAAAACCATTAAAGATAAATTCAGAAATAGTAGAAGCTTATATTTATTTTACTGGTTTAATAATAAGGTTAATTATTGTAAGCTAAAGTAGTAATTAATGTATGATAGATAGAGTCAGATCTCAAGAGGATGAGATTTGTTTATAAAATAGAGTATAATAGATTTTAATCAATAAAGAAGGATTTTAAAAAATTACGTAGTATTAATAAATTAGATAGGGTTTAGTAAATAAATTTTTTTATAGAATTCAGGAATCGTAAAATTTCTTACACCGATTTAATTAATTCTCTGTAATTATTCTAGAGTATTCTTAGGATATAAATATGAGAATAAATTTACAAAGATTTTCCTTTCGTTTTGCAGAACAAGTCCTAAACAGCAAGTTAGCGTTAAAACAAGAAATAGAAGATGTATTACTTGATCCTAGTATAGAACTTCATTCCTCAAATCGCCCTCATTTTAATAAAATCTTGGAGAATTTATTTAAGAAAAAAGTTGGTATACTCAACAAAAAATATTCAATGAACATCAAGGTCCTTCTGCAAAATTTAATTTTCCAAAAGAGAGAATTTGCGTAGAAGTTGGTTTTACTCATTCCCCAAAATATAAAATTATTCTGGAGGTGTAACTTTTAATGAAAGTTGTAGAATTTATTGAAAATCTAAAAGAATTTCAAACAAAACTTATTGAACATAAAAACCTTTATCTTCATGGCAATTCTTTCCCAAAATTTACTGGAGGAATGTATCCAGTAAATAACTTAGACGAATTAGAAAAACAATCTCTTTGGCTTAATCGTTGGTGGGGAGAAAATCAATCAATTCTAAATCAATTTAGAGATTCAACTACAGTTCAATCACCGTCAACTGGAGATGAATGGGATTATACCGATAGTGCTCTTGGATTAGATGATATCGCTCCAAATAAATCTCGATCCTTAAAAAAATTAATCGCGGAAATTGAACGAATTATTGGTAGATTAACAGGCATGAATCCAAATATTGAATTGAATGATGATTTACATATATCTAAAAATGAAATAAAACCCTATGATCAACTGAGTAAGTCAATTACACAAGCTAATAGTAATATTACAAAAATATATGATAGCTTGCGATCTCCCACTGAATTATTGACTAAACGAATTCAGGAGCAACAGATACAGTGGACCAATGCTCTTAAACCAGTACTAAGTGCAACCGAACGTATAAGTAGTTTGGGACAGGCTTTTCAAAACCAGTTTACAGAGATTACAAAACTTTCCAACCTTTCCCAGCAAGTATTTGAGCGTCTTCAATGGAAAGACCTTGGCTCTCTTCTTGAATTAAAAATGTCTGTTCAGGATCAATTAAAAACCCCATTTATTAATATGGGCAAGTCTTACAATTCCCTCTGGAAGGCTTTGGAAATAAATCCTATTTCAGTTGTTAACTTTTCACCTATTATGATACAACAACCTTCAACAGATTTTTATTTTGCTACTCGGCTTTCATACTTAATAACCGAACAACAGCCCAGTGTAAGCAAAGATGAAGAAACATTTTTAGAAACAAACCATCAAAGAACCAATTCATTCCTATGTGAATTATTGCCACAACTAGATCCGACATTACTTGTTTTATATCAAGGAGCAATTACCTCTCTTGATTCAAATAATCCGGATAAACAACGGCATGTTGCAGTTTCTCTTCGAGAATTATTTACCCAAATTCTACATGCGCTATCACCCGATGATAAATTTAAAGAATGGAATAGCGATCCTAATAACCTGAGAGATGGCCGACCTACCCGTAAAGGACGCTTACTATATATCTATCGAAACATAAATTTCCCTCCTTTCAATCAGTTTATTAAAAAAGATGTAGAGGCTGCTTTATCGTTTCTTGATCTATTCCAAAAGGGTACTCATAAAATTAAAGGACCTTTTAGTGGACAGCAATCTCGGGCAATATTGAATCGAATGGAATCTTTACTTTATTTCATCATTAAAACTAATTTAAATTAAATAAAATCTATGATATATCATCAATACAAAAGAGAACCATTTAATAATAATGAAGTACTTTGCCGATCTTAAAAAGAAAAATATTTAACAATAATTAGTGACACATCCCATTTTCTTAAATGGGGAAGGCATCCATGTCAATAGTCTGGTAACTTTTGAGTTGTCCTGGGAGAAAAGAGGGGAGAGATAATAAAAGAGTGGATTAATTCCGGAAGGATTGAAGACATAAATAACAAGAGATAAAAATATTTTGCCCATAATCCTATTAGCCGTTGCAAAAAGAGAACTTAGAGGCGTTTTTAGGGAGGTAGCAAGGTATTATAGAATAGTTAACTAATAATAATTTGTTTAACTAAAGGTGCTTAAAATCGATTTTAGAGTTATTTTAATATGAGAGAAGCATGAGGAGTATAATATATTATATTGCCTGCTCATAAAAGTCTCATAGGAGGTGTAAAATTGAAACTATTAGTTAAACCGATATTTATTTTGGGATTAATTATATTTCTTCTTGGATTGACGATAAATTTAAGTTACCCGCAAACCAAAGAAATAGTGATAGATCCAGAAGAGGTGGTAGGAAAGTATGTTGCGGGTGATCCAAATCAATACCTGGACATCAAAAAAGACGGAATATTCTATTTAAAACTGATCGGAGCGCCTAAAATCGCTGGTAAATGGGAGATTGAAAAGGATGAGATAATACTTTCCTATCCTTCAGGAATTGCAGCTAGGGGCAAGATAGGACCCAACGTTTTAATTGATCCAGAAGGGAAAACTTGGTTCAAAGAAGTAAGTTACCCGCAAACCAAAGAAATAGTGATAGATCCAGAAGAGGTGGTAGGAAAGTATGTTACGGGTGATCCAGAGGAATACCTGGACATCAAAAAAGACGGAATATTCTATTTAAAAGAGAAAGGTAAATATTATTCTATAGTCGGAGCGCCTGAAACCACTGGTAAATGGGAGATTGAAAAGGATAAGATAATATTTTTCCATCCTTTAGGAATTGTAACTAGGGGTAAGATAGAACCCAACGTTATAATTGATGAGGAAGGGAAAATTTGGTTCAAAGAAGGCAGTATTCCGCAAACCAAAGAAATAGTCATAGACCCAGAAGAGGTGGTAGGAAAGTATGTTACAGATGATCCAAAGGAATACCTGGACATTAAAAAAGACGGAACATTCTATTCAAAAGAGAAAGATGAATATTATTATGAAATGTCTGGTAAATGGGAGATTGGAAAGGATGAGATAATACTTACCGAATATATAGGACTTAGAGAAAGGTGGAAGATAGGACCCAACGTTTTAATTGATCCAGAAGGGAAAACTTGGTTCAAAGAAGGCAGTATTCCTCAGTCAATTAATGAAGTTACGAAAGAGAGCGAAGAATCTCCGCAAACAAAAGTCGACTTAGTAGCTGCTTTGCAAGAACTAAAAGATGCGATGCTATTTAAGATCGACGCAGACATAGAAAACACAGCCCTTTCCTTTAGCCTCGTGAAAGATTACTGGCGGATAAAGCGTTGGGCTGATCTAGCACGAGCACCCCTCAGGGTTCTTCAGGGAACATTAAGCCTATTGGCAAAGGCTTCTGACTGGTCAAGTTTTAATGAGAGCATTAAGGGGGCTTTTGATCACTCTGAGAGCATCGCTGAGTTTATAGGTGTAGGGATGATGATACATGGTTTGAGGGAAGCAGGTGAGAAGCTCTATTTTGCCGTTAAAGGGCCTCCTTATGTAGAATCTGTTGAGGCTATGTTAAAAGAAGCAGATACCATACAGCTTCCGCTTTCACGGTTTGACAAAGACCAATATAAAAAAGTAATCGTAAATCGTCTCTACGGTCCGGAAAATTCCCCGTTAACTATCTTGCGCAAAACGCCAACACCTCCAGAAAGTGCTCCGGAAGTTTTAAATGGTGCTTTGCAGGTAAGAAAAATCATCATAAGCACTTATAACCAGCTCATTTCTCAAATTGTAGATACCCTACTACCGGAAAATTTTCCGCTAAATGAGACGATTGTCCATATTAAGAGGCTTAGGTCCGAAATTGCAAGCTCCACGATAAAGGCCACAAAAATCAAATATCTGCTTGCTCAAGAGAATATCAAAAAAGAGGCGGAAGTTGTCCTGGGTGTTCCGGGAAGTTTTCATTCTGCTTTTAGTTTGGCTTCAGGAAATCTTGACCAAGACCTACGCGCGCAACAAACTATTGAATGGCTAAATTTAGCTGGCACTGCAGGAAACATCATTCAACTTTCACTTACTTACGAAGTACCCGGTAAAGAAGCTATTAAAATCGTCCAGCAAGTTGATACATTGGGCAAGATAATATTGAACGGCCGCAAGATTTTCCAAAAAGACCCGGAGGAAGACTTTTATATGCTCCCCCAGGCAATGCTTCATAGCCTCCCGGCTGAATTATCCAATCTCTTGCGTATATCTGATGGGACCGTTAATTACTTACGTAACATTCTGAACACTTTGTTACAACCAATCAAACCTCCGGAAGAGCCACCAACACCAGTAGTTTTTCCACAAAAGATAACTCCAGAAGAGAAGCCCCCTTTTGCTGAGCCGAAGATAATAAAAGAGGCTGAGCCGAAGGAGTCTGAAATAGCTAAAGTATATACTATTCAGGTAGGTGCCTTTTCAGTAGAAAAAATTGCCCTAAATTTAGCTAAAGAGATAAAAGATAAAGGATATCAGACTTATGTAATTAAAGGAAAAACCCTTTACAAGGTCCAAGTGGGGGAATTTAAAAGTTATCAGGAAGCCCAAAATATTGCGCAGAAATTGAAAGAATTGGGCTACCCCGTCTTTATAACTATAACTACGAGACAAGAAGAGGAAATTGTATTTTGAAGTAGTGTTATACTGTAAAAGTGTTTTAAAATAAGCGTGGATAACAGATGATTTTTATGTTTCATGGGGAATCATAAGCGGGAATTATAAATTTTACCAATAATCAAATACCTACTAAACTTAACCAGATCGAGGAAACGATTATAGGGAGTAAGTCGTGATTTTTAAGGAGCAAAATTGCGGTAATAGTAAATTATAAGGAATTCGAGAGATTTTGCAAGGCTTTATAAAGATTTTTTGTAAAAAGAAGGATTTTTTAAATTTTATTAGTATATTATAAATAGTCATCTGCTCATTTCGGGCAGGGGAAGGAGGTAAGTAAATGGTGAATTCAAAGATTTTGTTTACAATTGCTTTTGCGGCAATCGTTAGCCTATTTTGCTCATTAGCCTGTGGTGAAGAGAGATTCATTCAACCTTGTCCAGATGCAGGGGGTTACTTTAGCTGGTTAGGAGGACCGAATAAAAACCATTTAGGACACGACTATAATGCACCCGCTGATACCACCGAAGTAAAAGCTATTGCAGATGGAACCACCTTTAAGATATTTGAAATTCCAGCTAAATGCTACTGTCCAGAAACAGAAACAGAGCTTTCTCAGCCTTTTGTATGGATAAAACATCGGTTGAGTAACGGGCAATATTTTTTTGCATTATATGGGCACATAGAACCTTATAAGAACATAAAAGAAGGGGTTGAGGTTAAGGCAGGGCAGGGAATTGGAAAAATTAAAGAGTGTTATGTTTGGCATAAAGATAAGCTTGTCCCAGCTCCACATCTACATTTTGGAATATGGAATAGCGAATCTCCTCCACCAATGGAAAAGGTAGGATACGGCCCCGCCAGAAGTTTTGTTGATCCCATAGAGTTTTTAAAAAAGAATAAACCCTATATAGAACAGACTACCGAAATTTCTAAAACCCCTCCAGTTATTACCTCTCCTTTAAAAATAACTCCTGCACTTCCCTACTACTGTGGAAATACAATTAATGCTGAATTTAGTATTACTAATAAAGATGCAACTTCTATTACTTTTAGCGTATTAACCGTAGGAGGCCGAGACCCTGATAATCAAGTTGCAGATTTTACCCATAGACAAAATATCAGCCTTGAGCCATCTAAATCTTATAACTATCAAGGAACTCTTACTTTAAATAAGGTGGGAGATTATCATTTCTTTTGTACTTATCAAACACCAGATGGAGATTGGAATACGAGTATTGACTTAGGTTCTGGGTTAGTTGATGAGGATAGGACAGAGGATATTAGTGTTGAGGAAAAAGAAAAACCATCTACAGTACCAACTATTTCAGGAGAGCTATATATAGAATGGGATAAGACCTTTGGAGGAAGCGATAATGATAGACCATATTCTATCGTACAGACAAACGACGGAGGATATGCTGTTGCCGGATCAACAAAATCTAAAGGTGCCGGAAAATTGGATGCCTGGATAATAAAATTAGATAATAAAGGTAATCTAGAATGGGATAAGACCTTTGGAGGAAGCGATAATGATGAGGCATATTCTATGATCCAGACTACAGATGGCGGATATGTAATGGCAGGATATACATATAAAAGTGGAGACTTTTTTTGGATAATAAAATTAGATAATAAAGGTAATCTAGAATGGGATAAGACCTTCGGGAGAAGTAATAATGATCAGGTGTATTCTATCATCCAGACTATAGATGGCGGATATGCAGTAGTTGGTTCAACTATGTCAAGTAAAAAACCGGGAGTAACTCAGAAATGTATTGCTTGGCTAATAAAATTAGATGATAAAGGAAATAAAATGTGGGATAAAATTTTTGGAAGAAGTGATAACGATGGTGTATATTATTCCATCGTTCAAGGTGGTATTCAAGGTGGTAAAGCATATTCGCTTATCCAGACTAACGATGGCGGATATGTAGTAACGGCTTTAACTAGCGAAACCTTAGAAAAAGATAATGATCTTTGGATAATAAAATTGGATGATAAAGGAAATAAAATTTGGGATAAGATTTTTAAAAAAAGTGGAACTGATTATGGTTTGGGTTGGTCCTTTATCCAGACAAACGATGGCGGATATGCAACAGCCGGGCATATTTCATTAAAAGGTGAAGGAGGAATTAATGCTTTGCTAATAAAATTAGATAATAAAGGTAATCTAGAATGGGATAATACCTTTGGAGGAAGTAATTGCGCTTTATATTCCATTATACAAACTAAAGATAGTGGTTATGCTCTTGCTGGAACAAAATTTGAAGTTCCAGGAGTATGGGATACTTGGCTAATAAAATTAGATAATAAAGGTAATCTAGAATGGGATAAGACCTTCGGAGGAAGTGAACGTAATTTGGTAGACTCTCTCATACAAACTAACGACGGAGGATATGCTCTTGTTGGATTAACAGAATCGAAAGGTGCAGGAGAATGGGATGCCTGGATAATAAAGCTTAGTTCAGGAAGCATCGAAACACTTGAAGAAGAGGTTACCGAGGCCTCTAGCTCAGAAAATTATTATCCTTTAGATGAAGGTAGAAGATGGGAATATCAAGTATATGTTAATGAAAAGGAGGGCTTGTATCCCTGGTTTGAATCTAAAATATCTGGAAAACAGGTCTGCACCATTCTTCGACAACGGGAACTAAAAGGGAAAAAAGTAACGCCGATGAAAATAGAAGAAATTTATGGGGGGTCTGTCTATACTAGATTTTTATTCTACGTTAAGGACCAAAATTCTATTTACGAATTTGCATCCCAAAAACCTAAAGATGTCGAACCGAAAATTATTCATGATTACATCATAAAATACCCTATTAAGGTGGGTAATAGTTGGCAAGAAACGGAGACCTCCTCCCTGGAACCTAGGATTTCTGTTCCAATTAATACTACCATAGAAAGCATAGATGAAGTTGTAACAATTCCAGCTGGAACCTTCAAAGAATGTTTAGAAATCAAATCTATTGGCTTTGCTGAAAAGGTCTTTGGGGAAGAACAAGTGTGGCCACCAAAGGAAAATGTAAAGGTTGAGAGAGAACGTTATATTTGGTTTGCTCCCAATGTTGGACAAATAAAGTTAATTTTTAAAGAAAAAAAGACCTGTTCTGGCGGTGCAATAGGAATAACACTATCCGATTTTATTGAAATTGTAATGCAGCTTGAAACATTCAAATAATGATAAGTATATATCTATTCCTCTAAATTTTTAAAGTGTGTCATAGGAATTTGTATTATAATTAGCATAATAATTCGGTTATTTTTTACTTTGAGGGAATAATGGAGCCGCATCTTTATTATTGAGAATCGAGCAAAAGGAAATAGGTTTCAGCATTTGACATAACTTCTTTCTACTTTCTGGGATTGGAATTAATATGATAGGGGAGTTCTTTTGTTAAGAAGAAAGATCTATAATACATTGAGAATAGGTTTTTGTTCTTTATATGATTTATTAACATATGGCCGCAACATGCGTTCGGTTATAATTTTCGGTTTAAGTGGATCATCAAATTTTTCTAATTCTTGAATAATCAAGGAATCGAGTTTCAATAATCTTAAAATTTGGTGAATACGCACTCTGGAGATACCAAGTTTAAGGGCAAGACCAGACTGGTTTTTTACTTGGCCGTTATCAATCATTTGCCTATACTCTCTTGCTAGGTAAATAGGGTTTCGGTATATTCTTTTAATTTTATTGGTTTTTATTGCTTTGTGCGGAAAATAAAATGTAG
>Ga0307378_10007991_pt1 | contig 14148 bp, 11 predicted proteins | sample UN1MG_FD_202238 | JGI IMG/M metagenome (GOLD analysis project Ga0307378, IMG submission 202238) | Soil microbial communities from Risofladan, Vaasa, Finland - UN-1 | ecosystem: Environmental > Terrestrial > Soil > Coastal area > Acid sulfate soil | place: Finland: Risofladan, Vaasa | collected... | reverse complement strand
GTTCCACGTATACACGCAGGTCCTGACCCCTGAACCCCGAACCCTGACCACTGGACTCTCGGTTCGGTCTGAGGCCCTGCCTCGCTAGTGTGTGGCTTGCCGTAGCGAAGCTGAAGCGATTTCTGCCTTCGGGGATCGCTGCTGGTTGCCTGTTGAATCAGGTTGAGGATTCGGGGAATAAAGCGCCCGTCAATGCTCTCAAGTAAGGTTATCGTCGGCGCGAGGTAATCAAAGCGCGTCGGGCCTCGTTGGAGTCTTCACCATGCCTGCGATCCGCGCTCGGCGGGGGAGAAGCCCGCGTTCTCAGCACATTTTTTCAGGGAGATTGCCATGTTTCGGCTGATCCTTCGAGGCAGTGTTTGCCTCGCTTTGCTGGCTTGCCTGGTCGGTTGCTCCGGGGGGGGTGACGCCGATCACCCCAAGACCGTGTCCGTCACGGGTACCGTGACCTACAACGGCAGCGGGGTGGAAGGTGCCATGGTCACCTTCTCGCCGGCCGAGGCCGGCGGGTTTGGCTCGATCGGCACGACCGATGCAAGCGGGAAATTCACCCTCATGTCCCAGTGGGGTGCGGCGGGAGCGGTGCCCGGCAGCTACAAGGTCGCCATTTCCAAGACGGAGGTCCAAGGCGTAGAAGCAGACGTCGAAGAGGCTCAAATCGACGAAAACGCCCCGCCGGCCCAGATCACCGAACACTTGCCGGCGAAGTACAAGTCGGCCCAGACGTCCCAGCTCACCGCCGAGGTGAAAGCCGACGGCGAGAACGATTTCCCGTTCGATCTCACCGACTGAGGCAACTCGTCCCAAGACATAGGATGTCTGTTCCGCTCCGCAGACTCTCCCCTCCGCTTCATGAGCTGCGTCGAGAAGCGGGAGTATTGCGGACCGTTGTCGGAATGGATCGCCCGTTGCCGCACATGCGCGTAGCGGTCCTTGCCTGCGTCCTACCCGAGCCGGAGGCAGTCGGCGCTGGAGTCACCCGGCGGCCGCCCGGCTTTTGCTTTCCGCTCTTCAACGGCCCTGCTTCAACACAAACGGCTCAAACAGCCCGTAGCTGATGGTGTCGTAGCTCGCGCCGGGCGGGGGGCCGGTCTCGGGGCCGCGTTGGAACATGTGGGGCCAGGCGGCGCCGCGTAACGCGCCGGCGTGGTGGGGGCCGAGGGTGTTCTTGAGCGTGCCGATCACGACGACTTCGATCGTGTTCTCACCCGGCTTGATCGAATCCGTCACGTCAAGCTGCCAAGGCTGCGAGGCGATGTAGCCGGCCTGCCGGCCGTCGACGAGCACCTTGGCCACGCTCCCGAGCCAGTTGCCCAGCGCCACGACGTACCGGCCTTTCGGCTCGGACAGGCTGAATTTCTGCCGATAACCGACGCCGGCGCCGTAGAACGGCTGTCCCTGCCGGTCCCAGCCGAGCGCGGCCTGACGGAGCCCGCTGCCGTCGAGCACGAGCCGGGCCTCGCGGCCGGCCAGGGCGCTGGAGAACGCGTGGAGCTTCACGCCGGGGATCGGGGCCGTCTTGGCGTCGGTTTCCGGGGCGCCCAGGAACCGGACCTCGCTGAGGCCGACGAAGGCGTTGTCCTGGCTCCCGTCGGTGGTCGGGTACGTGACGCCGCGCTGGTTGGAGAGCACGTCGAACTGGACGAACCGCACGCCCGGCGCCTTGACCTCGAGGATCTGGCTCAACCCGGCCGGCGTGCCGTTTGCCCGAGCCAGCTCGAACGTGCCGACGGGGACCGTGAACGAGTCGGGCTCGCCCGTGGCCGATCCTGCAATCGCGATCTCTTTGACGCCCCGCTCGGTCAGGTTCACCTCGTTGTAGTTCCAGACTTCGATCGCGCGGAGCTCGTAAGGTTTGCCAAGATCGAACACGAGGAAGGGATCGCCGTCGTTTCCGGTTTCCGCCGCCGGATCGCGGCCGAAGCCGATCCCGGCGCTGAGCCACATCGTCCCTTGGACCGGGTTGTCGTGCGCCAGACGGCGTGCGAACCGAAGCGGCCGGTCAGGGGCGATCACGAAGCCTTGGTCGGCCGGCTTGAGCGCGAAGTTGCCCAGCACGTAGGCCGGCTCCAGCTCGTGCCAGATCGTGAAGGGCGACGCCTTGATGGTCACCGCGTTCTCGCCCGGCTGAGCGGCCGAGCTAACGTCGATCCGCCCGAAGGACTTGTCGAGCCACCAGTCGCCCTGCTTGGCCGCCACCGGCTTGCCGTTACAGGTGATTGTGTAGAGGTCGGGCCGCTCGATCACGATCGCCAGGGGATTGGGCACCTGGCCCTCGATCGTGAAGCGATAGGTCGCCTCGAAGCCGCTCTCCGGCGGGAACTTCTTGGTGATCAACTGGTCGCGGAGCTGGACGGCCCTCTCCCAGGGGTTGCCGTCCAGGCCGTGCTTCTGGAAGACGAACTGGGCGGCCTGGAAGAAGTACAGGTCCTTCTTCGTCTCGCCCCCGGCCGTGACGTCCATGTGGTCCAGGGTGAGCACGTTCGGCTCCAGGCGGCGGATTTCCATCGGGCCGGCCGCCGGGATCGTCAACTCCGCAACCGTATCGGGCGAAGCCGGCTCGCGGGGCTCGTTCGCCAGGAACAACAGCAGGCTCCCGCACGGCGGCAGGTCGTAGCGGAACTTGACGCCCTCGCCGGGCCTGGCGAACGGGTAACCCGTGATCTCGCCCGTGTCCAACCGCCACTGCTCGACCCCCTGGGCCTTCGACGAAATCACGCCGGTCGCCGACCGATCGATGCTCGTGTTCACCAGGAAGAGGATCTCGCCGTCGTCGAGCTTCCGTCGGTGGTGGAAGAGGATGGCGGACGATCTCGGGCGGATGACGAAGCCGTCGGCGGCCCGGCCGGCCATGAGAACTCCGGCCAGCGAGGGATCGATCTGCCGCCAGCCCGGCCGAGCGGAGACCGCCGAGCCGCGCTCGGAGGGGGCCCCATCGACAAACGCCGGCGGCGGGCCGCAGGCAATCACGGTCCCGCCCTCGGCGAGATAGGACTCCAGCAGGTCCATCGTCTTCGCGTTCAGGTTTTCGGCGAGCGGCGGCAGGACGACGGTATGGTAGCGGCGCTGGCCCACCACGAGCTCGGCCCCGTCCACGGAGCCGTTCCGGGCGATGATGTCTTCGCACCCAAGATCGAACTCCACCTGCTCCTTGGCCAGCGTGGTGACCATCCCCTGGAACGTGTCGCCGATTTCGTTCAAGTGAGCGTCGCCCTGATACATCCAGGCGGTGGTGGTCGGCTCGATCAGCAGGATATGGTTAATCTGCTCTCCTTCAGTCAAGGCGAGCGAAAGCCGCGTGAAGTACTCGGCCATCACGTGATACGCCTCCCACCACGGCTCGTGGTAGGAGAACGACTGCGGATGGTCGCGCTTTCGGGCGCCGCGGAGGGTGATGTAGGAGAGGTGCTCGTCGAGCGTGTTCACGCCGAGCACGTAGATCCAGTCGCCGATCCGCTTCATGTCTTCGAACCGCAGGTCCCAGCCGCCGGCCCCATAGGCCTCGCAGAGCGTCCGCTCGCACCCGAGCTGGTTGGCCACGCTTTGCAGCTCCAGACACGCCCGCACGTTGCCGAACTGGGCGTGGACGTCTTCTTTGTACTGGTTCATCAAGATGTCGATCGAGGGGCGCTGGTGCCAGGCGTACATGGCCATGTTGTCGCCGCCGTGCCCGGCGCCGGGCCAGCCGTGCTCCCAGTAATGGCCGGTGAACTCGAGCCCGTGCTTCTCGCAATACTCGTAGCAGGGCTTGGCCCAGTGCTCGATGAACTGCTCCAGGAGAAGGCCGTAGTAGTTGTGCCGGACACGCTTCCAGTCGCCGACCGGTCGCACCAGGCAAGGCAGATGCTCGACGAGATCGTAGCCCCACCGCTTTTGGAACAGCTCGGGCAGGCCGTCGGACCAGTGGAGCCCGCCGGCCGGGGCGAGGTGCGGCTCGTCGGTGAACCAGCCGGGCACTCGCTTGCCGAACTGGTCGCCGATCTCGCGGCGGTAGGCTTCCATCGTGATCTCGATGAACTTCTCGGTCACGCCCGGCTTGATCAGGTCGACGTACCACTTGCCGCCAAACCAGCCGCCTTCCGGAGCAAGGCGGATCGAGGCGACGAGATAGCGGCCCTCGGGCATTTCTTCTCCGGCCCGGGCTGCCTTGGTGACGTTCTCGTAGCCGTCGTCGCTGAGGCGGAAGACGGCCAGCACGTCGTCGCCCGGCTTGGGCGGCTTCTTGACTTCCTGGACGTGCAGCCCCTTGCCGCGGGAGTCGGGCAATGCCTCGGGGACCAGCCCGCCGGCAAAGCCCGAGGGGTAAGAGTTCTCGTCGTAGATCCAGACGTTCATGTCGAGCTTCTCGGCCTCGTCGAGGGCGGCCTTCCAGAGGCGGAACCAGTCGTCGCTCAGATAGGGCGTCATCAGGCCCGGCCGCGGATGTACGAACGCCTGCATCACCTTCTGGCTCGCCAGGTCCCGCAGCGTCGAGCGGACCTGCTCCTCGGTGAGCATGTCGTTCCAGGTCCACAGCGGGGCCGAGGCGTACTGGCGGGGAGGATCGGCGAACAGCTCCCTCGCGCGGCTGGAGTCCGCGGCGCGGGCCGACGCGGCGGCCAGCAACGTGGCTCCGAGGAACACGGCGGTTCGACGCACGATCTTGGCAGACAACGGGCTCATGATGATCCCCTTTCGCTACGGTTCGCGTGGCTCGTTTCGGCACAGCGCAACGGTCGAAAACGTTGACGTGCGCATCCGGATTGTGGCCTTTTCGGGGCGAAGCCGCAAGCGGCTGGCCGCGTCGCCCTCGGCTGCCGCGGGCTGCGGGGAGCGTGACTGGCGCTTGCAGAAATCGTCCGATCCGCGATACTGGCCGAATATCCACGAAATCAAGCCAGTTTCTGACACGACAAGGGAGTGACGATGGACCCCAACGCCCAAGCCTTTTTCGAACGCCTTCTGGAGACGCCGAGCCCCTCCGGGTTCGAGAGCCCTTTGCAGCAAGTCGTCCGCGTGTATGCCTCCGAATTCGCCGACGAGGTGAGCACCGACGTGCACGGCAACGTGATGGCCGTGAAGAACCCGGGCGCACCTTTGCGGGTGATGCTGGCCGGGCACAGCGACCAGATCGGGCTCATCGTGAACCACATCGACGAAAACGGTTTCATCTACGTCCTGGCCATTGGCGGCTGGGACCCGCAGATGCTGATCGGCCAGCGGATGGCCGTGTGGACGGACGGCGGCCCCGTCGCCGGCGTGATCTCCCGAAAACCGATCCATCTCTTGACGGAGGAGGAGCAGAAACAGGTACCCAAGCTGAAAGACCTGTGGCTGGACATCGGGGCGGCCAGCAAGGAAGAAGCCGAGAAGCTGGTCCGCGTCGGCGACCCCGTGACCGTGGAGCTGGCGTTCCGCGAGCTGCCCAACCAGCGAGTTGCCTCCCCGGCGATGGACGACAAGTGCGGCCTCTGGGTGGTGATGGAGGCGTTGCGTCGGGCGGACCCGGAAAAGCTCGACTGCTCGCTTTTCGCCGTTTCCACCGTCCAGGAAGAGGTTGGCCTCCGCGGGGCCCGAACCAGCGCGTTCGGCATCGACCCGCACGTCGGCGTGGCCGTCGACGTGACCCACGCCACCGACTGCCCCACGATCGAGAAAAAGGAAGAAGGCGACGTCGGCCTTGGCAAAGGGCCGGTCATCTATCGCGGCCCGAACATGAACCCCAAGGTGGTCGAACGACTCCTCGGCGCCGCCGAAGAACACGAAATCCCGTATCAACTGGCCGCCTGCGGTCGTGCCACGCCCACCGACGCCAATTCGATCCAGGTCAATCGTGCGGGCGTGGCCACGGGATTGGTCAGCATCCCCAACCGTTACATGCACAGCCCGGTGGAGATGATCTGTCTGGAGGACATCGATCGGGCCGCCGACCTACTGGCGCGGTTTGCCGAGGGACTGACGTCTGAGATCGACTTCAGACCCTAGCACCGGCGGCGCGACACCAGGAAGGAGAGGAGCGATGGCCAGAAGAAGGGACGATCAGCACAGGAGGTAGACCAAACCTGATAGTCCAGCCAACATGAGCAGCATGCCGGTGCAGCCCGCCTTTGGCTTGCTCGTGCCGGCGGAGGAGCGGACCCGTTTCTCCATTTCGTCCAGGGCCAGCAAGCACCTCGCCGCCGCCTCGGCGCGCCGCTCTGTGTCCTCGCCGATCGACAGGTACATGTCGATCAGGTTGAGCACCAGCTCTTTGGCGTGATGGTTGCCACTGATGCCTTCCACGACCGCCCGCGTTTTGTGCAGTTCGGCAGGCGCCAGCACCGCCAGCCCCACCACCACCTTCCGCAATTCATCCATTTCGCTCTCCCTCGTCAGCAGGTCTGTTACACCGATCCCATCCGGCCGCAAGCGGCAACCATCCCCAACGATCGGGGCCCGCAGCCGCCTTCCGGTTAGCCGGGTCCCCCTCACGTTGACAGCCCGGCAACCGCCTTGCCACAAGGGAGCAACAGCCATTCGGAGTATCACCTTCCACCCAATATAGTTGTACCCGTCGAACATGCAAGGCGGCGGGCAAGAGTATTGGCGCATTAGGCGCGCTTGCCCCGGGCGAGCCACCCCCTGAGTAGCGGGATGCATTCCAGCTATTCGGGGGATCGCGTTGTCGACTCGTAGATGCGGGCACAGCATTTCTGCCAAAATGGCACCGGGCGGTCGACGGCGGGCTGGGGACGTGATCTGGGCTGGCGTAATGCGTGAAGTGTAAGTTCCTTTTTCGTAAAGACTTGCAATCATCCTCCGTCTGTTGGCACGCCGGTTGCTGAGTTGGACGGAAAACTCACCGCGACTGCCGAACGCGGTCGTGGTGCGCCGCTATGGGCAATCGCAAGCTAGCGCCCCCGGATGAGGCCGCCAATGGTGGCCGCGGGGCGACGTTGTAATCTCGTCTGCAACAGGAGGAGTCCGCTGTGGCAAAAAAGATGGTCTTTGAGGACGAAGCGCGGCAGCCATTGGCCGCCGGCGTAACCAAGATCGCCCGGGCCGTGCGAAGCACACTCGGACCCCGCGGCCGCAATGCCGTGCTGGACAAAGGATGGGGCGCTCCCAAGGTGTCCAAGGACGGGGTCACAGTGGCCGAGGACATAGACCTGGACGACCCCAATGAGAACCTGGCCGCTCAACTGGTGAAGGAGGCGGCGAGCAAGACGAACGAGGCCGCCGGGGACGGCACCACCACGGCCACGGTCCTCGCCGAGGGGATCTATAAGGGCGGGCTGAAGATGATCGCCGCGGGGGCGGACCCCATGTCGCTGGCTCGCGGCATCCAAAAGGCGGCCGAAGCCGTGGTCGCCGAAGTCCGGAAGATGGCCCGCAAGGTCGACGACAAGAGCAAGAAAGAAATCGCTCAAATCGCAACGATCGCCGGCAACAACGACGCCTCGATCGGGGCCGTGTTGGCCGACGCCTTCGTCAGGGTCGGCAAGGACGGCGTGATCACCGTCGAAGAAGGCAAACAGGCGGAGACCACCGTGGAAGTGGTCGAAGGGATGCAATTCGACCGCGGGTTCCTTTCCCCGCATTTCGTCACCGACCCCGATAACCAGACTTCCGAGCTGGAGAACTGCCTGATTTTGGTCCACGAGGAGAAGATCTCCAACGCCAAGCACCTGGTCCCCTTGCTCGAAGCGGTTAGCAAGGCGAACAGGCCGCTTTTGGTGATTGCGGAAGACATCGAGGGCGAAGCGCTGGCCACGTTGGTCGTCAATAAGATGCGGGGTATCTTGAGCGCTTGTGCGGTCAAGGCGCCCGGCTACGGCGACCGCCGCAAAGCGATGCTCGGCGACATCGCCACCTTGACGGGCGGGGAGGCCATCTTCAAGGACCTGGGCGTGGACATCGAGTCGGTCAAACTCTCCGACTTGGGAACCGCCAAGAAGGTCGTGATCAACTCCGACAACACCACGATCGTAGGTGGAGGCGGCAGCAAAGCGGCGATCGAGGGGCGCGCCGAACAGATCCGCCGGGAAATCGAGACGACCACCAGCGACTACGACCGCGAGAAGCTCCAAGAGCGGCTGGCCAAGCTGGCCGGTGGGGTAGCCCAGATCAACTGCGGGGCGACCACCGAGACGGAGATGAAGGAACGAAAAGCGCTTTTGGAGGATGCTCGGGCGGCAACCCAAGCGGCGTTGGAAGAGGGGGTGGTTCCGGGCGGCGGCGTGGCGCTCCTGCGGAGCGCGAAAGCCATCGGGAAGCTTGATCTGTCCGGCGACGAGGCCTTGGGCGCCAAGGTGGTCGAGGACGTGCTCGATGCCCCCCTGCGATTCATCGCTCAGAATGCGGGCCAGGACGGTTCCGTCGTGGTCAGCCGCGTGCAACGGATGAAGGGCAAGAGCGAAGGCTACGATGCGGAAAAGGATGCCTATTGCGATCTGGTAGAGGCTGGGATCATTGATCCGGCCAAGGTCGTGCGGGTCGCACTGGAAAACGCTGCCAGCGTGGCGGCGCTGCTGTTGACCACCTCATGCCTGGTGACCGAGATTCCCAAAGAAGAACCGGAACCGTCGGGGGGGCCTGAAGGCATGGGCGGAATGGGAGGTATGGGTGGCATGGGAGGAATGGGGGGCATGGGAGGGTTCTAGGCACCCGAAGCAGAACCCTCGCCGCATTCGTTGCGGCTGGCAACCAGACACTAGATCATCAAACCCAACGGTCGATTCAGCAAATCACCAAACTGTAGAAGGAACCAACCATGAAGAAGGATATCAGTCTGAGGCCCTTGGACGATCGGGTCGTGGTCGAGCCGGTAGAGGCAGAGGCAATGACCGCCGGCGGGATCGTGTTGCCGGACACTGCCCAACAGAAGCCTCAACGGGGCACGGTGCTGGCCGTCGGCCCCGGCAGGTTGCTCGATAGCGGCGAGCGGGGCGACTTGTCCGTCGCCGTCGGGGACGAAGTCATTTACGGGAAGTACGCCGGCAGTGACATCGAAATCGACGGCCGGGAGGTGAAGATCCTCCGCGAAAGCGACATTCTGGCCAAGGTAGTCAAGTAACCATCCCCCTTCCGGTATGGAACCATCAGCAATGAGGAATCGCCATCGTGGCTAAGCAATTACTGTTCGAAGATCGCGCCCGCCGGAGAATGCTCCAGGGCGTCGAAAAACTGGCCGATGCGGTCGCGGTGACCTTGGGTCCCACGGGACGGAACGTCATCTTGGACAAGTCGTACGGCGGCCCGACCGTCACCAAGGACGGCGTTACCGTCAGCAAAGAGATTGAACTGGAAGACCCCTTCGAGAACATGGGCGCGAAGCTGGTCAACGAGGTGGCCTCGAAGACTTCCGACGTGGCCGGCGACGGTACGACCACGGCGACCATCCTCGCCCGGGCCATCTACCGGGAGGGCTTGCGGAACATCGCCGCAGGCAGCAATCCGGCCGCGATTCGCCGCGGCATCGAAAAGGCAGTCGACGCGGCGGTCGATCACCTCTATTCGATGGCCAAGAGGGTCACCAAGAAGGAGGAGATCGCCAACGTGGGCGCGATCAGCGCCAATAACGACAGAGTGATTGGCGACCTGTTGGCCGAAGCGATGGAGAAGGTGGGCAACGACGGCGTCATTACCGTCGAAGAGGGAAAGACCGCCGAGACGACCTACGAAGTGGTCGAGGGCATGCAGTTCGACAAGGGCTTCCTGTCCCCCTACTTCATCAACCGCCTGGAGACCATGGACTGCGTGCTCGAGGACGCTTTCATCCTCATCCACGAGAAAAGGATCAGCAATTTGCGGGACCTGATCCCGATTCTGGAGAAGGTCAGCCAAACGCGCAAGCCTCTGCTGATCATCGCCGAAGACGTGGACGGGGAGGCGCTGACGACCTTGGTGGTCAACAAGCTTCGCGGCGTGTTGAGCGTCTGCGCGGTCAAGGCCCCGGGCTTCGGCGATCGTCGCAAGGCCATGCTGGGCGACATCGCCATCCTCACGGCCGGCACGATGATCAGCGAGGATCTGGGCTTGAAGCTGGAGAACCTTACGGTCGAGCACCTCGGCCATGCCACGCAGATCACCGTGGACAAGGACTCCACCACCCTCGTGGAGGGAGCCGGCAGCCCGGAGGATATCAAGGGCCGCATCAACCAGCTCCGTAGCCAAATCGAGACGACCGACAGCGACTACGATCGTGAGAAGTACCAGGAGCGCCTGGCCAAGCTGAGCGGCGGCGTGGCCGTGGTGTCGGTCGGAGCCAACACCGAGGCCGAGATGAAGCAGAAGAAGGCCCGCGTGGAGGACGCCCTGCACGCCACCCGTGCGGCGGCCGAGGAAGGCATCCTCCCAGGCGGGGGCGTGGCGCTATTGCGATGCGAGCAGGTGATGGAGAAGGCGCGATCCGCCGCCCGAGGCGACGAAAAGATCGGCGTCGGCATCGTCCACCGCTGCTTGTCCAAGCCGCTGGAACAGATCGCCGAGAATTGCGGTCTGGACGGGCCCGTGGTCGCGGAGGAGGTCCGGCAGAAACCGACCACCGCCGGCTTCGATGCCAACACGGGCAAGTACGGCGACATGTTTCGGGCGGGAGTCATCGATCCGTTGAAGGTGGTCCGGACCGCCCTGGAAAACGCGGCCAGCATCGCCGCGTTGATGCTTACCACCGAGACGATGATCACGGACCTCGACAAAGAGGACAAGGACAAGCAGCAGATCGAGGGAAGCGTACGGTAAGACGTTCTGGCGCGAGAATCTCGCGACGGCAGGCGCGGCGGATTGGCTGAACGCCGTTATCGGGCCACCCCCCCGCGGGGTGGCCCGTTTTCGGTAACGCGTACGGTACCAGTCGGTCTGCCGGGGGCGCATCGGCGAGCGAAGTAGCGGGGTACAATTGGATACTTTGGTGAACGGGTCTCCAATCTGACCATGGCGACAATGGCGGCGAAGCGCGACTACTACGAGATACTCGGTGTCGGTCGATCGGCCTCAGACGACGAGATCGCCGACGCGTATCGAAAGCTCGCGCTCAAGTACCACCCCGACCGCAACCCGGGCGACGAAGACGCGGTGGGCAAGTTCAAGGAGGCCGCCGAAGCGTTCGAGGTCCTCAGCAACTCGGACAAGCGCGCCCGATACGATCGGTACGGTCACGCGGGCCTGGAAGGCCCCGGGGGCGGGGCGCCCCATTTCCGCGACATCAGCGATATCTTCGAGGCCTTTGGCGACATCTTTGGCGGCGGCCTGTTCGGCGACCTATTCGGCAGCGCCGGCAGAGGACGTCGCCGCGTGCGCCGCGGAGCGGACATCCGCTGCCAGATCGTGCTCGATCTGGCGGAGGCTGCTCGGGGAGCCTCGAAGACCATCCAGTTCAGCCGACACGAAGTGTGCGCCAACTGCGGTGGTTCCGGGGCCAAGCCGGGGACCCAGCCGGAGCCGTGCCAGTACTGCGGAGGTCGGGGGCGGGTGATCCAGTCAACGGGGATCCTTTCCCTTCAGACGACGTGCCCGTCCTGCCGCGGGGAGGGTGCGGTGATCCGTCACCCGTGCTCTCGTTGCGGCGGCGCGGGATACGTGCCCCAAGAGGTGACACGCGACGTGAAAGTCCCCGCCGGCGTGGACAACGACACCCGACTGCGCCTTCAGGGCGAAGGGGAACCCAGCCCGGACGGCGGCCCGCCCGGGGATTGCTATTGCTTCGTCCGCGTCAGAGAGCACCCGTTGTTCCAGCGCGAAGGTCCTCACCTGATCTGTCAGATTCCGATCGGCTACGCCCAGGCGGCGTTGGGGGCCAGGATCGAGGTGCCCACGTTGGACGGACGCCAGGAGTTCGATATTCCCCCCGGGGCGCAGAACGGCGACCTCTTCAAGCTGGCCGGCCACGGGATGCCCGTTCCCCGGCAGCGCGGGCGCGGCGACCTGGTGGTTCAGGTGTTCATCGAGGTGCCGAAGAAACTGACCGCCGAGCATGAACGAATCCTCCGGCAACTGGCCGAGGTGGAAAACGCAAACGTTTCCCCGCAGCGCAGGAGCTTCTTCAAGAAACTCAAAAAGTACTTCCAATCGGGATGACCGACCGGAACGGATGGAGGATGAAGCGTGTCGAAGAAAGACGTAGCCCGAACCGATCCGGCCGACGAGTTCCAGCCGGAGCCGATCGAGACGGGAGACCAAGCTGCCGCCGACCCCGCCGTCGAAGCGGTTGAGGACGGCGAAGAGGCCACCGGCAATCGCGAGGACTCGGGCGTCGGGGAAGCAAACCTCGGCCCAAGCGAGATCGAGCGGCTCCGCGAGGAGTCGGCGCAGGCTCAAGATCGCGCTCTGCGGACTCAGGCAGAACTGGAGAACTATCGCAAACGCGTCGCCCGCCAGATGGAGGAGGAACGCCGCTACGCCAACATCCCGCTGATCCGCGACCTCTTGCCGGTTTGGGACAGCGTGGGTCGGGCGATCGAGGCGGCTGAGAACGCCCCCGAGACGGCCAGCCTCCTGGAAGGGTTCAAGATGGTCGCCGGACAACTGGAGAGCGTGCTCGAGCAGCATCACTGCGCGAAGATCAACGCCCTGGGGGAGCCCTTCGACCCGAATCTCCACGAAGCCATTTCTCAGCAACCGTCCCGCGAGCATCCGGTTAACACGGTGCTGGGGGTGGCCCAAACCGGGTTCCGTCTCCACGATCGCGTGGTGCGGCCCAGCCAGGTCATCGTCTCGGCCGCCATGCCGCCGAAGGAGGGGCCGGCCGAGGCAAACGAGGGATCGCGGGAGGCAAACGACGGGCGGCAGGATGCAGGGGCGGAAACGGAGTAGGCTGTACGCCACGTGGCCGAGAGGCCGTTGTCGCCCGCGCGGTAGAAGACAAACAAGGGGAAGAACGCCACCACCAGACGGCGAAACGACGGAGGGATGGACATCGATGCCAACCTACGAGTACGAGTGCAACTCCTGCCAACACCACTTTGAGCTGTTCCAGTCCATGAAGGCCGGCCATAAGCGCAAATGCCCCGAGTGCGGGCGGCTCACGCTTCGACGGTTGATCGGGCCCGGGGCCGCAATCGTCTTCAAGGGCTCCGGCTTCTATCAGACGGACTACCGCAGCGAGTCCTACAAGAAAGGTGCCAGTGCGGAGAAGAAGTCCGGATCGAACGGGCAAGCCGACGGAAAGGCTTCCAAGAGCGAGGGTTCCGACAAGTCGAAGGCCAAGGCGGGTGCCGACGAGTCGTAAGCGGCCGCGCATCCCAGGCCCGGGCGAGGCCGCCTCGATCGGGCCATCGGTTCTGCGCTGAGAGGGCGCTGCGTCTGTTTGTGTTCCAGCATCATGTCCGTGGTCCGCTGTCCCATTTGCGGCAGACTTTTCGAGCCGAATGAGAGCTCGCCGATGCCCTTCTGTAGCCGGCGCTGCCGGACCATGGATCTCGGGCGGTGGCTCGAAGAGAAGTACGGAATGCCCGTGGAGCCCGACGAGGAGCCGGAGGACCCGGAGGACCCGGAAGAGCCCGACTCGGGGGATGCGGCTACGTGATGTCCGGCCCCGGACGCAGGACCCCCGCCCCGCCATCTACGTTCCGCGTGCCTCCTCGCTCACCGGAGGTTCCCACCGGCCCTTGTGGCCCTTGCTTGCAAGAGGGCTCCCGCTTCGTATAATCCGGAAATCCAAGGGGCTCGGGCAGAACCGTTGGCGAGGGCTGGGGTTCGGCCCGGGGGCTTCTCGCTTCCGGCTGGCCGTCCTCGTCAAGAACATCGGATCGCGGTGACGGCGGCAAGCGAGCACAGGAGTCCTCCCATGTGCGACGACAACGGTGGCGGCACGCTCCGAACGGTGGCATGGTCTGAGATCTGCCCTTGGCTAAGGCTCTTTCGCTGCTTCCGGCTGGCGATCGGGTTCGGCTTCCCGCTTCTGCTTTCCGCGGTGGCGATCCTGCTGACCGTCAGCGGCTGGGCGCTATTCGGGCTGCTCTTTTCAGGGGATCCGGAAATCGCGGAGCAGTTGAGGCCCTATAAGGGCTGCCCGTGGCTGGCGTTGACCGACCTGGTCCCGGACAAGCCAGGACTGCCGAGGCTGGACCTGAGCATGGGCGGGGACCGGCCGGCACCGTACGCCGCGGCAGATGCGTCTCGGTCGATCTTCCGGCGATCACCGGAACCGTTCTGGGGATCGTTCACGCAACTGAGTCGCCCGCTGTGGCA
>Ga0307378_10007990_pt1 | contig 14148 bp, 6 predicted proteins | sample UN1MG_FD_202238 | JGI IMG/M metagenome (GOLD analysis project Ga0307378, IMG submission 202238) | Soil microbial communities from Risofladan, Vaasa, Finland - UN-1 | ecosystem: Environmental > Terrestrial > Soil > Coastal area > Acid sulfate soil | place: Finland: Risofladan, Vaasa | collected... | reverse complement strand
CCGGTGCCAACCCACATGCGAATCACGAGACTCCTGCCCGGCCGCAACTCCTTGTACTGGAATCCCCACACCTCCGGGACGCGCACCCCCGCTGGCATGCTCCGCAGCAAGGAGTCCTTGTCGGAGAACTTGGCAATGGGTTCGCCGTTCCAGAAAATAGGCCGGCCGCCAAAGCGATTGACAAGCACTTGACGCGACAACCCGATCAGGCTGTCGGATTCCTTATCGCGCCAAGCCAGAACCTTCTCAGGCTGCGTGGCGGGCTGGGTGGTGCGACTCCTTAGGGCCTCGGCCAGGCGCTGCTTGGCACGCACGACTCTCAGCTTCTGCCGGTCCAAGTCGATCCCGGGCAGCCGTCCGGCGTCATGTTGCAGTTGCAGTGACGCGAGACGTTTCTCTTCTATCTCCAGTGCGCGACGGGCGAACTGCTTGCGGGTTTCTGCAGGCGGCTTGCCCATGGCTTCATCCAGTTGCATATGGGCCAGGGCGACCGCCAGTTCCTGCTCGGCCAGCTCGCCCGTGGAGGCCCGTCCCGCTTCCACAGATAGCTTGAGCGCGGCCAGACGCCTCTGCTCGATCTCCAGGGCTTGCCTGGCTAACTGCTTTCGGGCGTCCGCAGGCGCCTTGCCCATGGCTTCATCCAGGTGCATCCTGGCCCCGGCGACGGCCAATTCCTGCAGGGCCAGCTTGAATCGGAGTTGCACGCGATGTGGGTTGCTGAGGACGGCGTCGACCTTGAGCACGCCCATGGTGGCCTTACGGGTTCGAAAGCCCAGCACCTTCCCTTTCGACACGGCGGTTGTCGCCCCCCATGTGCTAGCGCTCCCCCGCGCGCGCATGGCCTGAGCCAGGCGGGCCGATAGGGCGCGGGAATCGGGCCTGTCCCACCAGGTCTCATCCAGCTCCACCATCTCGCCGCCGTATCGGACGAGTTGGGGGGTGTTGCTCGCAGAGAGTGCATAGCCCAGGTCCGCCTCCGTTGCGGCCAACCAGTGCCGCCTCTCTGCCCGGTCCCTCCCGGGGAATCCCTCGGGGCGGTTGACCAATCTGCCCCCGTCGAGATCGAGCAGATGGTCGACCTTGGGGCTCGGCGCGTGCAGAACCGTCTCGATCACGTGGCCGAAGGTCGGTCTCTGCGCCGGCTGCGCGGCGGGCTGCGTGGTCGAAGGTGAGGTATCCTTCAGCGCCTGAAGGGCCGCCGAAGCATGCGAGGCCACGACCTCGTCGCTGTCGCGAGTCAGTTTCTCGAACAGCGATGCGGCCTTGTCGATCCGCATTCTCTTCAGAGACACGATCGCGTTGGCGCGGGTCCCGCGCGTGTTGCCTGCATCGGCGGCCGCCTTCATGAGAGACTCAGCGGCCACAGGGTCGCCGATCTCGCCCAGCACCAGGGCCGCCCAACTGCGTACGTCGGCGCTGGAGTCCGTCAGCCGCGAGATCAACTCCTTCGGGGCCTTGCGCAGCTTGAGGAATCGGAAGGCGACGACACCTCGCTTCCGCACTTCGGCGTCCCCGTCCTTCAGCCGCTGGAAGAATGGTTGGATCAGCTTCGCGTCGCCCGTGAGCTGGTAAAGCGCCTGCAGCCGGGCGTCCCCGAGCGATTCGCGGTCAGCCTTGTCGATCTTCACCGGGAGTTCGCGCAAGGCCTTCAATATCCGCGGCTGCGTTTTGGGCAGGCGCGCGGCTAACTCCGCCAGGGCAAAAATGGCGCTTCGCCGGGCGGTTCCCTCCATGCGCATGCACCCCATCCAGCCGCAGGTCTTCTTGTCATGGCAAGCCGCGGTGATCAGCGGCTCGACTGCCTTTCTCGATCCGATCTTGCCGAGGCGGACCGCGGCGGCCCCCCTGAGGTGGCAGTCAGGGGCGTCCTTCAGGATCTCGAGCATCCACGCCTCCTGCGCCGGGTCGGACAGGAGGTTGGCGCGGGACAGCATCTGCCTCCGCACGTCGCTGGCAGGCTCGGCCCTCATCGCATCACTCAGGAGCTTCAGCCTGCCGGCCTCGGCGGACGCCTTGGCCAGTGCCTCGTCCAAGTCTGCCAGGGCCGCCCGCCGGCGCGCGCTCTCTTCCGTTCCGGGCATTCCACCAGTCGGTTCGGCCCAGACTGCTTCAGTCGCTGTCCCCGCTGCGGCCTTCATATCCCCCGCCGGCTGCGTGGCGGGCTGGGTGGCAGGACCTTGTTGAGCCAGTTTGCGGCTCATCTCAATCGCCATCGCCGCCTGCCTACGCTGGGCTGGAGTCCCTTCGGCGGACATCTTCTCGATCGAAGGCATCAGGCGTTGGTAGTCCAGGACGGGAGCATAGGGGGGAATGGTGGAAGGTTTGCCGAGGAGTGCGTCGAGTTCGCCCGTGATCTGATGGATGGGGGCGCTGCTATACTTCGCGCCAGGGGCCATCTGGTAAAGCAGCCATTCCTGACGATCCAGGCGCCGGAGGAAGAGCACCAGGTCCTTGTAGGGTCCCTCGTTGCCCCCGTGGCAGACGACCTTGGCCTCCCGCCCTTCGTGGACCACGGACATTTGGTACACCATCGCGTCGTCAGCCACAGAACCACCAGCCTGTTTCGTCAACCAACCGGTCTCCTTGAGGAGACCTCCTAGTTGCCGGAGATGGGCGGGATTCACGCGATGTGCCGCGACATAGTGGTTGCCTATCGGCTGGAGGTGCTTCTGCCCAGGCACCACATCCAATTCCTCCAGGTCATATGTGCACACGCCATTGCCGTCGATCGTGATCGTTCGGTTCCAAAGCCAATTGCTGTCCAACTTCGCAGTGAGCTTAACGAAGGGAGATCCAGCAGGCGTTTCATCCGCTGGATGCGACTCGGCGGAGCGGGTGGTGGACTGAGTGGTGGCGAGTGTTCCTGGGAGGATGATAACCTGAACCGGCTTGGATACAGCCCGGCCGGACCAGGCGTTGTCGATCTTCAGGGTCTTGGACTGCTCCGGCGTCAGCACCGGAGATTCGAACATGGCGAAGACATCGAAGCGGCCGGGCTTGCCTACGCGATGGCGAGTGTCCCGTGTGTCCAGGACCACGGCTGCATCTGCTGGCATTCGCGTATCGCCTTTGCCCCCTATCCCCGGCCTGAGCTGTGCGCTGATTCGGTGCTGGAACTCTTCGCCGGGCTTCAACTGGACCCACTTCGGTGCCATGTCGTAGGGGTAGGCCGTACGCTGGCTAGGCACATACCGACCATCCGCTGAGCGGAAGCAGAGCATCTCACCCAGGTAGACCTTCGGATTGGCGAGGTGGAACGCCTTGGCCGAAACGTTCCGAAGCGTGACCGTGAAATCGATGCGGCCTTCTCTGGGGAGGGTGTTGGCCTCCAGCTCCACGGCCAAGCCTTTGGAGTCGTCCGTCAGGTGGTATCGCTCGATGAACCGGCTGCGCTGGGGCTTGGGCATTTGCCAGGAGAAGGCGTAGTCGATGCCGCGCTTTGCAGGGTACCGGCCCCCGCGGAGCTGCCCGGCGAGGGCCTTGTGAGCCCCTGGCGTGTCGATGCAGAAGAGGGCCTGTGCCGCCGCATATGCGTGGATCCGCCATCTGGGGTGGCCGCCCTTCAGGATCTCCTGGAGCGCCGGGACGGCGTTTGCGTCGCGGCCCTCGCGGAGCTTCAGCAGATCGTAGAAGGCCTCAGTGGTCTGCGGACCCGTGCGGTTGGGCTCGGACCTCTCGGCGATGGTACTGATATCCGGGGACGGCCGGGCGGCAAGGATCTCACGCAGCGTTCGGCGAGTTTCTGCCGCCGGCTGCGTGCTTGCGCCGCCGGGGGCCGGCTGGGTGCCGCGGCTCCCCAGGGCTTCGGCCAGGCGCTGCCTGGCACGCACGACTCTCAGCTTCTGCCGGTCCAACTCGATCCCCGGCAGCCTTCCGGCGTCATGGAGCAACTGCAGTGACGCGAGACGTTTCTCTTCTATCTCCAGTGCACGGCGGGCGAACTGCTTGCGGGTGTCCGCAGCCGGCTTGCCCATGGCTTCATCCAGTTGCATCTGGGCTCGGGCGACTGCCAGCTCCTGCCGGGCCAGCTCCGCCAAGGAGCTTCTTCCCGCTTCCACGGATTGCCGCTGGGCGGCCAGAAGCTTCTGCTCTATCTCCAGGGCGCCCTTGGCCAGCGCAACTCGCGCCTGGGCGATGGAGTTCGTGTCATCCGGTCGCAGCAGCTCGGTCAGACGCGCCTCAGCCTCCATCAGCCTCAGCCTCTGCCGGTCCACGTCGATGCCGGACGCGCGCCCGGCCTTGCGGGCCTCTTCGACCTCCGCAAGCTGCGTCTTCTCGATCACCAGCGTGCCCTTGGCCAGTGCCACCCGCGCCTGGGCGATGGACTTCGTGTCATCCGGTCGCAGCAGCTCGGTCAGACGCGCCTCAGCCTCCACCACCCTCAGCCTCTGGCGGTCCACCTCGATCTCGGACGCGCGCCCGGACTTGCGCGCCTCCTCGATCTCCGCAACCTGATTCTTCTCGATCTGCAGGGCGGCCTTGGCGAGCGCCACCCGCGCCTGGGCCATGGACTTCGTGTCTTTCGGTCGCAGCAGTTCGGTCAGACGCGCCTCGGCCTCCATCAGCCTCAGCCTCTGCCGGTCCAGGTCGATCTCGGAGGCATAGCCGGCCTTACGGACCTTCTCGATCTGCGCAAGCTGATTCTTCTCGATCTGCAGGGCGCCCTTGGCCAGCGCCACTCGCGCCTGGGCGATGGACTTCGTGTCTTCCGGTCGCAGCAGTTCGGTCAGACGCGCCTCGGCCTCCATCAGCCTCAGCCTCTGGCGGTCCACCTCGATCTCGGAGGCATAGCCGGCCTTACGGACCTTCTCGATCTGCGCAAGTTGCTTCCTCTCGATCTCCAGGGCGGCCTTGGCAAGTGCCACCCGCGCCTGGGCGATGGACTTCGTGTCTTCCGGTCGCAGCAGCTCGGTCAGACGCGCCTCGGCCTCCATCAGCCTCAGCCTCTGCCGGTCCAGGTCGATCTCGGAGGCATAGCCGGCCTTACGGACCTTCTCGATCTGCGCAAGTTGCTTCCTCTCGATCTCCAGGGCCAGCTTGGCCGCCTCCGGCTGCGATGGCACCAGAGGCGCCGCGCTCGCCGTCGGCTGCGCCGCGGGGCGGAGGGGCGGCTTGCCGCTGATGCTGGCCTCCGGCAGCGCCTTGCGAAGCTCCTCAATGCCTTCCTCACTGATGCGTGTGCCGCCGAGGAAGAGTTCCCGCAGGTTCCTGAGGGCCTTGAGGTCCGGCAGTCCTGCATCCGTGATCCCCGTGTCTGGAAGAAAGAGAACCTCCAGCCGTTGGAGCCCCGCCAGATGCCCCAGCCCCGCGTCGGTGACCTTCGTTCCGTATAGATAGAGCGACCGCAACTCCGCGAGCTGGGCGATCTCCTTCAGCCCCGCATCGCCGACGCCGGTCGCGTCGAGTTCCAGGTACTCCAGACGGCTCAGCCGCTTCAGGCGCCGCAGGCCGGCGTCCGTCACGCTGCTGCCGGAAAGAACCAGCTCGCGCAGCTCAGGGAATGCGGCGAGGTCGGCTAGGTGGTCGTCCTTGAACTGCCGGCCGACCAGGACGAGCCGCACGATCGGCTCGCCGGGCAGGTTCGCGTCGCGCCTTATCTCCGCGCCGAGCTGGCGAAACGCGCGGACGGCCTTCTGTTCGGCGGCGCGGGCCAATGCCCCCGCTACACCCTCAGCCACAGTAAGCACAAGCGGCGGGCAACGCACCTCGGCCAGATGGGCCGGCCGGTTGTGTTCGGAAATGGGATTGTAGCGGTGGACCATGCTGTCGATAACGTACTCACCCGCTGTCTCCAGCTTCCATGGCAGCTGCCCCGTCAGCACCAGCCGCCCGCGCGGCTCCAGCCGGTAGTAGCCACTCCTGAACCGCCCCTTCCCCCTGAAAACAGGCTGGACGTCGGGGAACTGGGTGGCGAGCTCGGCTTCCGTGGCCGCCCGCGCCCCGTCTCCGAGCCGCACCTCAAACGCCGGCATCGTCCAGTGTGACAGTTTCCCCAGCAGTACCAGCTGCAGTTCGGCGGCCGGGTCGAGCACCTTTCCCGCTGCCGGCCTCAGACCCCACGCCAATTCGCTTGGTGCCCACCAGAAGACGGGGCGGTCCGAGGCGTTTTCGACCTGGACCGACAGTCGCGGCGCAGTGCCCAAAGGAATGGTCCCCGGCACCGCCAGCCAGCGGGATCGCAGGCCGTTCACGGTGGGCCCCCAAGGCGAGGCCACCTCCGCCGCCTCCGCAGCAGGCGAGAACGGAGCCTGTTCATTGGCGCAGCCGTAGATGATCAGGCCGGCCGTCAGCGCGGCGGCCACCAGCACCGCGCCGGCAAGCCAGCGCGTGGGGCGTGCCGAGTCGGCGTCGGCGAGCCCCGCGATGCGGCGGATGCGCGCGAGCAGCGACCCGCCGGACGCGGCGACGGCGCGTGTGCGGCCGGTGCCCTGCGCCTCGGCCAGCGCCGCCAGCGCCGAGGCCAGCGGCAGTTTGCGGCCGCACGCGCCCACCGCCACGTCGTCGCAGCAGTGCTCGCGCTCGGCGCGGATTCGACGCGAGACCCACCAGACGGCCGGGTGATAGAACAGCAGCGTCTCAACGAGCGTCTGAATCAGATTCACCAGGTAGTCGTGCCTGCGGATGTGTGCCAGCTCGTGGGCGAGGATGGCCTCCAGTTGCATCGCGCTCAGGCCGGTGATCGCGCTGGCGGGCAGCAGGATGATCGGTCGGACCCAGCCGACGACGGTGGGAACGGCCGCCGCCGCTGAGGCGCACAGCCTCACCGCGCGGCGCAGGCCGAGGCGCCGCGCGAGCCGCCGCAGTATGTCATGCGCGGCCATGCCGGCCGGCTGCATGCCCCGCCGCCTCACCGCGCGCAGCCTCGCCAAGCCGCCCGCGTGCCACAGCGACAGCGCCAACACGCCCGCGGCCCAGATGCAGACCACCCACGACAGGCGAGCCTCGACGAAGGCCGCCGCCCGGTCGTGCCACGGCCTCGACGGGCCTTCGACGGCCGGCGACTCGTCGGCGGGTGCCGGAGGCGCCTGCGGCTCGTCCGCGAGTTCCCCTGGAGAGGTTCGTTCAACCGGCAGCATCTGCCGAGGCGGTGGCGGAGGGTTAGCGACGGCGGTGTCAGCAGGGGGCGCGGGCTGAGGAGGCGGCGGGGCCGGCGCGGCCTCGGCCACCTCGACCTGCCGCGGCGCCGGCTCGATCATCAGCGCAGTCGCCATGGGCAGCGCCGTCATGATCAGCAGCGCCGCGCACGCCGCGGCGTATCGCGCGCCGGCCGATCGCCGCCGGAGGATCAGCATCGCGACCCCCAGCAGCGCCGCGACGGCCGCCCCCTGCCACACGAAGTGCACCAGCGCCCAGCCGACGCGCTGAACGGCCGAATGTGTCATCAGCGTTTCGAGCATGGCCGCTACTCCTTCCCCTCGAGCTCGTCGAGGACCTTTCGGATCTCCGCGAGTTCCTTGCGCGAAAGCCGCTTAGCCTTCAGCGCCTGCAAGACCAGCTTCTGCGAGGAGCCGGCGAAGAGGCGCTCGAGCAGCTCGCCCACCAGCCGGCGCTGTGTCTGCCGCTGCCGCAGACGCGCGGTGTACACGTGCGTTCGGCGGCTCTCGTCGCGGTCGACCAGCCCCTTGGCGGCCATGATCTGCATGAGCTTCAGCATGGTGGTGTATCCGGTGTCGCGGTCGGAGAGGGCCTCGTGCACCTGGCGCACGGTGCAGGGCCCTCGGGTCCACAGCACGCGAAGAATCTGAAGCTCGGTGTCGGTGGGCGTGCGTCCGGCTGGTCTGGGCATCGGCGTCTCTCCCTATGGCAGAAGATTGGACGCACCACTCTTACGAAAGGTTTCGTGGAAATGTCAACGAAAATCTTCGTAGTTTTGTGGCGAGGGCCGCCCGCGCGCGGGGTTTCTCGCTGTCCCCGTCCCCCACCGGTTGCGTCGTCGGCCCCAGATCATCCCCCCCGCCGCCGCAAGCGACAGCCCCAGCACAACCGCAAACCCATGGTGAATCATGGCCCTTCCCCTACCTGCGGCGGGGAACGGGTCGACGTGTCCTCGGCAATTGGGAGGGCTGGAAGCCGTGAAGTCCTCTGAGGAATCGGGCTTTGGGGAAGACGAACGGAAAGGTGGCCACATTCAATGCCCGATGACCCTGAGAATCCCTGCTGGACGAGAACGCGTCACCCCACGTACAATCAAGCAGGGTTGAGTCGCGAGCCCCCGTAGAGGCAAGGGACACTCGATGAGCGAGAGGGACAGGCATGCGGAGTTGGCGTACCGTGCCTTGTATGCTCGGCACTCGAGTGAGGCGGAGTTGCTTGCTACGGCAGATGCTGTTTGCTCTGCCTGGACTCCGCTCCATGGTTCCCTGTTTGGCCTCTCGCTCAGTTCCAGGGAAGTCGTTGGTTACCTTTCGAGCGGGCGCCGCAAGACCAGGGGCTTCTCCGTCAGGGGTGACGACCTGCTGAGAGTCGAGCTACCTGTTGAAGGTGCGCGTGGCCTGCCGAGGGGTGGACGTGCGCGGGCTTACCTGCTTGTGAACCCGTCTGATCACATGGCCTGCTTGCTCGGCTTCCCTGCCGACCATGCTTCCGTCTGGGTAGAGTTGCGGAGGTACATGCTTTCCTCCGCAATCTCGGTGTACCTACGTACGGAGGAGTTCAGGCAGTCTCTGCTCCCACTATCGAGGATCGTGCGGGTGACAGGTTTCACCGCGAATGTCCTCTGGGATGGCAGTCAAAGAGTCAAGACGAGAAGGGAGTGGTTTCCTGTACAGAAGGACGTCCAGGAGTTCTTCGGCGAACTTGAAGAAGAACGCCAGTGGCTTCGCTCAATAGAGCTCGTCGTCAAGGATGCCGATCAGGAGAGTTCGGGGCGCATCAAGCGGGACCTGACCTTCTCATGCCAGAAGGGCTTGTCCGGTTTCTGGCGCACCGCCCTGCAAGCGGTCAGGACCACTGCGGGCGAGACCCGGGGCATCTATGAGAAGCGCGACGTTCAGAGCGCCCGGGGGAGAGCAGCCCGCCCGCTCGAGATCAGATATGAGTCTGCCGTGTTCAATGACAAGAGGCAGAATCGTCGACTCATCAGAGTCCTTCGCACCCTATCAGACTCGGGGCTCTCCGTCTTTCACCCGAACCCTTTCCTGCACGCGGGCCTTCTTGATTACTCAGACGGCTCAACGTACACAATCTGGGTGACGGACAACTGCGCAATCAAGATCATACCGGGGGTCCGAGCCAGTGCGCGATCCTTGGGGCGGTTGTGCAACCACATCAACGAGTGTTTCGAAGAGGGCAGTATTGAGGAAGCTCCATTGTGACGGAGAGTTCCCTCACGCAGCGCCTTGAGATAGAGGTGGACAACTACCAGCAGACAGTCCTTGCGCTGCGTGCCCTGGCCAACGAGATCCTCTTCGATGAGAATACGCGGGATATCCGGCAGGGGGGCTCGGCTCACTGCGGTCGGCGCTTCCGCACTTCACCGAGGAACAGGCACACACCGGGCACCAATGTTCACCCGGACCTGGCAGTCGTCCGTTCCGCCTCCTCGGGCATACTAGCGGAGGCCAAGCTCGGCTTCGACTCCGACCCGACCCTGTTCGAGCGACGGATAGTCCAGACGGCCAAGCAGCTGGAGAAGTACGATGATGACTTGACTGGCTGGCCTGTTCGGGATGGGCAGGGGGCTCTGCGGCACGACTTGGCTCTCCTTGTGAACTTCGAGGACGCTCGTAGAGCCGTTCGTAGACTGTGCACACTGATGCAAGAAGGAGGGTTGGCGTTGGAAAGGCAGTTCGCAGTGCTCAGCATATCTCGTCTCGCGCGTTCTAGTGGGGAGTGGCCCACCCTGGCGTTGGAGCATGGGAGTCTGACGGATTCAGGCAAGACCGAGAAACTGGACAACCGAATCCCGATTCGGCCCGAGATCCTCGATGCAAGTCCAGTATTTGGGCAGATCCGACTATGTGATCACGAGCCTCCCTTGCCCTTGATGATGCAGCTTGTTCACCAGGCTTTGGTGTCGAACCTCACAGCAGACGAGTCTGAGCAGTACAATCTGGAGGGAGAGGTGCTCAAGGAGTTGAGCGTTGGGCAGCTCCAGCATTGGCTTGGACCATATGCTTTCAAGAGATCCGATTCTCGCGACCCGGTCGTACCTAGACGGGAATGGATCCGAGCAGCATTATCGCGCTTCATTGACATGGGCTGGGCCAGCAAGGCTGGATCGGGGCCCGACCGCTTCACCTACCACCACAAGAGAGGGCGCAAGGGTTGCAACGACCCCCTCGGACGTTTCGTCGAGGTCTGCGCTAGGTACGCTGAGCAAGCCGAGAGGAAGAAGCGCAGGCAGGAAGGACGAGCTAGGGAGCGGCGACAGAGGGAGCGTGAGAAGCTGAAGAAACGCCATCCGCTCTTCGCTGAGCAGATTGCGTTGGAGGACGGGCTCTCTCCCTAGCGCCGCAGACCCTGATCGGTGCGCGGCATTCTGGCCCTGCGGTTCCGGCACATGCTTAGTCGAGGATTGTCGGGACGGCGAGCCACCAGATGATGTACTGAAGGGGCACGCCGACCGCGGCGCAGGCCGCGACGACGGCGGCCGTCACCTTCGGCGGGTCGGGGTCTTCGGGCAGCGAGTCGGGGATCTCGGGCACGTGTCGCCCCAGCAGGCCGATGCAACGGAAGGCCGCGCAGGCCAGCGTGCAGGCCCACAGGGACATGGCGACGGCGCCGAACACGAAGACGACCGAGGCGGCGATGGCGGCGCCGAGGCTTTGCGGCGAGGAGGTGATGATGCTGATCGCCCAGGCCTCCTTGGTGGCGTACAGGCCAGCCAGCCCGGCCGCCAGCAGCACCAGCCAGACGCCCATCACCAGCCACAGCTTGCCCAGGGCCCGCCGGTGCGCCCGCGCGGCCCGCCAGGCCCAGCGAAAGTCCAGCCCGCGCGGGTCGTCGCAGCAGGCCAGCGCCAGCAGCCCCAGCGGCAGCAGGGGCAGCGTGACCACCGGCAGCACGTACACCACGCCGACGCCGAGCGCCTTGACGCCCATGTCGAACATCTCGCCCAGCCTCTGCCTCGGCAGGACCGGCGCCTTGCCGAAGCCCTCCATCGAGACGACGGCCACGTCCAGGTAGAACCGCAGGAACAGGCCCAGCGCCAGGTACACGAAGCAGCCGGCCAGCAGCAAGGCCAGGATGCCCAGCAGCGGGAACGCGACCGCGAAGACGGACAGGAAGCTCACGTACAGGTCGCGGAGCGTGCTGGCGCCGATGAAGACCAGCAGCAGGACAAGCATTCTCGGCACGGCCTTGACGGCGAACCAGCCGGCTGCCAGTCCGTCGGCGACCAGGCCGCGCTCGGCGGGCGGGGCGTCCTCGTAGACGATGGGTTTGCGCGCCCGGGGCGGCTGGTAGGGCGGCTCGGGCGGCGGGGCGGGCCGGGGGGTGCGCCGCGGCACTGGCTGCACCGTGCCGCACTTGGGGCAGCGGATCCGGCCGGCCTGCGACCGCTCGGAAATCATCAGCTCCAGGCCACACTCCGGGTTGCGACATGGAAAGCGGATAGGCATCGTCCCGCGCCTATTCTATAGCGCGCGGCCGCCGGTTCGCCACCGGCGGCGCGGCCGGTTCGTTGACACGCGCCGGGCGAGCGCCGACAATCCCTCGTCGCGGCGATTCGCGGCGCCGGGCGGCCGGGTGAAGAAGTAGCACGGCCGTCTCGGCCGTGCCAAAGGGCGCAAGAACCCAGGGGCTTTGGCGCCCCTGGTACTCACGGGCAAGCCCGAAGGGCCCCTTCGGGGATGCCCGTGCTACAAGAATTGGCCGCACCAAGCAGGGAGATCGCCATGGAGAACATGAAAGAGCTCTTGCAGCAGTCCAAGCGGGAGGCCGGGCGCATCGGCCGAGAGTATCCGGAGTTCATGAAGGGCCTGGGGGCCTTTGCCGACGCGATCGTCAAGGACGGCGCGCTGCCGGTGAAGACCAAGGAGCTGATCGCGGTGGCGATTTCGGTATCGAAGCAGTGCACGTACTGCATCGCGTACCACGTGCAGGCGGCGCTGAGGGCCGGCGCAACGAAGGACGAGATAATGGAGGCGGCCTTCGTGGCGACGCTGATCGGGGGCGGCGCGGCCTTCATGTACGCCAAAGAGGTCCGCCAAGCGATCGACGAGCTGGCCGGGTGAGACCGCTATGAGCGAACAGGCAACGCGCGAGGCCGGGCGGGCGCGATCCCGATGCGCCTTGATCGTCATGGTCGCGGCGGGGGCGGTGGTGGCGCTGGCCAACACCTGGACGCTCCGCACGGGCCGGCCGCTGACGATGCTGACGGCCGCGCCCGACCTGGTGGTCTTGTATGCGATCAATCCGGCGGCCGCGCTGCTGGCGGGCTGGCTCGCGGGCCGCAGCCGGCGACACGTGGCGGGGGGGCTGTCCCTTGCGTGGGTGGCGGTGGCGTTCCTGTTCGGCCCGGCCGTCGCCGCGGGGGTCGAGCAGGGCGGCGGCGCAATGATCGACGTGCTCGGGGAATGGCTGTCCTGGCTGAAGGTGATCTACCTGGGGGCGCTGGCCGCGAGCTGGGCCTTCGCCCTGCGGATTGGCGCGTGGGGCCGCCGGGCGCCCGCCGTGGGGGTTGAGCAGGTCCACGGCTGAACGGGCACAGCCCTCATTTCACTCCGCCGCCGCAAGCCCCTCGGCTCCGCTCGGGACAAAGTACTTGATCCGCGCCCGGCCGCGAATGCCGAAGTGGACGACGAAGTAGTCGTCCGTCCAGGCCGTCTCACGCTCCTCGGCGTGCTCGAGCCTTTCGGGGTGGGGATTGTAGTTGAAGGCCGTCCGCCAGCAGTGGTCCGGCTCGCCGGTGGAGCGGTGGTGCGGGCCGAGCAGGTTGCGGAGCGTGCCGACCAGCTCGACCTCGATCTCGTTCTCGCCGTCGGTCACGTGCGGCGTGACGTCCAGCTCATACGGCGCCCAGAGTATCGAGCCGGCGTCGGCTCCGTTGACGCGGACGTGCGCCATCGCGGCGTCCAGAGTGGGCAGCTCAAGGACCACGCGCTGATCCCTGGCGGGCCTGTCCAGGCGGACCGTCTGCGCGATCGTCGCGCGCCCGGCGAAGAACGGGTACCCGTCGGCCGACAGGTTGCCCGCGGTGGCGCCGGGCTCCTCGGCGAGCTTGAAGGCGGGCCTGTAGCGCACGCACTTGGGCGCGTCGGCGTCGTCCACGGCCGCGCCTCCGACCGCAAAGTCGCCGACCAGGTAGATCGACTCCAACTCCACCCCCTCGTGGACCTCATAGAGGCTCGCAAGGGCAAAGCTGGCCTTGGGCACGGGGTCGAACTGGCGGCGAAGCTCGATCGTGTTGGCGCCGGGCTGCACCAGGGCGCTGATCTCCACTGGATGGAACGAGCGGTCCATGTAGTAGGGCAGGTCGGCGTAGGCGGCCTCGCGGCCGTTGACGAGGATCTGGTATTGCGCGGCGTCCTCGATGACGACGAACAGCCGCTTCGGCGCGGCCTGCACGTCGAAGCTGAAGCCCAGGGCGACCGGGCCGTGATAGTCCTGCGCCTCCAGGAGCTGCTGGACGGCCACGACGGGCGTCGGCTCGCTCCACTCGCCGACGGCCTTGCGGAACCGGCACACGTCCAGGGTAAGCGCGTTGGGAGCGTGGCGGGTAACGCGCCACTGGTCGGGCAGCTCGACGCTGTGCGCGACGGCGGTCGGGCTCGCCGCAGTAACTGTCGGCGGCTTGCCGTCGGTCAGGACCAGCAGGTGCGATGCGAGCGGCGCGAACGAAAGCTCGGTCACGGTGAACTCGCCCTCCTGACGTTGCGGGACGGCGCTGACTTGCCCGGCAGTCAGGTCCCATCGCTCGAGCCGGCCGGCGCCGCGGAGCTTCACCTGGGCCTCGATGGTCTCGTGGCGGCTGGTGTTCGTCAGGAACCACGCACGCCCGCCGTCGAGCTGCCGGCCGTGGACCCAGATGCTCTCGGCCGACCCGCCCGACACCGATACAAGCTCGATCTCCGCGGGGGCGGCTTGCTCGAGCGCGGCACCGAGGCGGCCGGGCTCGTCGTCCACGGGCTCGGCGATCTTCGCCAGCTCGGCGGCGCGCTCGTCTTCCGCGCCGTCGATGCGATCGGGCAGCTCGCCGCATGAGAA
>Ga0307378_10007989_pt1 | contig 14148 bp, 4 predicted proteins | sample UN1MG_FD_202238 | JGI IMG/M metagenome (GOLD analysis project Ga0307378, IMG submission 202238) | Soil microbial communities from Risofladan, Vaasa, Finland - UN-1 | ecosystem: Environmental > Terrestrial > Soil > Coastal area > Acid sulfate soil | place: Finland: Risofladan, Vaasa | collected... | reverse complement strand
TTATAGTCAAATGTTGTAGCATCAGTGTACGTGATTCTATAGGTGTCAGTGTATCCAGCAACAGCAGGTGTGCCTCCAGGGTTTGTAGTTGACTGAAAAGAAACAGACACTATCCCGTTTCCATTAGTACCAGGCGCACCAGGCGCACCAGCAGGTCCTGCAACTCCAGGGAGTGTTATATTTGAACAAGAATTACAACTCATTTTTTAACAGCTTTTACAATCATTATTACATATAGCCTGTAATCCTACAAGCAGTTTATCTGCCTTTGCGTCTTTTCCGCAAGCGGCAGCAGCCTTTATTCCTTGCAACATCAGCATAGACTCTATAGCAGCGTCTGTTGCCTTATCTCCCGTACAGTCACAGTCTATATCGATAGCCGACATCTTGCCCCTTACACAGCACTCTACGTTGCATAAAAAGTAAGACTCCGTAACTGAATTGTATGCTGCATCAGCGTCTGTTAGACTCCAGTGAATATTATACTTTCCATCAGTAAATTGGTCAAGAGCAGTACTCTCAGATAGAGATGTCAAATTAGATAAGCTTGTTATCCCAAAAGAGGTTCCGCTTAATGATAGTGATGCCCCAGAACTATAGCTTGCGCTTACACCAGTTGTACCTGTAAGAGCCGTAACCAATAAAACTATACCAGCACCTATTTCAGCATCTGTAGCGTTTGCGTCTGATGTGAAAGAGACTAAAATACTTGTAGGAACGCCTGAGTTCAGGTAAACAAGGTAAAATGAATAGACGGTTGTGTTAGCTGCTGTCCAATTTAAGGTAGCAGCCAAAAGACTTGTTTGAGTAGGGGTAATTAGGTCTGATTCACTAACCACAAAAGACCCTCCAGATATCGTTTCACCTGAAGCGTAAAGATTTATAACGCTAACATTTGAATTTGGGTCTGTAATAGTAAGGGTTTCAGCACTTATTGGTGCTGTCACCGTTCCTGACGAAGTATCTGTAATCGTGTACAGATTCTCTGAACAATCAATACATACACTATGTGAAAGTTGTGATATAGCCATTGCTTACTTTTTTTTACACTTGCAAGATTTCTTGCCCATTTTTTTGCATTTAGCGCACTTGCTCTTCATTGAAGATGCTTTTCCAGACATTTTTTTACCGTAAGCCATATCTTTACCATTTAACTCTGTCAGCCCAATAGGCAGCAGACATTTTGCCTTTTTTTATGTTCCTTCCGTGACGAGCTTTAAAACTCGCACGTTTCTTCCTCATCTTATCTGACTCACCCTTCTTAGGCTTGCCAGCAGTTGATGCGCCCTGCTCTCCAAAACGGATTAGCTTGGTCTTATCGCCCTCTTTAGCCATTACTATGTGGCTCTTTTTAGCGTTAGACGGGGTTCTCTTAGGCTTATTAAAGCCACTGATTCCCAAACGCTTCATTGTAGCCTTTGCCCTACTGTGTTTGCTAGTGTCTTTCGGCATATCTCAAAGGTACGGAATTTTGAGGATATAACATTGTGTACGTCAGGAGTGTTATCTTAACGACCTTTCAAACTTGAGTATGTTGTCATCGTTCTTGTAGAAATCATCAATACTTTCGTATTTACCTTTTGAAACGCTCTTAATAGATTCAGACCTCCTCCAATTACCGTAAATGCTTTTGAGTAATTCTATTTTCTTAGAATCACTTACGTTTTTATAATCTCTTGTATTAATTAGTTTTTCAGCTTCACGCCTAATAAAGTCTCCTTTTAACCTTTGAAGTTCTTTAACCGAAAATCCATGAATAAAAATATCAATGCTCACTCCTTTTTCCGTTATCTTTCTTGGTTTATCCTTTATCATTGAAGGCATAACAGACCTTTCTCTTGTTTCTTTGTAGAGCCTTAAAACTTCTTTTTCTACTTCGTTTACTATTTTAGAATCTCCGTTTTTACCAAATGACTCCCTTACCTTTCTATTTTCATCTCTTCCGTACCACATTTTTCTTACCCCAGTTCCTACATCTTGAGCCGCTCCTAAATTAGAAACCCCTTTTGCTATTGTAAAAATGTTATTCTTAAAGCTTGGGCTTGAAAGCAAGTCAAAATCTTTTTCTTCATAAGCATCTCCAAATGCATATACAGTTTCCAGAATACTACCTAAAAGTTTTCCTTCTGGACCTAACATCTTCCATTCCTTAGTTGCTTTATCGTCTTGGCTTACTGTGCTGTAAAACATACCATCAGCAATCTTATCTCCAAGTTCTTCTTTGCCATTGGCTTTATATGATTGTCTTATTCCATAAGCAATAATTGACTGCAAAACTAAAGACTCTATAACCCCAAACTTTCCAAATAAAGCAGTCCAAACAGTATCCCCAAGAACCCTTGCGTTAAATACATCCCAATCCCAATTATCAAATTCTTCATCCCAATCATCACCATTCAATAAAGCACTAAACATACCAAGAATCAAAGTTCCAAGTGCTATTCTAAAGCTTGTGTAAGCTCCAAGACCAAAAAGAGAAGATGCAAGTCCTCTTGCTGCTTTTCTCTTGTTTTCAAACTCAGCACCACGCTGCCTTCCTTTATTCCTGCCAGTTGTTTTTGATAACGTAGGCACACCAAGAGTAGTAACTGCACTTAGAATTTGCTCATTCTCATTTGTGGAAAATGACCTAACAAACCTATTCAGATCCCAAATACTCCCACCCTTTATATCTTGAAGAGATTTTTGCTCCATAGAACCAGGTCCACCCATTCTTGTTGCTAACTGATCACCGTATGCTATTGAAGCTTCAAGTTCATCTTTGTATTTTGCCTTGTATTCAGGGTCTTTTACAAGCTTGTCGAAATCAAGTTCTTTACCTGTAATTTCCTTAAACCTAATAGCGGCTCCCCCTATTGCAGACTGAACAGTCCCAATAAGGTCAGGGAACTTTATAAGTGCCGTATTGAAATCCCCCATAAAATCATCAACACCTGATACGACTCTACCAGGGATGGTTTTTGACGCAGAATATATTAATTCTTCAACTTTACCTGCATCACCCCTCCTTACAGCGTCAGTTATGTATGACTTTTTTCTTGACATTTCAGAAGAAAGCACCCCTGCCCTTGCTACGTGAATAGAGCTTAGTGCTTCTAAAACCTGTTGATTAGACACATCTCTCTTTATAGATGTGTTCTTATAAAACGCATTGCTTGCATCTTCATCAATATGTATTTTACCCAACTGTATGATAGACTCAACAGTAGCCTTAGATATACCAGCTAAAGTGTTTTTCTTTAGCTTTCTAGCCATTGAATCATAAATGTTTCCAAAAAGACCCTTTTGCTTGTAGTCTCTTGACAAGGTGTTTTTCACGTAGGATTCAACTACCTTTTTTAAGGTATCTGCAAATATTTTAGCATCAGCGTTTCCACTTCTGCCTGCTTCAGATATAAATGCATTTAATTCTGCTAAAGCAGGCGCAATACTTCTTTGTAAATCTATGGAAGTTGCTGTTCTCATAAAATCATCCATTGCATCAAAGTTCAGAGCGTTAACTCCTGTTTCCCTTGATTTTACAGCACTTGTCTTTAAAGATGGTCTACCTACATTGTTTGAAACATCAGATAATAAATCCTCAATACTTTGCTTTCCTTCAATTGTTGACCTTGGCTGGTATCCCATAAAAAACTCAATAGGGCTTGACTCAATCACTTCAGACATAAATCTCACATCGTCTTTTGATTCAGCCATAACCTTATCCATAAAGTCAATCAATGAGCCACCCTTACTCTTCTCTATAGATGAAAGCATATTTTTTGTTAATGGCTTTCCATTCCTAAAGTATTCGTTCTTTATTCCACTAAGTATGACTCTTTTCTTTTCTGATAAGTTTGGACTTTCTAACGTCTTGTTTATGTAATCAAGAGGGTTTCTTATCTTGGCATTATCTGGGTTCAAGTCAAATTCTCTTGACCTAAAATATACAGACATAAGAGTTGTGTTATGCAAGGGACTTCCATCCATTTTCTCAAACAACTCATTAGCCTTTTCGTGGACTCTTGCTGTACGTGTGTTCGCATTTACAAGAGGTCTTATTACCTTGCTTATTTCCTCATACAAAGGCTTCCCCTTTAGCCCTTTTATAACCTCATCAACGTAGTCAAGAACTTTTTTCTCAATGTCTTTTGTAAGCTCACCTGAACTTTTTAATGTGGCAGGGTCAAGCACCCTATCTAATTTCGCAATCTCTCTAGCATTAGACACGAAAGACTTAAACAAGTCATCTTTTGTCTTAACTCTTTTGATAGGAGACTTTGCGTCTAACTTCTCAAAAGAATCAAGTTTTCTTCCACCTTTAATTCTATTCATAATCTTAAAAGTTGCATTTGTAACCATACCACGATTAAGATTATCAAAAAGAACAGGTATCTTATTAGCCTCTGTCCTTGTAAGGTAGTCTATGTCAGATTCTTTTATGTTATTGAAGAACTCAGCAATATTCACTTCTTGTTGAACTTTTCCTTTGAATTTCTTCATGTCAACCTTTGATTCTCCATTAGCTTCCATCTCCCTAAAAACCTTTTTGGCTTCAAGCATCTGCTCAGATACCTTCTGTGCTTTTTCTTGTGCAGTTAGGTCTTTCCCCTCTTTAGTGTAAAAACTATTGTATGCAGCGTTTATAGCTTTTCTATTTTTCTTGAAGAACTCTATTTGTGATTCTGAAAAACCGTTTTCTTTTAAATAATCATCTATTTTTTCAGTTTCTTCTTGAGTTTTGAAATCATTAAGCACATCTGCAAAAGACTGTATGTCAGTTATTTGCTGGTCAAGTTCATTTTTAAATTCAGACATAAACTTAGCAAGATTGTCAAGGTCTTTAGCTGAAGGAGATTTCTTTGAAACGCCATCTATTACATCAACAAACCTTGGAAGTAAACCAATAGGTATATCTTCGGTGGTTATACCAGCAAGTTCTTTTGCTGATTGAGTTAGAGTTCCAAACTTGTTCTTTTCAATATTAGTTTTGAAGTCCTTTATTTTCTTGTCTGACTCTTTTACAATGTTTCTTTTATATTCGTTTTCAATTATACGAACAGCTTTTTCAAGTAACTTTTCGATATTATTAGCATTTACATCTCTTGCTTTTTTGAGTAATGAAGTAGCGTTCTTTTTTGATATCTCAGAAAGCCCTGTGTCTTTAACTATCTCATTTACAATAGATTCAAAAAGCTTTCTAGCTTCTTTATCGTCCTTTATTTTTTCAACAACTTTAGATAATCTTTCTTTAACTGCATCTATTTTTCCTTGAGCAGTTTCTTTTGCTTTTTGAATCTTATCAGACTCTTTCTGCTTCATTGCGGCAACATACTCCTCAAAGCCTTGCTTGAACTGTTCTTTAATTGTAAGACCCTCAAGTTCAGACAATGTGGAAACACTCCACTTTTTACCCATAACTTCAGTCTCTTTCTTTATAGAGTCAAGAATTTTACTTACTTGGTCAGGAGCAAGGTTGTCCAGCTTACCGCTTAAAGCTAAATTAACAGCAGCTTGATTTCTTGCCTCTTCCTTATTCTTAGTCTTCTGTGCATCGTAAATCTTTTGCACATCTCCCATCCAATCTGTTACTACCTTGTCAGCATCAGTGTCTTCTAAGGGCTTTCTACGTCTTTTCCTGCCTCTTCCACCGAACAGTAATGGAAGTGCCATAAGACCGATTGGGTCCGCCATACCAGTGTCCTCAACTGGAATACCAATAGCACCACCAGTCTCAGCATCATTATTCATTGAATCTATTGATTCATATTTGATCACACCATTTTCAGCTCTTAATTTCTTTGAGAATGAACCAACATCATGTGTTCCTATCGTTATACTTTCAGTTGGTATGCCAAATGTCCTTGCAATTGACTCACCCTCTGCTTTCATTTCATTTATAGAGCCAGAAAATTCCCTTGCGAATCTATTACCTTTTGAATCTTCAAATATGAATACAACGCTACCTCCTTGAAATTTTCCATAACCATTTTTACCTTCTGCCTCTGGTGTCCATATAATGTCAGTTCCACCTTCAGATATGGGTCTGCCATTATACTTTAATCCAGGTTTTCTATATGGTGATTTTTTACCATTCTTTAGGTTTATCTCTCTTGCGGATGCCATTATTGGAGTTCCATTTCCATCCCAATCAAGATCAGAAAACTTAAACTGACGAAGGGGTGACATCATAATGTCAGTGGATTCATTTATCTCAGAATACCTCTTGTAAGTAACTACACCCCTGTCTCCTTCTTTTTTAATTAATACAGGAACAAAGCCATCAAATGATTTAGTTGTTCTGTGGAATCCTGAATTATACTCATGGCTTACATCGTTTATTGGGTCATAATCAAGCAAATGCTGCATAATAAAACGAACACCTTCAACCTGATTTTTACCAGACTTCTGCCTTCCTTCGTGAGTTGGTATCAACACAACTTCACGGCCACTACTCAAAGGATATTGAACCCTAAATTTAGCTGCATCTTTTTCAAGTTTAGGGCTTCCAAGGTCCTCGGTATATGTTTGCTCACTTACATATTTTTGATTCTCATAATCAACTGTATCCTTTTTTGCTTCAACAATATTATTACCGCTTTCCGGCATTATGTTCCCTGTCACCATCAATGCTCTTTCAAGATGATTGTGAGCCACTTGGCTTGATGATTTAATAATCCCACTCTCATACACCTTTTTTGCGGCAGATGCAAAAGATTCGTTAGTTTGTAACGCATCAATTATTTCTGATTTTACTGCTTCTTTTGAACTGTCATAATTTATGTCAGAAAACTTAATCACGGCAGATCCAGATGCAATATTCATAACGATTGAAGAGCCTATGATTATTTCCCTGTACTTTGACCTTATTTTATCAAGTATGTTCTTAATTGACTGTCTGACATTTTTTAGTTTACCCTTCAAGTAATCAATAACATAATCTACAGTAGACTTGCCTTTAAACTTAGCTTCTCTATCAAGCTTCTCTCTTTCTGTTTCAGAGATTGATTCTAATATGTCAGGAACGTCTTCTTTGAGTTCTTCTTCAGACTTAGACTCTATTTCATTATCTGCCTCTTCCTTCTTCTTCTCGTCAGACAAGTTTTCTTCAACAAACTCCTTTACTTTTTCTTCCGACTTTGCGTCTTCTTCGGAGAGGACTTCTTCTTTACCTTCTTCGGTAGTGACTTTAGGTTCTGTTTGTTTAATTCCTCTAGATATCTTTTCAACTATTGGTAACTCTCCTTGTTCTTTTACTTTGTTTGCAATGTTTTCTATTTCAGATATTTTAGATTCAACACCATTTATATCATTGTTTAGTAAATCAACAACCAAGTCTCTTGCTAATCTTTGTTCTTCGGTGTAAGTATCTATAGCTTTATATTCGTTTAAGGTTTTTGTTAATATATCGTTATAAAACCTTTTTGCATAGTTCCAACCGTCTATAGCGTTTGTAAATCTCAAGTTTGATTTAGAAAATTCATCAAGAGTTTTTATATCATTTGGTATGTCCAGAAATCCTTCTTTGCTTTTGGCTACCCATTCTTTTATCTTTTCTATTTTCTCTAAAATATATTTAGAATCTGGATTTTTACCTCTGCTAGACAACTCTCTTAATATATCTCCAGCATTCTCTACTTTTTCTCTAAAAAAACCAGCTTCTCCCCATTTGTCTTTCTCTTTTCCAACAGTTATTTCTGCTGTTTGGTCTTGCTGAAAAAAGGCAGTGCCAAAATTTATTTCTTCTTCTTTGACGCTTTCTTCGGTAGTGATTTCAGGTTCTGCTTTGGGTTCTCCTTCCTCCACTTTTTCGCCAGCTTTGGATTCTGGCTGTACAGGTACTTTACCTGTTGCTTGCTTTTGAACGGCATCTTGTTTTGCTTTATCTGATTCGTAAATTCTTACACTTACAGTTTGTTTGTCTGCGTTAATTTCATTTCCTATTCTGTGATGACCGTCTTCAACGTAATACTTGTCACCAATCTTCATTACTAAAGGCTCTCCTTCAGAAGGACTTTTCAGATTTTTCTCAAACAGTCTTTCTTGGGTAGGAATGATATCATCAACACTTATCTCTTCTACTGTAGTGTTTTCCTCTTTGAACTTAGGATCATTTACACCCTCATCATATTCACCTGCTTTGTCTTTAAATTCATTTGACGCAGCAACTGCTTGTTCGTTATTCTTTTCTACTGGGTTTTTAAATACAGTAGTAATGTCTATCTCGCCTTCTTTAAGTTCAACTGGCGCAGCCTCCTCTGCTACTTCGGTAGGAGCGGAAACAGTCTCTTCTACGGGTGTTTCAGCAACTGGTTGTGTTCCTGTCTCTACATCAAACAGCCCTTCTTGTTTTTCAAGTGCATCGTATTCTTCCTGTGTAAGTTCTTTTTTTGTTCCGTCTTCATAGGTTACTTCTCCAACTATATCGCCCTTTTTAGCGTTAAACTTGGTGAGACGACCCTTTTGTTTGGCAGGAACGGTGTCGCCTGTTGGTTCAGTTACGGCAGGCTCTGTTCTCATAACTTCTTTACCTACAGAGGGTTCTTCAGTCTTTTGCGCCCCGTCAAACTCTTGCTCAAATTCAGCCTCGGTCTTTTCACCTTGCCTTTTTTCAAGCATTTCACGCATTTCCTTACCAGTAACATCGTAGGAGTATGTTTTTCCTGTTACGGTTTTCTTCCCTATTGGAATACCAAGGAATGTTTTATCAACTTCTTTCTCAACACCCTCTTCTTCGTATATTTTTTTATCTCTAAATTCTACAGGAATTTCTTCACGAGATGATACGGTAAATGTTACTGATTTATTGTCAGGCACATTCTCAACGAATTTTTTCATATCGTTATATGAAATATTCTGTGACTTACCTGGCTTGCCTGAATAGTATTCTTTAATATACCCCGTAAGAACATCAGCCTCTGACGTTTCCCCATTTTTCTGAAGGTCATCACGAGCCTCTTCCATTCTCCTTATTCGTAATCCAGACTTACCCTTTCCAATCAATCCTTTTCCACCTATTATATTAAATACTAATACATTTACTATTTGTCTTTTCCCTACTTCAGAAAGGTCAGAGTAATTCTCTTCTAAATAGTTTTGCATTGTTTCACCACCAGCAAAATCATCTATAGCAGCCTCCATTGTCGCAGCAGCTTCCATTGTAATAGTCCCTGTTAGTGCGTTTGACCATACAGAGTCCGCTATTTTATTTAACCTTGCAAGCTCCCCCTTAAATCTTAACGGAAACTTGTCAAGTCCATATTTTCTAAACCTATTACCCAATATACTAAAAGTAGCACCTGCGCCTTCATTCATCCCAACTACCTGCATTGTTCCTTCTTCAATCATCGCCTCTGATGCTATAGCAAGCCCTCTCTCAAACTTACTACCTGACCTCCATCCGTCCAATATCTTTTTGAATCCCGAAGCTAATTTAACAGCACCAGTGGCTTTGTTTGCCACAGCAAGTTCAGCAATCATGGGGACAAATGAAGCGAACCCTTCCTGAACCTCAAGCCCAAGAGATCTTTTTGCGTTTTCTTTTTGGGCATCTGTCAACTCAATTCCATGAGACTCTAATTGAGACATAGCTAAGTCAACAAACTTAACGTCAGACATACCTATTGATTCAGCAGCCCCTTTTGGGAGAGCTGTTTCACCGATTACCTCCAACATTCTTGTCGCATAGATATCACCTAACAATGGAATTGTGAATTGCCCCTTTTCTACTTGACCAGGATCAATGTTTAATATCGACATATTCCTTGCGGATATTCTTTTTGACATTAAGTCAACATTCCTATCGTGCCATCTTTCAGCGTCTTCTGCTAATTTATCATCCGTTTTATCAACAGCATTTCTAACATACGCATTTGATATATCAGAAAGTGATACATTATTGAAAAATAATTTACCATCAACAGTCTCGGATTTATATCCTCTTGACGTAAGTAACTCAATAGCTTGGCGATGAATAAGCTGATCAGTCTTACCCGTTCTTGTAAGTGGGATTTTTATGTTATGCTTTGTGTTTTGACCGTATGACTTATTTTCATTATCTGCAAGTCCAGCCTTTATATATACATCCTCTATGTCTTCTTCAAACGTCAATTTTTCCATCTCGTCTTGAATCTGCATAGTGAGATTCATAACATGGGGGCTATCTATTTTATCCACACGCTCACCCGTTCTCATGTCATAAAAAGCCTCTCTGTCAGACCCTAGTTCTTTTCTTGCGTCCTCTGCTTTAAGCAAAAGGTCATTATAATTTTGCTGTATTAACTGATAATCTGAAGACCCAGGGGGTGAGGAGTTTAGTTTTTTTCTTGCTGACTTTAAATTGTTGTTTAAATCATATAATATCTTCTCATCATTATCCCACTTTTCTTGGTTTGAAAGTTCACCGAATATTGCTGTCCTTGTGTCTTTTTCGTCATAACCTGCTTTTGCGTAATCACGAGATATAGCATTAAGCAATGTTTCATTTCTTACGTTGTCAAAATTTGCTTGGTAATCAACTATAGCACTTTTAACTACCTTTCTGAAATATGACTCGTCAATATTCACAAAGTCTTCTCCCTGAGATTCAATCGGCAAAGGTACGGGTGTGCTAAAAGTTCCATCGGCCAACGGACTACGTCTTGAATACTGGGGAGATTCTTTTTTAACCTGTGCCTGTCTGTAAAGTTCATTTGTGAGTTGCTTAATATCCTCTTCATTTGCAGACATTATTCTTTTAGGAAATCCGTACGCTTCAGGGTCTGACATCACTTGATTAACCCTTCTCTTGACTTCGCCTATTTGTGAACTTAAATACAACTTTAAATCATCGTCAGTCTTAATATAATTAGGTGGGGGTAACTCTGTGTAGTCCTCAAGAAACTCATTTGGTTCGTCTATCCCAAATAGAGTATTATTACTTGCAGATTGTGTCTGAACTCTCTGTTGTTCTTTTGCTCTAGCTTCTAATTGGGTTGGGGCATCAATGCCAGCAATATCCAAAGCTTCACGTTCTAACTCGTCATAAGAATCAAGGGGGTTTTTTAACGGTTTAGGGTTTTCAAGCAAGGAAGAAATCCTCTCTATTTCGCCTTGTTCCGCTTGATATCTATCGTTTTCAGAAATCTGTTGATTTGCACTTTTAATACTTTCATTGAATCGATTAACTCTTTTATTGTAAGAGTCAATCTGTGGTTGTGTTTCAAAACCTAAAGACTCAAGTTCGTCAAGGGCTTTCTTTTCTCCCTCTATCTGATTTAAAGTTTCATCTACAGATTCGTATTTGTTAGCATCTCTACCAAGAAGCTCAATAAGCCAATCAGGGTCTTTCTTTTCGGCAGGAACATCAGCCTCAACTGGTGCTTGGTCTAATACGCCCTCTGAAACTTGAGAAACAAACTCTTCACCCGTAGGTTGAGTTTGGTCTACATCCCTAAGTACGCCCTGACCAACCGAAGGAGATGGTGTAGGTTCTTCCGAAACACCTCCAAGACCAGGCAAAGGAGCTGCCTGAGTCGGTTTGGTCTGTTCTTTTTTTTTTACGTCAGGAACAGCATCCTGTGTTGGCTGAATGCTAAATACGGATGAAAACTCATCAGTATACTTTGGAACGGTGATACCTTTTGACTTAACAAAAGAATAGAATTGAGAAGCTGTTGCCGAATCTTGCATTGAAGATTGAAACTCCTCATAAGTAGCTGGTACTTTTATATCTTTAGATACTAAGTAGTCGTAAAACTGCTTTCCTTTATCGTTCATTCTTGTTCAAATGGATTTGATACTTCGCTTGATTCAGATGACTGCGTTCCTGACCCATACACTCCTATTTTTTTAAGTTCTGCATCAAGGAACTCTGGAGTCAACTTACCTTGTGAATCAGTTGTCAGGAATGTTGCCACATTCTTCTGTGTTTCAGGAACATAGAATGTCTTTGGAATACCATTGCTCTTAATGAAATCATCTATGCTTTCTCTTCCAAGTGCTTGCTCAAGAAGACTTGTTATGGCACTTTGTTCTTCAACTGGGAAATCTATACCGTGCCATATTTCTCCATCTTTATCCCTGTTGAATGATTTGAACAATGATCCTGCCACATTAATTCCGTTCCTTATTTTAACAACCTGCGCTCCCTTAGAACCTACCATGTATATTTCTCCCTTCGGCATTTCATAGCTTTTTCTAACGTCACCACCGAATGTGCTTACCTGGGCTGTCTTCTCAAAGTCTTTTATAACGGAAGATGGAGCTGCATACTCAAATCCAATATTGTTACCTATTGACTTTAAATTCTCATCGGACGCACCAGAAAGTACTTCAGCTATTTTTTTAGCGGCAGCAGCCTGATCATTGAGGTCTATTTCAACAGGTGTTCCGTATATATCCTCACCTACTGCTACTGCAACGGATATTAAATTGGCATTAGAGAAATAGTCATTAACATCCTCTACGATTACAAGTTTTTGTAATAGGTTTTCCAATTCAGTTTTTACACCCTTTTCATTATTCGACCCCTGTTGTTTTAGTATATCAAGAACCTTTGACTCAATTACTGGCTGCGCTCCTGACTTATACTCATTAATGTTGAACGCTTCTCTTGATATAGGTGTTGTTTGGGCTTCTGCTATTTGAACCTTACCCATTACACCTGGTCTTGTGTAGTCTTTTTTACCAGTTTTAGGAACATTTGGGTCTAACCCCTCCTCTCCGTAAACCTTTGGGCTAAGATTTTCTCTTACATATTTATCCGCTAGCACATCTCTTAATTGCCTCCCATCCGCCTGTCTTTCGTCAATTTGAGATGCGTTTATACCACCATACTCCATAAGAAGTCTATTTCCTCCTGCGCTGTTCTTTAATAAAGTGGCTTGATTTTCAAAGAATTTATCAGGGTCTTTAATTGATTTTCTATATAATTCCTTTCCTCTTTGACCTACTTTCCCTGTACTTATATAATTACCAGCATCATCCGTCATGAACATCTTCTCTGTACCCTGAAGAACTTTATTAGCGTTACCTAATACATCAGGTCTTTCTATGGTAGACCAAAAAAGATACCCGTCTCCATACTCAACATCATTCTGATATTTATCGAAAATACCTCCTATTGATGTATTATCATCCTCCATAGCTCTGATAGCCTCAATGCTTTTGAACGTCTTATTGGCATCTGAGTTTACATAGTTTTTGTAATTCTCAGTTGCTTGAACAGCCTTTTCAGCATTTGATTTAAATCCAAACATATGCTTGTGAAGACTTGCCATATCATTCTTATTTACGTAACCCATTGCAGAGTCTATCAGTTCAGCGTATTGATTCTGAACCTCTGGCATATACTTCTTGTGTATCTTTGATGCGTCAGGAGGAGTGATATTCTTCAGTATGTCCGCATATTGCTGCTGCTTCTTTTTTTGATCCTCTTCTTTTTCTTTAGCAGCAAGAAGCTTCCTCTTGTGCATCTCCCTGTAAGGTGTCATGTCTACCTCGAAAGATAGAGCGATACCCGTACTTAATGGATTACCGAATGGTCCGTTTGCCATAATTAATCGAATGTATATGTTTCAGTGCCAAAAGCTGCATCCATAGATGCATATGGTCCTCCTAAAGTGTCAAATCCGCTTGGGGTGAATAAATCTGCCCCCCCAAATTCTGATGGATCAAAACCTATTTGACCTGACGCAGAATAACCCAAACCGCCTAGCCCTGTTACGGTTTCTAAATCTCCCATAGCTAAATTAGCTTCGTCAGAATTAAACATTGAGGCGTAGTCTGTATCTGTGCCTGTAGCTATCTGAGTCCCTAATTCACCAGCCCCAGGTGTTCTTTCCATTGGTCTGTTCTGCTTCATCATCTCAATTTGAGCAAGTTGCTCTGGAGTGTATGTAGCCTTGTTAACAGCATCCTTCCCTTCAATAGCCTCTGCGATAGTGGCTCCTGTTCCTGCAAGGTTCTTGAATCCTGCCTGTGCAGCCTGACCTAAAGCCTGTTGCTGTGCATACAGCATCTGATTGAAAGACTGAATGTTCTGATTCTGAATGGATTGCATCTGACCAGCGAGACTTGCATACTGTCCGAGACTCTGCCTCTTGATGTTCTGATTCTGAGCCTCTAACTGATTAAATGCCTCAGTAGTTCTGATCTGCGATACGGCAGCAGCAAGGTTTCCAAGACCAC
>Ga0307378_10007988_pt1 | contig 14149 bp, 8 predicted proteins | sample UN1MG_FD_202238 | JGI IMG/M metagenome (GOLD analysis project Ga0307378, IMG submission 202238) | Soil microbial communities from Risofladan, Vaasa, Finland - UN-1 | ecosystem: Environmental > Terrestrial > Soil > Coastal area > Acid sulfate soil | place: Finland: Risofladan, Vaasa | collected... | reverse complement strand
ATCCCATAGAATCACCTCATCGCGGGCGTCACCGGTAACGTCGGTCACATAGGCACACAGGTCAGGGTGTCCGTCATTCGGGAACATCACCACACGCCGCAGATTGCCGTCAATCATGCCGCCCTCACGAACATTCCCAGAAAGGAGTGCATACTCTTGTCCATCTCCACGCCAGTTCACCGGTAGCAGTCGGCTGCCACAATGAATGGGTTCCTCTTGCGCCAAAATGTTTCCGTCAGCATCTAATAGCGTCACGATGCCTGGGTTATCCCAAAAGTTTATGGTCATGTATTGCAGCCCAGGCAGATCGGGACGATACTTTCCTACGCTTGCTAATTGCGCGTGGCCGAGTCGCAGATGCTTGAGAATCTCACCGCCGCGATCAAACACGAGAAAGCCCTCATCGCCCCCGCTGGCATACGCACGTGGCTCGGCGTTTGGATCGCCGCTTAAGTTCCCCATCACGATGGAGTCGGCGTGATCCCTAAGCTCTCCATCCCGGCTCCAAAGCTGACGGCCCGTGTGATCCCACATCGAATAGCCGATCAAAATCTCATCGCGACCGTCACCGTCGGCATCGAAAGGGTAGGGGAAATGCCCCGTCTGACCCCGCCCGTGCCATAACAGTTCGAGGTCGTTATTGAAGACCCAGAAATTCTCGTAGCGATCCTTAACCAGGATTTCGTGCCGTGCCTTATCGCCGGAAAGATTGAAAAAGGCCAGACAGTCGCCGTTTTCACGCTCGTAAGGGCGCAGGCCGGCTCCCAACTCAGCGCTTTTGCTGACGGGTGCCAGCGGCATCCAGACCCAGTGCCGGACCTTCCCCGTGTTTCCCTCCAGGATTTGGAGCTTGAAGTCCCGCACAAGCACAACTTCATTCCTGCCGTCTCCATCGATGTCATGGATCTGAAAAGGTGTGTCGTTGGTCAGCAGACCGTTTCTGGGGTCGGGACGCCCTGATTGCCATAGGACCTTTCCGTCCAGGGTCACTGCTGTGAGGCAGCTGATCTGGTCGTGTCGATCGTCGCGTTCCCGCTGAATGCTTTGGGCAATGAGCATATCGAGCGCCCCGTCACCGTCCAGATCACCGAACCGCGCGTTCCGTCCTGCGCCGAAGCCCTGGGTGGAGAACTTCCTCCACAACTTCGGCTGCGGATTCTTCTCTCGTAGCTTGGCCAGTTCGGTCCTCCTCTGGCGGATGCAGTCCCCGATTCGTTGCCTTGCCTCGTGGGAAGCACCAACGCGAAACTCCTGAAAACGGGCCGGAATATTAGCAGTCACTCCCGCCTTGCCTTTAACGAGTTCGCCATCCACGGCTTCGAGAAGCAACATGCCATCAACGTAAGCCTTGATGCCGGAGCCTGCATTCTCGACCTTCAAGGTATAGTATCTTCTCATGTCGTAGGAGAACTCGCGGATACCTAATACTCGCCATGCCGCCCGTTGGGAAGTCTTATCGATCGGCTGGCGCACCGCCAGGCGGACTTTGTTGCCATCGGTGAGGGCAAACAAGTAGTAATGGCGATTGGTGTGGTAGCGGAAGACGCCCCCGGCCATATGAGCAAACGAAAGCGGCTTCACATTCACCTCGACAGTGTAGTCGCTCCATTCAGGATCTCCTGTGACGAATAGGGGACTCACACCTGCGGACGGGTCGTTCACCATGTGCTGTTCTAAGTATGACTTGCCTTCCTCATCGCCCACAATCCACGCGTCCATTTGACAGATGGCATTGGCCCACGATCCCAATGGCACGCCACGGTGTGACAGGTAGTGATATGCCTGAATCGACGCCTTGGCCTCCCGGAGGGGGCGCGAGAGCCAGCCGGGAGGAAAACTGGAAAAGTCGTCGCGAAAGAGAGTGTCATCAGGCTGAGTGAATGACGTCTCTGCTTCTTCGAGTTGCTCGCTTGGGAGACAGGGAAGCTCCGCACTAGTTTCGCCCGATTTAGCCGTTACAGAAGTATCTCCGAGTAAGGAGGCCAGTCCCGCGGCCGCCCATCCCTGCTTCAGGAAACTTCGCCTGTGCATAGTCTGTGCTCCTCGCCGAAGTGGCCCCTCCGGAGCGTCATCCAGTCGAGCGATCCGACTGTGTTGCCGAATTCCTGATCCATGGCATTGAACTCCAACCTAATCTGAGGGATGGGTCAGTCTAGGTGGTGCTAGAAACCCTCACTTTGCGAAGTAGTCGGGGATTTTCGAGTTTGCTACAAGGTCAGTCCCGCACCTTCGAGAGGATGCGAAACGTGAAGACCGAATTCGAGGACGGTAATCTCAATCAAAGGAGCCCTGACTCCTCCTCTGGATCAAGCACTGACGGTCAAGATCTGTCGGACGCGATCGCAGTTCTCCTTCACTTCGTCCTTATAGCGAGGATACATGCCAACGATCACGCAGTCCTTAGGTTTGATGCTCTCGAAAGCCGTCTTGAAAGCGCCGTCAATCTCCTGAGGGGAATCGGTGAGGCGGCCAGCGGCCAGGATCTTAAATAAGAAGCACGTTTTCTGAGTCTGGCGGGCGACGGCGTAAGCCCGTGGAGGGTCGCTTTCAAGGTAAACTTCCTGGGGAGACACCGGTAAGACACCAAGCATCTTTCGGATTTCTTCCGGTGTTCGGGTGCGATTGTAGGCACACAGCAGGTAGAAGTCCACATCCCAGCCGCGTTCTTCCACATACTCGACCACCTCGGGCTTGTGGGTTCCGACCCCCACCAGGACTCCGGCTTGGCGGAGTCTCTTCGTGTACTCCTGCACTTCGTCCATTTTGCCATTGCGGAAAAGAACGTCCGTTGCTTCCCCGTGGTGGTACATCGCGATCGGCCGGAGTCTCCTCACAACCCCTTCGACGGGACTTTTCGCAAAGTTCACCCCTATCACATGCATTTTCCCGTCAGTCGCACGGTAACGTTCCAGGTCCGACGCGCTGCGTTCGTGGTAACTAAACTGATATGCATTGATGCCGTTCTGTTCACACTGACGAAGGGTTTGGCACACGCGATCGGGAGTATTCCATTCGCGCATCACTTGATCGAGCAACCCATTGAAGTGGGAGTACCCATAGAACTGGTTGCTGCCGATGATCAAGCGGCTGATCTCATAGTTCCCGAAGGGGGTCTTGGGGAGCGATGTGGGAACAAGCCCCTGCGCATTGCCAAGAGGTCGGGCTGCTAATGTTACCGCCAGACCGGCGGAAAACTGGAGAAAGTGTCGTCTGTTGTTCATCTGGTTCGTACCTCACCCTCGGTCCTAAGCGAGTCTCGATAGCGTGATTTAGCGCAAGAACTCGCTATCCTGAAGTCAAGCAGCAACTAAGTGACCAAAGTGTGTAGGACAAGGGACAGCAAGTCATCCTGACGCAGTGGGATTGCTGAGTTCGTGGGACGAACTCACTCGCGGCGTTGCCGCCTGGGACCTGGGGCTTGCTTGGGGGTTTTGTTTTCTGTAGCCCCATGCGCCTAAGTGTCGCATAACCGAAACAAGTGAAACATGGGCTGTGGAAAACAGATGACCAGAGACGGCCTGAAGTGCCGCTTTGTCTAACAATGTCGGTGCCGTCGTCGGTCAATCCCATGTGTCATCCTTTTCTGTTTCTGTAACGCGATACTCAGCAGGTTGGGGACGAGGAGCAGAGCAAACAAGCTGGCCAACTGCCCAACGAGCCACGCTTGCCACCCAAACGTGGCCGGGGCCCAGAGCGATCTGGCGTTGACACGAGATGGCGGCGGGCGTATGGTCCCGCGGAAGGATAATGTTGAGATCGGAGGTTCCGGCAAATATGCATCTCCCCTGGTTCAAACTGTCCCGCTCCCTGCTGTTGGTGATTGTCGGGTGTCTTTGCACTGGTTCGGCGGCGCAGCAGAGAAATGGACTCTATCGGTGCTCACAGAGGAGCCTTCGTGTTGCACTGGCCCAAATCCCGGTTGAGGATGGTGATCCGGCACGGAACATGCGTTTAGCCAAAGCCGCTGCTCGGGAAGCGTCGCGACACGGTGTAGATCTCTTTTGCTTGCCGGAGGCCGCTGACTACGGCTGGCTGTATCAGCAGGCGCGGCGCGATGCCCTCCCGATCCCAGGGAGGTACACGGATTTCCTTGCAGAGCTGGCAGTGCGGTACGAGATGTGGATCTCCGGCGGATGCCTTGAGAAAGACGGTAACAAGGTCTACAACTCCGCGATCATTATCGACCGCCGCGGCCGCATTGTGCTCAAGCACAGGAAGATAAAAACGCTTCCTCAGCTGACGCAGCATCTCTACGACGCGGGGATGGCCGACGACATCAAAACGGTCGATACAGAGTTTGGCCGGATAGGGTTGACCATCTGCGCCGATAACTTTGACCTCGACATTCCGGGGCGGGTATCGAAAATGGGTGCATGGCTGCTGATTGCCCCGCACGGCTTTGCTGCCGCGGAAAGCGAAATGCAAAAGAACGCTGTGGAGTACCAGCAGCACATCAGCAAGGTGGCAGCGAACACGAAACTGTGGGTAGTCGGGACCAATGCGGTCCTCGGGAGGGTCAAAGGCGGAGATTGGAAAGGGTATCTCCACTGCGGGTGCTCGATGATCGCGCGCCCCGACGGCAGCGCCGCCGCTGTTGCCAAGTTCAAGCAACCAGACCTGATCATCTATGACATTCCAGCGGAGAACGGTACCCCATGTGACAAGCAAATCGATTCAACATTGAAACCATCTGAGGCGAATCAATCCGCAAAGTGAGTTCAGGAAATCTGACTTTGTCTCTCTTTTTCCGGCGGGGGGAAATCGAGTCAGCTGATCATGAGGCGGGATTGCCGGGGAATATGCAGTTATATCTATCCCGTCGAAAGGCACCAGACTGGCTAGCGCCAATGTCTGAGCGACGTGCATTCGTCTTGCGATTGACTCGAAGGGCGATGGTCTCTGAGCCTACCGCGCTCAGCCCCCGGCAGAAGCGGACCACGACGTGTCGTGTGCCGATGCTTGCGAGTCGCTTTGTGGTCCACCTGCAGAATCACGTCGATAGACACTTCTGAGGCACTCAGCCTCGGGCACTTCCGTTCCGGCCGCTTCCGGTGGGGCGGGAGTGCGCTGGCTCGGGGTTGCCACACCATCCATCGGTTAACGCACAGCTTTCGTGCGACGGCTGGAATCGCCCCTTCTCTGTGCTCATTCTCCTGGCTGATCCGTTCCAACAGTCCCACCTTGCTCGTATGAGGGGTCAACTCCCCTGGACCGGGAGGTCCTCAGGCGGGGCGACATCAGAGGATCTCGAGTGGTCGGTTGAGGGTAACGTAGTCAACGATTGATGAGGACGTGCCCGCTGCAGCCGACATGCAACCGATTCTGTACAACTACGACGCAAAGAAGACCGTTCTGTTCCGCCAGTGGTCGGTGAAACGTCCCCAACATCATTTGCAGTTCATCCCCAACAGTGCACGCGGGGTCCATGTGACTGAGCGCTCATTCGCTCTGTTGACGCAACGACAACTGGGCCGCCGTATGCATCGTAGCACGTGGAAGTTGGGGACAGTTGTTCTCGGCTTCCGTGAATAGGGCAATCGAATGGTGGAAGCTTTTATCTCGACGAAGACCGCCGGCGAAATCTTGGTACGTCAGGCCCCTCCTTTGCCAGGCAACTTCTGACTCATGACGCCAGTTCACCTTTGAAGAAATCCCTTTGGCTTCTGTTGCCCACCCGCGGGAGGCCTCCAAACCGGCCCGGCATTTTCGTCTTATAGGGGATATCTATCAAGATGATTGGAATAAAGTATTTGCATTCAAACAGCCCGTGCCCGATCCTCTCCGGTTCGGATATAGAGCGGTGGGTTTTCACTCACAGAGGAGCAGAGGTGAAAATCCCTTTCAAGAAACGAAGTTCACTGACGCGTCGGGCAAGGGAAGAAAGGGAGAAGTCAAAATGCGAAGGAAGTACATGAAGCACATGATGTTCGCGGTTCTCTTTTCGGTGTTCCTACCGACTTTGAGCTGGGCGCAGAGCTTTAACGCCAGCATCAGCGGTACGGTGACAGATCCGTCAGGGGCTGTAGTCCCCAATGCTCGACTCGAGCTTACGGCTGTGGCGAGCGGCTCGGTTGCAAAGGCAACCAGTGATCCGGGTGGCGTTTTTCGTATTGCCAACCTGCAACCCGGGTCCTACGAGTTGAGCGTGTCCGCAGCGGGTTTCCGCGATCACGTTCAACGGGGTATTTTCGTAAGCATGAATGAATCGGTGCGTCTGGACGTGAAGCTCGAGCTGGGTCTGGCCACTCAAAGGGTTGAAGTGACGTCCAATGTCTCCCCTTTGAACTATGAGAACGCAGAACTAAAACAAACCATCACCCCTAACATCATACTAGAGCTTCCCATCCTGGTTGCGGGCACCATTCGTTCCGCGCACACCTTTGTTCCCCTCATGCCGGGAGTAACCACAGGAGGCGGAAACGATGCTGGAGTCTCCCGGATCAACGGTGGTCTGAACTCAGGAGACGAGGCCGTCCTGGACGGCGTCACGATGCAAGAGGGTTTAATGAGCATGAGCGGCATGGCGGCCTTCTGGGATTACCCTTTATCCCCTGATTCCATCAGCGAAATCAGCGTCCTGGCCTCCAACTACGAGCCGCAATATGGGTCCACGTCTTCCGCGGTGATCACGGCGGTGACGAAGTCGGGCACCAACGAATTCCACGGCGGCGCGTACGAGTATCATCGTAACACGGCTCTGAATGCGCGGCAGTTTGGCGCCGGCGATCGCCCCATAGATCTGGAGCATGATTTCGGCGCGTACATAGGAGGGCCAGCGAAAATCCCCCTCTTGTGGTCGGGGAGTAGGAAGACGTATTTCTTTGTCAACTTCGAGGGTTTTCGGAACACGGGCGGGCTACAAAAACCTGTTCTGAGTGTGCCGACCGAGCTGATGCGGAGAGGAGATTTTAGTGAGTGGCCTTACCCCATTTATGACCCCGCCACGACCCGACCCGATCCGGCCAATCCCGGCGCTTATATTCGTGATCAATTCATGGGTTGCGACGGCATCACACCGAATGTGATTTGTCCGACGGATCCACGGATGGTGAATTCCCTGGCTCCGCAGTGGCTGCAATGGGTTCCGTTGCCGAATCGTCCCGGTCTGCTCAACAACTACGAAGCCCCTACGCAAGGGACTAGTGGGAACAAAAACTCTAACTCCTGGGCTGTCCGGGTGGATCATCACATCGGCAATAATGATCGCGTGAGCGCGGTGATCCGCTACCGCGGCACGAGCACGCCGATTCAGTCGCTTTGGCCGGTTCAGATCTCCCAAGATAACTACCGATCGCCCGATCACAATTGGATGGATCGGTTCCTTTGGGATCACACGTTCGGGCCCAACACTCTCAATCATCTGGCCGTGGGATATTCGAACTTCTTGAGTCGTACGGTCAGCATCAGCGATGCCTATGTGGATGCCGTCCCGGCCATCGCCGGTGTGGAAGCCCACACGCACCAACCATCAATCAATGTGGGTGAGTACGGAGGTTACGGCAGCACCCTGGGCGGCGTGGAAGACCATCCGATTTACACAGTCAACGATTTGTTGATGTGGACTCATGGCAAACACAGCATCAAGCTTGGCGGAGAGCTCCGACACGTCGGACTCTGGAGGGTGCTTGATGAGAACAGATCGGGGAGCTTCAATTTCTCCTCGCAGAACACGGGTATCCTCGAGGCGACCAGCGGAAATCCCATCGCCAGCTTTCTCTTGGGAGTAGTAGGAGACGGGTCCGCGAGGTTTTACTCTAACCCGCGCTGGGATGCCGTCGCGCGCACCTATATTTTGCATTTAGGCGACACATGGAAGGCGACGCCCAAGCTCAGCGTCAGCTACGGGGTCCGGTGGGATGTGTCTACGCCTACTGTCGAGAAGTCCGACCGCAACTCCTTCTTCGATCCGGAAGGAGTGAACCTGGCGGCAGGTGGCAGGCTCGGGCGGCTGGCCTTTGCGGGAAGCAGGTGGGGAGCGGCCAGCTTTGGAAGGCGAGCTCCAGAACATACGTACTACCATGCTTTCGCCCCGCGCTTGGGCATTGCATACGCCGTGAGTCCAAAGACCGTAGTCCGCACAGGCTACGGCATCTTTTACAACCAAGCGTACTACCCCAACTGGGACGCCGGGATTGGCCAGGACGGGTTCAATTCGGATATTTATTTCTCAAGCACGGCCGGTGGGCTGAAGCCAGCTTTCCTTCTCAGCGAGGGATTTCCACAGAACTTCACGGCGCCACCTTTTATCGATTCCGGCTATCGCAACGGCCAAGGCCTGAATTACCGGCCCTTCGACGCCAATCGCCTCGCATACACACAGCAGTGGAACCTGACGATCGAGCGCCAGCTCACGAGCGACATGTACATCAGCGCCGGCTACGTAGGGAATAAGGGGACGCGTCTAGCTTCGCAGATCGCTGCCGTCAACGCGCTAGATCCGAGGTATCTGTCAATGGGGAACCAGTTGTACGAGGAGTTCCAGCCTGGCGATACCATGGTGGACGGTGTACCTCTTCCCTATCCCGGCTGGGTTGAACAAATGACTGGCTGCGCACCGTCCGTAGCCCAAGCCTTGTTGCCATATCCGCAATACTGCAGCACACTCATGGGGATCAATGAGAATGCCGGCAACTCTACTTACCACTCGTTCCAACTCAAACTAGAGAGGCGTTTCTCGCGCGGTGTGTGGCTGCTGAGCTCTTACACTATGTCCAAGTTGCTCACAAGTTCTGACAACATACAGGCGCCAGCTTCGTCCTGGGACGCAGTTAATGGGACAATCTCGCCTTATGAGAGGCAGCGCAACAAATCCCTCGCGGTGGATGATGTGCCGCAAGTGTTCTCACTGGCGCTCATCTACGAACTGCCTCTTGGCAAAGGCCATCGTTTCCTAAACAGCGGTGGTGTACTGGGGAGGATTGTGGGAGGTTGGGAATTGGCAAACATCGTTCGCCTCTCGTCGGCGACTCCCTTAATGATCCGTTCCTGGGCCAACGTACCGGGGCAGTTCGCCGCGGGCGGTATTCCGGCACTTCTTCCCGGGGCTGACCCGTGGCTCCAGGACAAAGGCGACTTTGACCCTGGCCAACCTCTCCTTAACGAGGCTGCCTTCGAGTCCGCATCTGATTTCAACTTCTACTGGGGCCAGGGACCCCGAATAAGCAACCTAAGGGGGCTTCCTTATCGTAACCACGACTTCTCGTTAAGCAAAACCACTGCCATTACCGAGCGAGTGGGATTCCAGATTCGGGCCGAATTCTTTAACGTCTGGAATTGGCACTGTTTCTCAGGCAACGCCTTTTCCAACTATATAGGAAGTCCGGACTTTGGGTGGTGGAACGGGACTGTAAGCTCGCCCCGGCAGATCCAGCTTGGGGCGAGAGTAACCTTCTGAGTTAGTTGGATGTCGATGCTGGTCACGTGCATTTCGCTGACGACGCCACTCGGGCATATCTTTACCGGGTGGCGTCGTCGCGTTTGGACGTGAAAGAATTATGCAACCAATTGGTCAGCCGCGTCAGGTAACCACGCTTCGACTATGGCCTCCGGGTCGTAACGGAGTCTCCATAGAGGGACGACGAGGAGGCGGACGCGAGCAGTCCTAGGAATCCGGCTATGGCTGGGCGGATGGCTGCTTCCCTCGCAGCCGGTGCTGGCTATGGGGCTGAATGCAAGAAACTAATACACTTTTGAGATGCGGTAAGCCGTGCTGCGCGAAAGGAGCACTGCCTTGAGCGATGATCATTCTCACGGGGATTCACTCCCACTCCGCGGCAGAGATGGATTGTCGCGGCGCGGGTTCCTTGGGGCTGCGTCGGTTTTGACCCCCTCGGTTATGGCGGGATCTTTAAGTGCCAAACCACCCCTGGCGCAAGGGACTGGCAATGCCGCGCTGGGAAGCCCGGGTGAACCGAGGGCCCTGTCGCAGATCGGCAAGTCGTTGCGCGAATTGGCGGCAGGAATGACGATCTTTGACACCCACGAACACATCACGCAGGAAGAAACGAGGCTGAAAAAGAGGGTGGACTTCTTTCACCTCTTGTCTCATTACACAGACAGCGACTTGGTGAGTGCGGGAATGTCTCCCCAGGCCGCCGACAACCTTCAGAACCAAGAGATTCCCCTTGAGGCACGTTGGAGAGATTTCGCTCCTTACTGGGCTTACACACGAACCACTGGTTACGGACGCTGTATGCTCATTGCCGCACGCGATCTTTTTGGAATCGAAGACATCAACGAGCAAACCTACCGCCTCCTTTCGGAACGCGTCACGGCCGCCAACCGTCCTGGCTGGTACCATACGGTATTAAAGGAAAAGGCCCGAATCGAGGTTTGTGTGCTTGACGATGTGCCCTCCATGAACGGCCAGCCGCTGCATCCCGACCCGAGGTTCTTCAAGATGGTCGCGCGCTTCGATTACCTTATCAATGCCTATCGACGAGAAGACCTCCTCCATATTGAAAAGATAACGGGAGTACCAGTTCACAGCTTGGCTGACCAGGAAAAAGCCCTCCAGACGGCGGTGAAGGATAGGCTTCAGGAGGGAATGGTGGCAATCAAGAGCGCTCTTGCTTACGATCGCACGCTTCAATATGACCAGGTTTCGCGAACTGACGCCGCCCGCGCCTTCGACAGACTGTTCGGCTCAGCTTCTTCCAAGTCGGCGGACCCTGCCAGCCAAAAACTGCTTGTAGATTACATGATGCACAAACTCATCCAGCAGGCCGCAGAACATCACCTTCCCGTTCAGATTCATACGGGTCTGCAGACGGGCAACTGGAACCATATCGCATGGACCAACCCATCTCATCTCAGTGATCTGCTCAACGAGTATCCACACGTCCGATTTGACCTGTTCCATGGCGGTTACCCCTACTGCAGTGAGCTGGCGACACTCGCCAAGAATCTGCCCAATGTCTACCCGGATCTGTGCTGGCTATACATCATCTCGCCGGGCGTTGCCAGACGGGCGCTTCACGAATGGATTGAGACTGTACCTGTCAATAAGATCCTGGGGTTTGGCGGCGACTTCTGCCATGTGGAAGGAGCTTACGGCCATGCCCAGATGGCCCGTGCTGGGACGGCCGACGTCCTGGCGGAGAAAGTCGAGAACGGCTATTTGAAGGAAGAAGAAGCGGCCAGTCTGCTCGAGCGTATCCTTCACCTGAACGGCAGGGAACTCTTTTCTTGACTGCGGTGCAACAGTGGCGACCGATGGGCAGCAGTAGGGCTAAGTCGTCGTGATCACGGCGCTGTTCTGGTCGCAGTCCCCTGTCGGGCAGACGCCGAACTGCTGACAAGCAGATTCTCTGTAATCGCTCATACAAAAAAGGAGTCACCTATGAGTAGCCCCGCAAAGTTGTTTCTTCTGAGTTTCTTTACATTTCCCCTGGTACTGTTATCCGTGGGTGCCGAAGTGCCGTCGCGCTCCGGTGATGTGGACACGAGCGTTACTCTAAGGCCGCCCGATTATGTAAATACCTTTGCGGGAACATCAGGGCCAGACAGCGGATGCACCTTCCCCGGCGTCTCGTTGCCCTTTGGGATGGTGCAATGGGGCCCTGACACCGTGGGGACGACCCTCGAAAGCGAGCCGCGGGCGGGAACCTACGTCCACAGTGACAGTGCCATTCAAGGATTCAGCCTCAATCACCTGAGCGGGGTGGGCTGCCCGGTGATGGCGGACGTTCCAATCATGCCCATGGTGGGTACGATAGGATCGTCCCCCGCCGTACATGCGGCGTCGTACGTGGCAAAGTTCTCTCACGCCAACGAGCAGGCTTCGCCCGGGTTCTATGCCGTCACCCTAGACAACAGTGTCAAGGTCGAACTCACCGCAACGACGCGGGCGGGGATCGGGCGCTTCACATTCCCTGCCTCCCCAGACTCTAACTTCCTTTTTGATGTGGGCAGGAACTCCGGCGGCGTAAGTGACGCCTCCATTGACATCGTCGACGACCAGAAGATCGGCGGGAGTGTTTCAAGCGGGGGATTCTGCGGGGGCCCCAACAAGTACACGGTTTACTTTGTTGCCGCGTTTAACCGCCCTTTCGCCAGATTCGGAACGTGGAAAGATTCCGCCGTGAACGCCGGACAGCGCTCGATAAGTGGGCCTCACGCGGGCGGCTTTGTCGGGTTCGACACAGTGAACGATCGGGTAGTGGACATGAAAATCGCGCTCTCTTACGTCAGCGCTGCCAATGCCTGGAAGAACCTGGAAACGGAGATTCCAGGCTGGGATTTTGATGCCGTACGCAAGTCGGCCCACGACAGGTGGAATCAGGAGCTCGGTCGGATTGAGGTGACTGGCGGAACAGAGGAAATGAATCGCGTTTTTTATACGGCCCTTTATCACGCGCTGTTGCACCCGAACGTCTTCAGCGACGTCAACGGCGAATACGTGGGCTTTGACGACCGGGTCCATGTGGCAAGGGGCTACACGCAGTACGCGAATTTTTCCGGCTGGGACATCTACAGGGGCCAGGTACAGCTACTAGCCCTGCTCCATCCCAAGGAAACGAGTCACATGATCCAGTCACTGTTGGTCGACGAGCAGCAAGGCGGTGGCTTGCCCGTATGGCCTGTAGCCAACCATGACAGTTGCATGATGGTAGGAGACCCGGCGTGCCCGATCATTGCCAGCGTCTATGCGTTTGGTGCCAGAGATTTTGACACGCAGGCCGCGCTGAAGGCTATGGTGAAGGGCGCAACCCAACCCGACGTGCGGTCGAAGATTTGCCCGGACTGGGGCAGTTTCGACAACTACTTGAAGCGCGGCTATCTTAGCCCCGACGATCCCGGCGCGAATCATCATTTTTTCCCTCACAATGGTCCCTCAGATACGCTGGAATTCGCCATGGCGGATTTCTCCATAGCCCAATTTGCCAAGACGCTCGGCGACACAGACACCTACCAGACCTTCATGAAGAGGGCGCAATTCTGGCGGAACACTTTCAATCCCCAAACCGGTTATATCGAACCGCGCCGGCATGACGGATCCTTTATTACCGTGGGCCTGGCAGCACCCGAGTATTATGTGGAGGGGAACGGAGCCCAATACACTTGGATGGTCCCATACAACTTGCGAACCCTGTTCGACATGATGGGCGGAAACGACGTGGTGGTTAAGCGACTAGATCGGTTTTTCACGGAACTAAACGCAGGACGCGATCGACCTTACTTATGGTTCGGGAATCAGCCGGGTTTTGGAGTGCCATGGGCTTACAATTTTGCGGGAGCCCCGTGGCGTACCCAGGCTGTAGTCAGGCGAATTCAAACGGAGCTTTTCTCATCAAAGCCTGAAGGTTTGCCGGGCACCGAGGATCTCGGCGCGATGTCGGCTTGGTATGTCTTCGCCGCGCTCGGACTATATCCAGGAATTCCTGGCGTCGGTGGATTCTGCTTCAACAGCCCCCTTTTCCCGAGTGCGACCATTCACTTAGGAAACGGAAAAGTCGTGAGAGTCCTTGGTGAAAACGCTTCGGCCACAAATCCCTACATTCAGAGCCTTAGATTGAACAACGAGCTCTACAGAAGCACCTGGCTTACCTTTGAAGCCCTGAGCAAGGGAGCAACCCTGCACTTCAAGCTCGGGAAGGCTCCCAACAAAGCTTGGGGGAGCAGACCAGAGGATGCACCTCCTTCATTCTCGGAGGGGACAGCAGCTGTTGGAAGATAAGCCGGCATTCCAGCAGCGCACAGCACTGACAATGTGTACCGAGCTCGCGGTGGCGAGCACTCCCATCGGCATGTGATGTGGCTGTAGGTGGGCCTCACCGAAGTACAGATCGCCTAGCCCACAAAGGTCGGGAAAGGTGATCATCAAGGCACTGCATATTTTTGGCCGTCACTTGATGCACACCAGATCACCGGCGGATCATCCGCAAGACTTGCAGGTCATGGTCGGGTCCGGCGACCACTTTGCCGTACAGAGGCCACGTACCCATTGCCAAGCCCGGTTGGAATCGGCTAAGCTTCCTGCTAGCCTAGTGTCGCGTTACAGAAGAAAGTGAAACAGTGTACTGGCTGTCATCCTGAGCGCCAGCGAAGGTTCTGCTTTTGAAGGCACTCAAACCAAACGAGATGCTTCGCTGCGCAAGGCTCCGCTCAGCATGACAGGTTCAGCCGTCGTGTGTCACCTATTTCGGTA
>Ga0307378_10007987_pt1 | contig 14150 bp, 14 predicted proteins | sample UN1MG_FD_202238 | JGI IMG/M metagenome (GOLD analysis project Ga0307378, IMG submission 202238) | Soil microbial communities from Risofladan, Vaasa, Finland - UN-1 | ecosystem: Environmental > Terrestrial > Soil > Coastal area > Acid sulfate soil | place: Finland: Risofladan, Vaasa | collected... | reverse complement strand
CTGGATGTATCCCAGTATGCTGACTCGCACGCCGAACCCTAGATCTGCCTCGCGTTCCTTGAGGTACTGGTCTATGGCCAGGCAGTCGGGCTTGGCTCCCTCGGCGATGACGGCGATGAAGTGGGCTTTGCCCTTCCCATGGGCTTCTTTGATCATCCCCAGGATCTTCTCGCAACTTGCGGGCACTTCGGGAATGATGATCGCTTCGGCGGCACTGGCCATGCCCACCATGAGGGCCAGGTAGCCGGAATCGCGGCCCATGGTTTCCACCAGGAACGCTCTACGGTGTGAGGTAGCGGTGTCCTTTATCTGGTCTATGGCTCTGAGGGCCGTGTTCATTGCAGTATCCACCCCTAGAGCCATGTCGGTGAAGGCCACATCGTTGTCTATGGTCGCCGGAACACCCATGACAGGGAACCCCGCCTCGTGCAGGCGTAAGGCACCCTTCAAGGATCCATCCCCCCCGATGATGACCAGGACGTCCACCTGGTGTTTCTTCAGGTTCTCCAGGGCCTGACGTTGTCCCTCTTCGGTCTTGAACTCCTCCGTGCGCGCAGTCTTGAGAATCGTTCCTCCCCTGTGGGCTATCCCCCCGACGAAGCGCCCATTCAGTCTTTCGAATTCAGCCTCCATCAGTCCGCGATAGCCGCGGTGTATGCCGACAACCTCGAAGTCGTGGTAGAGGGCTGTCCTCACCACGGCCCTGATACAGGCGTTCGTCCCCGGCGCATCGCCGCCACTAGTCAGCACGCCCAGCCTTTTCATCGGTACTGCCGTCCTTTCCCTCCAGCGGGCCTCGTAGGATGGATGACCATTGTGCTGAGATTCATCGAACGGGAAGCGTCTCTACCCTCAGACATCCATCTCCCAGTAAATCGGCAACGGCCTTCGCCAGAGTTGGAGAGTACGCTGTGGTCTCGTTGGGGAAGATGAGCTGCACCGACCGGTCAGCACGCCGCACATAGAGATTGAACACGTCCTCGCCAGGTTGGCTCGTCAACAGTGAATGAACCTCGCCCAAGAGCCTCACATCCTCTTCCTGGTCCCCGCTGCGGGAGATGCTGATGTGCAACTGGCGGCGAACCCTGGCTGGCGCCTCGCTGTCCTCCAGCTCGTTTGATTCCTGTGCCCACGAGTGATAGTCCACGGCCGACTCGCAAATCACCTTTGCATCATCTTCCCTGACCTGGACCCTTCCGCGCACCAGAAGGATGTTATCGGGCTGCCACAGTTCGCGTGTCTTCTCGTAGGCACCCGGGAAGACTACTACCTCCACGCTGCCGTGCAGATCCTCGAGCTCTGCGAAGGCCATCAGTCTGTCGTTCTTGGTCGCGATGCGGCGCACTCTCGACACCATGCCGGCAATGATCACCGTTTGCCTGGACAGACTTGCGTCTATCTCGCCGCACAAGGCAGAGGTGTGTTTGTCCAGGCTAGAAGCCATGCGCTCCAAAGGATGCTCCGAGATGTATAGCCCCAACAGCTCCTTTTCCCATGCCAACTTGGTGCGACGAGGCACATCCGGACCGTCGGACAGGTTCAGCGTCGCTGCCGCCTGCTGGCCGAGGTCGAACATGGTGAGCTGCCCGATTTCCTGGGCATGGTGGGCCTGCTGACTGATGCTCATCATGGTGTCTATACTATTGAGCAGCTGGCCTCTAGAAGCGAAGTCGTCGAGGGTTCCACAGCGTATGAGGCTGTCCAAGGCTCGGCGGTTCACCTGGCGCAAGTCCACCCGGTGGCAGAAGTCGCCGATGTCTCCGAAAGGACGGTCCTGGCGGCCCTGTAGGATTATCTCTATGGGACCTTGGCCGACGTTCTTCACCGCTCCCAGGCCGAAGCGTATGGCTGAACCACCCTCTACGCCTTGTCCGTCGTCGTTAGTGTCTGAGATGCTCTTCTCAATGGTGAATTGAAGGTCACTGTGGTTGATGTTCGGCGGAAGGACCGGGATCTTCAGGCGACGACAGTCTGCCACCTCCATGGCCACTCGGTCGCTGTTGTCCTTGTCCACGGTAAGAAGAGCAGCCATGTACTCCACTGGGTGGTGAGCCTTGAGGTATGCGGTCTGGCAGGTGATGACAGCGTAGGCTGCCGCGTGGGCTTTGTTGAACCCATAGCGGGCAAAATACTCGATCATCTTGAAGATCTCTTGGGCGGTGTCCTGAGCGATATCATTGGCGACCAGGCCGCGAATGAACATCTCGCGCTGGGCCTCCAGCTCTGCCGCGTTCTTCTTGCCGATGGCGTGGCGGAACATGTCCGCTTCGCTGGTACTGAAGCCAGCCAGCTCTCGCGCCATGCGAATGATCTGTTCCTGGTAGACGATCACGCCGTAGGTCTCTTCCAGGATGGGCTCCAGTTCTGGAATCGTGTACTCTATCGGGGTTTCGCCGTGTTTGCGCTTGATGAACTCGGGGATGTACTCCATCGGACCGGGGCGGTACAGGGCGAGAGCAGCCATCACGTCGGCGAAGCAGGAGGGCCGCAGCTCACGCAGCACGCGACGCATGCCCGCGCTTTCCACCTGAAAGATGCCCGTGACCTCGCCTTCGGAGAGCAGGCGATACGACTCCGGGTCGTCCAGGTCGATGTCTTCCAGACTGAGTTCGACACCGCGGGTTTCCGTGACTAGATCCAGGGTTCGCTGGATGACCGTCAGCGTTGACAGCCCCAGGAAATCCATCTTCAGCAGGCCGATGCTCTCCAGTTCACCCATGGCGTATTGGGTGATAAGGCCGTCGCCCTTGATGGCCCGTTGCAGGGGGACGTACTGGGTGAGAGGCTCATCGGTGATCACCACACCGGCAGCGTGGGTAGAGGCGTGTCTCACCGCGCCTTCCAGATTCCTGGCTGCCTCCACCAGATCACGAATGTAGCTGTGCTCTTCGTAGAGTTGCTTCAGCTCCGGAGCGGTGTTGAGGGCTTCCTCTATCGTATGCCCGAAGGGGATGAGCTTGGCTGTTCTGTCCACCTCGCCGGGGGGCAGATCCAGGGCACGCCCGGCATCGCGGATGGCTGCCCTGGCGGCCATGGTGCCGAAGGTGATGATCTGAGCCACGTGGTCCTGCCCGTACTTCTCCACAGCATAGGCCATGACCTCTGCGCGCCGATCCTCGGGAAAGTCCATGTCTATGTCGGGCATAGTGCGGCGCCCGGGATTCAGGAATCGCTCGAAGAAGAGACCGTGCTTGAGGGGGTCCAGGTCTGTGATGCCGAGACAATAGGATACTATACTGCCCGCAGCCGAACCCCTGCCAGGACCCACAAGGATTCCTCTCTCTTTGGAGAATCGGATGAGGTCCCAGACTATCAAGAAGTAGCCAGCAAAGCCCATCTCGCCAACCAGCTTCAGCTCGTGTTCGAGGCGGTCTTTGACCTCGCTCGTGGGGTGTCCGTACCGCTTCTTCAGGCCCTCTTGGCACAACTCTTCAAGGTAGGTCTCATTGGTGTGGCCCGGCGGGACGCGGAAGGGAGGAAGGTGCAGGGTCTCGAAGTCGAAGGTGAGATCACAGCGCTCAGCGATCTTCAGCGTGTTGCTCAGCGCCTCTGGGACCTCAGAGAACAGAGCTGCCATCTCATCGTAGCTTCTCAAGTGGTAGCCGGCACCCTGCATCTTCATGCGGTTAGGATCGTTGACCGTGGCGTTGGTTTGAATGCACAGGAGGAGATCATGCGCCTGGATGTCCTCTTGGCGGACGTAGTGCACGTCATTGGTGGCCACCAGAGGGATGTCCAGGTCGTGAGAGATAGAGATCAGCTGCCGATTGATGTCCGCGAGATCAGGGATGTCATGTTCCTGCAACTCGAGATAGAACCTGTCGGGTCCGAAGAGATCGCGGTACCAGGCCGCCGCGCGGCGGGCACCTTCAGCGTCGCCCTGGCCGAGCAGATAGGCGACCTCGCCCTTGGCGCACGCTGAGAGGGCCACCAGGCCGTCGCAATGCTGCGAGAGGAGCTCCTTGTCGATACGGGGTTTGTAGTAGAAGCCGTCGAGATGCCCTTTGGTGGTCAAGTGCAGCAGGTTCTGGTAGCCTTTCTGGTCTTCGGCGAGAAGAACCAGGTGGTAGGGCTTGCCATCCCGTCGAGGGCGACGGCTGTGCATGCTCTCGCGGGCCAGATACATCTCGCACCCGATGATAGGCTTGATCCCGCCTTGCAGAGCCTGTCGATAGAATCCAAGAGCGGCGTACATGACACCGTGATCGGTGATGGCAAGTGATTCCATATCCAGCTCTTTGGCTCGCCGAATGAGGTCTTCTATCCGGCTCAAGCCATCGAGTAGGGAGTACTCGCTGTGGACGTGGAGATGCACAAACTCAGCCATTGCGTTGAACTCTCCAAAGCTCGTACTTCTGGGGAATCACTCGGTCCTATTATAGCACAAAAGATCGAACAGTGAGGGCCAAGTTGGGTCCGAGCGTTCAGTTTTAAGCTTGTTCCTTTCCTGTCGCTAAACGGTGCTGGTGGCAACCCAGGCGCTATGGTACCATACGGTAGAGACCATAGACTAAGGTGTGTGGCCCTTGAAGAGGGATAGGCTCCATACGATAGCTCTGCTGGTCTTCTGCCTGCTTCCCGCTCTCTTCGGGTGCATGGAGGCGACTAGTTCACCATCGTCCCCTACACAAGCGATAATCCCAGCCACCGCCACCCATAGGGCTGGCACCACTTCAGCGGCCAGTCTGGAAGCAACCGTTCCGCCTCACCGCGATCCTGCCAAGTCACTAACTCCCTCGCCGGAGGCGGAGCCTACTTGGACGCCATCGGTGCCACCAACGGTGACTCCCCGAGAGGTGCCCGTCGCGTCCGTTGAAGAGGTCGTGGTCCAAGAGACGCCCATCTCTATCCCGGCTTATGCCTACGAGCCGTATCTCAGGCAAGCTTTCGACGAGCAACATGATGTGCCATACCTCTGGCTGGACCGTGTGGCCTATGGCGAGCCCTCCGCCGAGTCCACGGCGTTGAGACCTTTCACCGCTGTTCTCCTGGAGAACCGGTATCTGCGGTTGACCATTGTGCCGGAACTGGGGGGGCGCATCTACGAGTGCGTCTTCAAACCTACGGGACAGAACATCTTCTATCGCAACCGGGTCCTGAAGCCTACCTCGTGGGGCCCGCTCACCCGTGCCCAGAACTGGTGGCTCGCGGTGGGCGGCATGGAGTGGGCGTTCCCCGTCCACGAGCACGGCTACGAGTGGGGTGTGCCTTGGACCTACACCGTGGAGAGGTCGGCTGGAGGAGCAACGGTCACGCTCAGGGATACCACCGAGGCGCGGCCCCGTGTGCGTGTGGAGATTTCCCTAGCTCCCGACACAGCGTACTTTGTCATACGTCCTCAGATCGAGAATCCCACCAACTCTCCCGTAAGCTATCAGTACTGGACCAACGCCATGCTCACCCTGGGGGGGTCTACCATGTCTCCCAATACAGAGTTCGTCTATCCTACGGAGGCCGTCATCGTCCACAGCGCTGGTCCCGTCAGCGGCCTTCCTGAGGAGCGGGATCTGATGGACTGGCCCATGTGGCAGGGCAGGGATCTCTCTTGGTACCACAACTGGGAGGATTGGCTGGGCTTCTTCATCCCCGACCCCGGTGAGGATTTCGTAGGAGCCTACAACCACGATACCGAACTGGGCGTGGCCCGCGTCTTCTCAAGACAGGATGTACCAGGGGTCAAGCTCTTCGCCTGGGGGCAGCAGTCGCCGTATGCATACGAGTACACGGACGATGGCAGTCAGTACTTCGAGATCTGGGGCGGCCCCAACCGGACGTTCTGGCCTGAGGACGACATCAGCCTGGAGCCCGGAGGTAGCAAGAGCTGGCTGGAGTACTGGTACCCTTTCCAGGGCATCGGGGGACTGGACTACGCCAATCGGGAGCTGGCGCTAAGCCTCCGCCTACACGAGGACTCGCTGGACCTGGGCGTTGCGACCACGTCCAATCAAAAGGTCACAGTCCTACTGAGCCGGGGGGATGAAGAGTTCTACCGCGGCCAGTTGGTAGTCAGCCCGGAGAGCTCAGTTCTGGAGCAGGTGTCTCTGCCCTCCGGGCTACTTCCCGGTAGCCTTGTCTCCGTCACCGTCCTTGACCCCGAGGGTCGGGTCGTGGCCAGCTACGAGACCGGACTGCGTTCCCCGTAGGATCAGCGTTCGTCTCAGAACGAGCGCTCCCACCCCGTTGCACGCTACTTCTCGTCCTTGATCAGCAGGCTGATGGCGAAGCTGACCAGGCTGATGACCAGCGCTCCCCAGAAGGCGGTCCAGAGGCCACCTTCCATCCCAAAGCCCAGGTTCAGCCGCCCCGCCACCCAGGCCGTGAACCATAGCATCAGCGCGTTGATCACGAAGATGAAGAGACCCAGGGTCACGATCAGCATCGGACAGGTGAGGAAAGACACCAGAGGCCGGATGATGGCGTTGACCACACCAAATACGAGAGCTACGATGAGGATGGTGAGCGGATTCTCAGCGTAGATGCCCGGCACGATCTGGACAGCCACCCACAGAGCTATGGAGTTGATGAGCAGACGCAGCAAGATCCTCCGTATCATAGGGACACACCTCCGTACCTCGTCGTTTGGCCCCGATTGTACAGGTGGTGGCAGGTGGAGGTCAACCTACTCCACGTAGATCTCGACGCGCTCTCCATCTTCTGCGTCTTCCACGTCAACGATCTTCCCCTCGGCACCTTCCTTGATGGCTCTTACGATTTCCTCGATGTCCAGGTCAGCCGGTGCCCCGAACTTGGCACCAATCTTGGCGCCGATGTCCAAGACCTTCATGGGCAGGTTGATGTTCACCTTGCGCTTGCCAGTGTTGATGTCGGTGACGCGGACGCGGAACCAGCGCGGGGAGCCTTCTCTCCGCTCACCGCGGGAGGGCTCTTCCAGAGCGTCGAGGAGCTTCGCGCCTTCCTCGGCGGTGACCTGCCCCCCCTGTATCATCTTCAGGATCTGTAGTCTCTCATCCTCAGTTGCCATGTGCATTCCTCCTAAGTGTCCTAGAGGCCTAGAGTCAGTAGGTCCAGCGTTTCCTCTTCCACGAACCCGTACTGCTTGAATACGTCGCGGACGAAGTCGTAAGAGGGATGAATCTTGGCTAGCACGGTCCGCGAGCGGCGAGTCTCAAGGATGGCCAGCGCATGTGTCAGTAGCGTGTTCTCCACCTTGCATCGGTGCGCTGGATGAACCATCAGCGTGAGCGAATGGGGGACCAGGAAGCCTCCCGTTCGCAGCGTCACGACGCCAGCGAACTCGCCATGGCTGCGGGCTGCGAAGCGATGTGTTGTTCGCCCGTTCAACAGGTCCCCCATGCCTGAGAAGAGCCGCTGGAGCAGTGATGGCTGGTAATCCTCTCTTCTTGGAGGCCTGATCTCTCTGGCTTCGGGAGACAGGGCATCCTCGGCCAGTTGGAGGAGTTGATTCCCCTCAGCTGGCTTCACTATCTCAATCTCATACGCCTCTGCGGGCACGGGCTTCGCGCCACGAAGTGGATCCATCCTCATTCTACTTACCGAGTCCACCTGAGTGAAGCCGAGGTTTCTATACAGCCTCCGCGCTGGGACGTTCTGTGCCCGCATTTCCAGGCTGATGCGCTGGGCTGCTTTCTGTATAGCCAGCTCCATCCCTGCCGTCACGAGATGACGAGCGATTCCCTTTCCTCGGTGGTCGGGATGTACCGCCAGATTGCTGATGAACCATCCCGCATTGCCCTTGTATCGACGATGCACGGTGACATTGCCCACGATGTTGCCTTCTTCGACCCACACGTACCCACCAAAAGAGTCAGCCAAGGGCGAGTGCAGCGCGTTGAACAACCAGAACAGAGGTCCAAGCAGCCAGCCAAAGGTGCGCATCTCCCGCAGCATCGCACGGCTCGAAGGGTCCAGATCCCCACCGAAAGCGAGTTCTATGAGCTCGGATGTTGGCCCGAAATCCAGCAAGGGGTTGAAGGGACGCAGCCCACGCAGGCTATTGTCCCCTTCAGCGAGGCCCGCAATCATGGGTCATACCTCCGCCAGCCGCTCTGTGGAGCGCTGGCCACTGGTCTGTGGGGCGCGCAATGAGCTGGTCTTGGGTTCTTTCATCATCGTCAGGGCAGGCAGAATGGAGAGAGCCGTGACGATGCCTGCGCCGACGAAAACCGTGCGGATGCCAAAGGCATCGGCGAGAAAAGCAGCGCTGCCCATGGAGATCAGGTAACTCACAGTCAGGGTGGTATCGACGACACTTCCTACCCTGCCCAGTTTCTCATCGGGGACCGTGACCTGCACCAGAGTGCTCAGAGCGGCGTTGAGGGGGGCCAGGCTCAGGCCGGCCACGAACGTGGTTATGGGGATAAGCACGAAGTGGCTGGCCAATCCGCAGGCCGCGACGGCGACACCCAGCAAGGCGACGGACCAGGCGATGATGCGCGTGAGCCGGAAGCGCGCGGCCAGATTGCCGATGATCACGCTTCCCACCAGCATGCCGACACCCTGTGCGGTTTGCACAAATCCCACGCCCTCTGGGCCTGCACCGAATTCTCCCTGCAGGTAGGGCACGAACAAGACTTCGATGGCTCCTACCCCTAGGAAGGCCACCAGAAGGGTGACGATGATGCCCAGGATGGTACTGTTGTGCAGGGTGTAGGAGAAGCCTTCTGCAAAGCGATGCCAGACCATCGCCACGCCCACCCTGCCCTCGTCGGTCGTTTTCCCACTGGTGCCGATGGTGACGATAGCGAGAGCGGAGATGAAGTAGGTAAGCGAGTCCACAACGAAAGCCACGGTGGCACCCAACCAAGCGATGGCGAAGCCGGCCAGGGCGGGCCCTATGAGCAGCGCCACTACTCGAACGGTCTGGGATAGGGCGTTGGCGGAGAGCAGCCTCTGATCGCCTTCGATGATGCGAGGGATCATGGCCGTCTTGGCGGGCAAGAAGAACACGCTCACCGAGGAGAGCAGGAAGCCGACGATGTAGAAGATGTAGACCTGTTCTGCGGTACGCACAGTGAGGAAGGCCAATACGAGCACTCCTCGCAGGATATCGGAGATGATCATCACTTGTTTCCGATCCACGCGATCGACGATGACGCCTGCCAGGAAGCTGAAGAGGAGTTGCGGCAGAGTTAGGGAGATCATCATTACCCCCATGGCCACAGTGGAGCCCGTCAACCGGTTGACGGAGATCAGCAGCGCCAGGAAGGTGAAGCTATCTCCAATCTGAGAGATGATCTGTCCCAACCAAAGTGCCAGGAAGTCCCTGTCACGCAGGACATCGAAAAACGATACACGCTCGCTGTTGTGCTCCTGCATCCCTATCTCTCCACACCCTTCAACAGGCCTACCGCGTCCTCGGGGGTGATCTCGCCGGCCTGGACCTGCTCCAAGATCGCCTTTCGACGCTCAGCGCTCACCGTGGCCTGAGCGGGGACCTCGTACCCCAGGGCGCGAATGACGTCATTGAGGCGGTTCCGTACTGTGGGATACGAAATCCCCAGTTCTTCCTCCACCCTGGTGATCTTGCCTTCGCACTTGATGAAGGTCTCCACGAAGTGCAACTGCTCCGGTGTGAGGCGGTAGAACTTGCCCAGGTTGAAGTGTCCCTCTAGGGCCGTGTCGCAATTGCGGCAGTGGAGCCTGCTGACGTTCAGCTCATCTCCGCATACTGGGCACTTTCCGATGACTTGATACATGGTCCATCTCCCTTCTCGAGCGTTGTCGACTATCTCATCGGTAGTACGTAGCGGGTGCCAGAGGCCAGAATGTGCTGGGCCTTCACGTCGCTATGTGCTGCGGACGGTTGATCGAGAGGCGTCCTAGCACTTGACTTCCTCCGCCGTGATCTCTTCTTTCGTACACTGACGGTGAACTCGTACTCATGCCACGTCAGCTCCATGTCTACCTCCTTGACAGTCCCTGTGCCCAGAACCGCCCCTCAAAGGCTAGACCCTGGTCCTCGTAGGCTCTTTCGACCGCTTGAAGAGGATCAGTCGGGACGTCCCTGGGTCCTGCGGCGCGCAGCCGTCTTGGGGAAGACTCCTGACCCCAATCTCGCACGGTGGGGCGAGGACGCTGGGCACTTGGTGCTAACGATGAAGATTTCATAGTTGAACCTTAGAGAACTCAAGCGTGACATGGAATAGTATAACGCAGAAGTGAGTGTTTGTCAAGGTGTAAAGCCAGGATTTTGAGCAGAAGCGCATAGATGTTAAGGTTGGGATGGCATTCTCATAAGAGAAAGGGGAGAGCGTGCGCTCTCCCCCGAACGAGGTCGGTAAGTCGGCAGGACTCGAAGAGTCAGGCTACTCCAGGCTGATGATCCACACGCACAGACCTGCCAGAAGGACGGTGACCACTACCAGGGCCAGTATCTGTCCCGGCAGAAGGCCCACGTGGCGGACCGCTATGAGCAACATGATGACCATACCCAGAGCCAGTGCTATCCAGGCGGCCAGATTGGGGTGTTGGTTTGCAAACTCCTTGAGCTGCGCCATCTGTCAGTAGCCTCCTTGTCTTCGCCAAGCCTGCCCCTGCCGGGCGCTACCCTCGGTTTGGGGCCATGCTTGTTGTCTACCTCAGCCTCTTGAGCAGCACTATCTCGCCGGCGTCCTGGTGTTCTTCGATCACCTCTCTCCACGCCCGAGCCACTTCCTCCGTCTTGGCGCGTTCATAGCCCAGACTTCGATAGAACTTGATGGCTCTCCAAGAGGAGCGCTGGTCCGCGATAAGTAGCGCTACCTCGCAGGCCAGCGCCTTGGCCTCCTCCTCTACTCTTTCCAACAGGGGAGCGCCCATGCGTCGGCGCTGCGTTGGAGGGTAAACGTGCAGATCCCTCAAGCAGGCAACGAAGTTGGTCGCCTGCCAGCGAACGACGCCCATGATCTTGCTGGTGGCCGATACGAAGTAGGCCCATTCGAACAGTCTTTCGAGGAGGGTGCCCTGGTCAGAGGCAGACCTGTCCCCTGAGGCTTTGCGCACGATCTCGGCGATAGACTCCAGATCCTGTCTAAACGCCCGGCGCACGATCACCGTTGATGGCATAGCTGCTCCTGGATCCTGTCCCATTCAGCCTTGACCTGCTCCGAGGTCTGCTCCGGCGTTCCTCCGTTGTCTATCACCACGTCCGCCCATAGTGCCTGTTCCTCCTCCGGCATCTGGGCCTCCAATCGTTCCTCGACTTCTTCTGGGTCTTCCCCCCGCCCCTCCACAAGCCGACGCAAGCGCTCCTCCGCCGGACAGGTTACCAGCCAGAGGGAACTCAGTGCGCGGTGAGCGCCGCTCTCGATCAGTTTCACCGCTTCCACGGCTATGACCGGTTCTTCGGCGTTCTGTGCCAGCTCCAGGAATCTGTCATTGACGGCCGGATGGACTATCTCTTCAAGCCGCTTCAAGGCCTGGGGGTCGTCAAAGACGAGAGCGCCCAACTTCTTGCGATCTATACCACGATGCTCGTCGAGGACGGCCTCACCAAAGGTATCCAGTACGGCCTGCCACACCGAGGTGCCCTGCTCCATCACCTGGTGCACCAGTTCATCGGCGTCCACGATTCTGGCCCCCAGCTGGCCGAGCATGTCCAGCACAGTGCTCTTGCCGCTGCCGATGTTGCCCGTCAGGCCGATGACGTACCTCATTGCCGGGCCATTATACCACAGGCAGGGCAAGTTATCAATTGCCAGCGCGCAGCGGATGCTGTATAATCGAACGTCGTTCGTGGTGTAGAGGACTATGGCAAGTGGTCGGCGGTTGTGGGCCCTTTCGTTCGTGGTGTGCATATCCAGTTGGCTGGCTTTGGCCTACGTGGTCTGGAGTACTGACCCATCCGTAGCCACCAACCGCCTGGTGTTTCTCAGTCTGCTCTTCGTGGATTTGCTGACTCTCTTGGCCCCGGTGGCGCACTTCCTTCACTTCCGTTTTACGCCTGCGAAGTCTTACCGGAGCGACGTCAGGAGGTCCTATCGCGAAGGGGCTTTGGCTGCCGTCTTTGTGACGCTCTGTGCCTGGCTGCGCATGGGGCAGGCTCTCAACTGGATCAACACCCTACTCCTGCTCAGCGCCCTGGCGCTCGTGGAGATTTTCATCTTGCTCAGAAGTTCATAGCGAAGGAGAGGCACGGTGATCGATGGTGTCAAGGTCAGACGGCTGCGCTTCATACCTGACGAGCGGGGCTATCTGCTGGAAATGCTCCGTTCCGATTGGGAGGAGTTCGAGAAGTTCGGTCAGGTGTATGTTACGGCAGCCTATCCAGGCGTGGTCAAGGGATGGCACTACCACAAGATTCAGACCGATCACTTTGTGTGTATTCACGGGACGGCCAAAGTCGTGCTGTACGATCGTCGGGAGGGCTCGCCCACCCATGGCGAGGTGAACGAGTTCTTCATCGGAGAGCGGAACCCGTCCCTGATCAAGATACCTTCGGGAGTGGTGCACGGGTTCAAAGGTATCGGTCAGGATGTGGCTCTCATCGTCAACGTGCCCACCGAGCTATACAACTACGACGAGCCCGATGAGTACCGCCTGCCGCACGACACTGACGAGATACCCTATGACTGGAGTCTGAAGCACGGATAGGACTTGCGCTGAATAGCGTCGTCTGATCAGAAACGAAAAGAGCCCGCAGCGCGGGCTCTTTTCTCGTTTAGTTGAGCGATCATCGGCGACGGAAGGTGATGTCCACGAAGCGCTCAGGACCGTCGACGCAGTCGAGCACCTGCCAGGTCAATGGTTCCGACAATGGTGTGGGGTTGGACTCGCTCTCCACGATCTGCAAGGTCGAGGTCTTGGTGCCATGGTAGATGCCGCTTTTGGAGATTTCGAACTTGAAGACCCCTGGTCCCTCGAGAGGGTCCCCTGTCACGACGTAGTCCACGTGACTATCCAATTGCCACTTGACGGTCACCCTGCCCGTGATGGGCTTCTCTGTTGCGTCCAGGATCACTCCCTCTACTCCCAGATCGCTGCATCCCTTTTCTTGCCCCTGCATACTCCCGTCCACGTACTCGTACTGATACGTCTGTGTGGTGGGTGTAGGTGGGGGCTTGGTAGCTGTAGGGGCTGGCGGAGGTGGCGGCGTCGTGGGGGCCGGGGCTGCGCCGCTGGTCTGGGTCGACGTGGGGCTTGGAGGCGGCGCAACGGAGCTTCCACCTGACGGGATGGTGAGTTCCGTTCCGACATTGATGATCGTGCTGCTCATCCCGTTGGCGTCCATAATGGCCTGCGCAGTGACGCCGAAGCGGACCGCGATGCTGCTCAACGTATCACCGGCCTGAACGACATAGGTGACGTAGGGCGGTGTAGGTGAGGCCGTGGGAGTGTACGTAGCTGTAGGGGGCGGAGGAGGCGTGTCGGTGGCCACAGGCGTGTTGGTGGGCGTGGACGTAGGCGTATAGGTGGCCGTGGCCGTGAAGGTCGGAACGAGACTCTTGGTGGGTGTGGGTGTTGGAGCAGATGCCCCGGTGATCAGGGACCCCAGCGAACACCCGAGGGTACCCAGCATGAGAAGAAAGATCACAATCAGTCTTAGAGTGGTCTTGACGTTGATGATCTGGTCCTCCTCGTCTTAGTAGTTTCTCTTGAAGTCTATGATCACCCATTGGCGACCGGTGCCGTCTGGATGGCAACTGTGGGTGTCTGTCTGGAAGAGAACGGCTTCTGAGAGCGCCCTGCCTTGAGCATCCACAACGGCCACCCACCAGTTGCCAGCCTTTGGCTCTGGCCAAAGGGAGCCTGCGTAGTATCCTTGCCCCTTAGTCGCATCCTGGCCTGTGCGCATGTCGCCGCACCAGTATTCTCCCTCGACACAGACCTTCAAACGGACTCCCCCCAGCTGCTTGGCCGGATCCACGTCCCAGACCGTGCCGTCGAGAGTGGTCATGGCGCAGTCGGGCAGGTACTCGATGGAGCTGTACAGGGAGTACTCGTAGGAAATGGTTGGTGTCGCTGTGGGCGGCCGTGGCGTCGCCGTGGGCGGCCGACGCGTAGGTGTTGCCGTGGCTGGGCGTGTAGTGGGTGTAGGCGGTACCTGGGTATGCGTAGCTGTGGGTGTGTCCGCCGGAGTCGGAGAATCGGGCGGAACCAGCGTCGCTGTGGGTGATGGTTCCGTTTCGGGAGTGAAGGTTGCTGTCCAGGTGGCGGTGGCCGATGGCTTGGGAGTCTTGGTGGGTGTGGGA
>Ga0307378_10007986_pt1 | contig 14150 bp, 15 predicted proteins | sample UN1MG_FD_202238 | JGI IMG/M metagenome (GOLD analysis project Ga0307378, IMG submission 202238) | Soil microbial communities from Risofladan, Vaasa, Finland - UN-1 | ecosystem: Environmental > Terrestrial > Soil > Coastal area > Acid sulfate soil | place: Finland: Risofladan, Vaasa | collected... | reverse complement strand
TGTCGCCAGGGGCGCGTGGTACCAGAGGGGGCACGAGAGGCTCGTGAAGTCGGCGATGCAGCACGCGCCCGACTGCATGCTGAAGACGTACGACGGCGAGTTGCCGCCAGGCAGCCCGACGCACAAGGACGCTCCGTATGCCTTCAAGCACCACGCGATGATGCAGGCGAAGCGGGCCGGCGCGGATGTCGCCATCTGGTGCGACTCGGCGGTGTGGTTCATTGCCAGTCCCTCGCCGGTGGTTGAGTGCGCAATCGCGAGAGGCATGTGGATCGGCTACGCGACCGTCAACCTGGGGTGCTGGGCGTCGGACGATTCGCTCGTGAAGCTCGGAGTGAAGCGAGCCGATGTCTGGGACGTGCCCATGCCGATGGGGACGATGTACGCCCTGAACCTGAGAAGCAAGTTGGCAGATGACCTCTTCGAATACCTGCTTGCTCACGAGGATGCCCTCAAGGGGTCCTGGGTCAACGATGCCGGTCAGGCGTCTCAGGATGACCGGGTCCGCGGCCACAGGCATGACCAGGTGTTGCTGTCTCTCTTCTGCAGGGACCACGGGGTGCCGATCGACCCGTTCCCCGGCTTCCTGTCGTTTCCGCCGATCGCAAGGAGCGGGAAGGAAGTAGCCCTGGCCCAAGGGATGTGATGAAGATCATCGCCGACGGCAAGTATCCGGCCCAAGCCGTGGTGGTGAAGGAGGGTATCCAGTGAAGGTATGCGTCCCGAATGGCACGCAGAAGAACGAGATCCTGAAGGACCCGGTACGCGGGTTCCCGTTCTCCATGCTCCCAGACATCGAGCCGTGCGCAGACATGGAGGCAGCAGACGTCCTCTTCCCCGATTTTGGCGGCGCCCCCTATACCGGCGAGGTCCAGGTGATCTCGGCCGCGATCATGCGGGAGATGTGGTACAAAACCTATGCCAAGAAGATCGCGTGGGTGAGTCTCTGCGACTTCCCGTACTTCTCCCAGGTTGACACCGAGGGCATCAAGTTCGTGCTGAGCCCACTGGCGGGACGAGAGCGAAACAAGGAGTGCCACGTACACGCGATGCCGTGCCACCCGTGCCAGCAGGACTACCGCATCCAGATGGACTCCGCCTATACGACGCACTGCAGGTCCCTTCCGAAGGGCCACCGCTTCGCGTTCATCGGGCAGTTGACTGGAGGAGCGCAGACGAGGTTTTTCGGCGGCAGGAGTTGGATCCTGCAACTGTCCGAGGGGCGCCTGCATGAGTACATGATGCACCGGGACAAGTGCGGGTCGGCGTGGTCGAACACGTGGTGGGGCGACCATCGCCAGTGGATGATCGACATGGCGGGGGCCCGGTATGGATTCTGCCCAGCCGGCGCATCGAATGGCCCGCGCGGATGGTGGACGATGCAGGTGGGCACGGTGCCCATCTTCACCGACGTGGAACTGTTCCCATTCGAAGCTGAAGTTGACTGGTCGAAGCTCTGCATCCAGATCCCGCACGACAAGAAGCTCACGTACGACTACATGAGCCTTCCGATCGAAGGCCCCGAGTACGACCAGATGCGATCGAACTGCATGGCCTTCTGGGACGAGTTCTGCTGGATGCCGAAACTGGCGGCGCGCATGGGCGAGAAGATCAAGGAGCATGTATGCGGATCCTGATCACCGGGGCGTGCGGCTTTCTTGGGCACCACGTGGTGGAGCACTTCCTGCGCTTCACGGACTGGGACATCGTGGGGGTGGACTATCTGAGCTACGCATCGTCCGGGTACGACCGGCTGCGAGACATCGACGCCTTCGATTCAAAGCGCGTCACGATCATCGGGTGGGATATTTCCCATCCGGCGCCGGCGGGGGTTGTCAGAGAGATCGGGTGCGTAGACTACCTGCTGCATCTTGCTGCTGAAACGCACGTTGACAGGAGCATCTCGGACGCGCTGCCGTTCGTGAAGTCCAACGCGCTTGGCACGCAGAACGTGATCAACCTCGTTCGCGAGAATCTGCCAATGCTTCGGCTCATGGTGAACTTCTCCACGGACGAGGTTTTCGGCCCCGCCCCAGACGGGATCTACTACCGCGAATACGACCGGTTCGCTCCCACCAACCCCTACGCCGCGACGAAGGCCGCTGCGGTGTATCTGTGCGATGCGGCGGTGAACACGCACCGGCTCCCGATCTGCACCACGTTCACGATGAACATCTTCGGCGAGCGGCAGGACCCGGAGAAGTTCATACCGATGTGCATCAAGCGCGTACTCGCAGGACAGAAGATCGAGATCCACGCCGACCAAGAACGCAAGCGCAGCGGAAGCCGGTGCTGGATCCACGCGCGCAACGTGGCGGCGGCGCTGCACTGGCTCTTGGGTGGGATCGCAGCGAAGGGGCAGCGATACAACATCGTTGGCGAGGAGAAGACCAACCTGCAGATCGCCCAGCTCGTGGCGCGCGAGGTCGGCAAGCCGCTCGAGTACGAGCTGACGAACTTCCACGAGCAGCGCCCAGGTCACGATCTGAGGTATGCGCTCGACGGCGGCAAGGTGGCAGCGATGGGGTGGCAATACCCCAGGACGCTAGAGGAGTCTCTTGTGAAGACGGTTCGGTGGACGCTGGATCGCCAGCGCTGGCTGAGAGGAGTGGGAGCATGAAGGTCACGAAGAAGTCGAACGGGGAGGTGTACAACGCCGAGATGGTCGGGGGGAAGCTCGCTCACGAGGGCGGCCTATGGCACCTCGATGACCCCGAGTTCCCGGCGCGCAACGGGAACCAACTGCAGGAGCAGTACCTCATGGGAGAGGTGCGGGTTGTCGAGCCAAAGTCAGGAGAGCCGGCACGCCCCGCCGCGGGGGAGGCGCCGGCGCGGGTGATCGCCGTTCCGCCCCCCGACTTCATGAAAGCGCCGGTAGCCGAATCTCCACCGGACGAGAAGAAGGTGGAGCTCCCCAAGAAGGCGAAGGGCTGGCCGAAAGGGAAGAAGCGTGGCAAGGCTCGTCGGGATAACCAGAGTCCGGAATGAAGCGGCGATCATAGCCGATACGCTCGACCACTTCTCTCAGTGGTGCGACGGCGGCATCATCGTCTACGACGACTGCTCGACGGATGACACGGTGGCGATAGCCAGCGCGCATCCATCGACGCAGGTCGGCAAAGACCGCTTCGGAGACGGGGTGATCGAGCAGTTCGAGCCCTGGCAGACCGACCGAACCAGGGAGGAATGGCGCCACAGGCAGATACTGCTCGAGGCCGCGCGCGTGCGAGAGCCCGAGTGGATCATCTACTTCGACGCCGACGAAAGGCTGGAATGGGATGGGAAGCTCCCAGAAGATCCAGAAGTTGACGCTGTCTACTTCGATCTTTACGACGCCTACTGTACCGAGGGGAACAGTGATCAACTACTATCGCTTTCCACCGCAAACCGTCGTTTCGGTCCCGAATACAGACGGATCGTATTCGCATACCGTAATCTGCCCGAAATGCGATACTACCGTCCGGATCAGCGAATCGTCCATGGCTACCACAATGCGTGCTTTGGCGGCTGCTGTAAGCACTTCGGCAAAGCCATCTCCGTCGAAGAGTGGGAAAGCACCTGCGACTACTACATCCGATGGTTCCCCGAACCGTACAAGACGAAGTGGCGCGCGCGCAAAGGCAAAGCCATCCACACCGAAAGCGACTTCGGCCGCCCGCTCTACACGTGGGAAGAAGCAAAGGCGCACGCGGTCTGCATAGGCGGCCTTCCGTGGTAGAGGACCGGCACGAGGTAATTCGAGCCGCATGCCGCAAGAAGATCACGTTCTTCGCCGACCAGTACGTGTGGACGGAAGACCCGCAGGCAGAAGACACTCTGCGGAAGTGGCCGTCATTCGGCTACCTTTCCAGAGCGCTGGAGGAGTTCCGCGGGGCGAAGATCCTTGTGGTCTACAAGAAGTCGCGGCAGATGCTTCTGTCGTGGTGCGCGTGCGTCTACGCGATCTGGTTCGCCGGGTTCTTCGCATCCAGGCAGATCATGATCCAAAGCACCAAAGAGGAGGCCGCGAAGGGCCTGATACAGCGCATGGAGTTCATTCTAGCGCACCTGCCCGAGTATCTCCTCCCGTGCTCCTACACTGCAAACGCCGGGAAGATCACGTTTCACCACAAGCACGGTACGTCCTGGATCATGGCAGTGCCATCTGGCGCCAACCAGATAAGGTCGTGGTCTCCCACCGTGGTGATCTTCGATGAGTCTGCGTGGCAGGAGTACATCAGGAAGGCGCACGCCGCGGCACTGCCGGCAGTGAGGGGCGGCGGGCAGATCATCCACATCTCCACGCCGGGCGAGGCAGACAATGAGTGCGCAGAGTACTTCAAGAATCTCTGCCAAGGCGGGAAAAACAAGGTGTTGGAACTCCACTACTCGATGATGCCCGGCGCCACTCCCGAGTGGGCGGCGAAGATCCGCGAGGAGTACGGGTACGAGGACGACCAGTGGGCCCGCGAGATGGAAGGATCGTTCAACGTGGGTGGAGGAAAGCCGGTCTTCAAGCCCCCGTTCAACAGGGAGCAGTACGTGCAGCCGCTCGGGTACAATCCCGCGCTGGACCTCATCGTGGCTGTGGACTACGGGGTGCGGCATCCGGCGGCGGTGTGGTTCCAGTTCATCCCGTACACCTTCCAAATCTACTGCCTGCGAACGGTGACCGGAGACGATATCACGCTGCCGCAGTTCGCTCAGCAGTTGATCGCCATGACGAAGGCGCTCATAGCCCCGGTGCGGTACACGCCGTCGCTGAAGATGCGCATGTACGACGACCCGGCGGGGCAGTCGCGCAAGGACACCGGTGGCCCCACATCCAGGCAGGCGATGAACGCGGCGGGGCTCTATCCCTGCAACAGCAGCAAGAAGGTGATGGTCCGCGAGTCGGTGATGTTGGTTCGCGAGAGGCTGCAACCGCGCGTTGGACAAGACCTCAAGATCCGCCCAGGGATGCTGTTTGACCCGTCCTGCGTCAACCTGATAGACGCCATGGATGGAAAATACGCAGAGGACGAGAAAGTCCCCGATAAGTACAAGGGAGGCATTACTCAGCACGAGGTGGATGCCCTGAGGTACGGGTTGGCGGGATTTTTGCGTCTGGGGGATAGGTGACACCGGATGACCTTGTACTCGATCCATTCGAGGGAAGCGAGCCTGGTTTCAAGCCTATCAGCGTCGAGAAGGCAGATCACCCTCACGCGTGGGACGTAGTTCCATCGCCATACGACCGCCCGCCGAAGTATGAGCAGTGCCTCGTCTGCAAGAAGCGCAGGCCCATTCCGAAGCCAGACGTCCGGATATTCATTCCGACGCCGGCCAATGATCGAACGGGATACTGATGCCCGAGACACAGGCGCAGGCGTTCGAACTCTTCCATTCTCGCCTTGAATCGGTGGCGTCTGACTGGAATGACAGACGCCGCGAGTACATGGACAACTACCGGCAGCTTATGGGGAAGGACATCAGCGGGGGATCGCCCAAGCCGTGGGGCGCGAAGGTGAACTCCCGGCACACCTACGCTCAGGTGGACACGCACGTCGCCTTTCTCCAGGCGGGATTGATGCCGACGTTTCCATGGGTGTTTGCAGAGATGCCCGAACCATGGAGGGATCTGGCCCCGCGCGCGCAGGAGGAGTACAACCGCCGGCTGCGCGATGCCGGATTCTATCGCTTCCTCTACCGCTGGCTGCGTCTGGCAGACACCATGAAGTTGGGCGTCGCCAAGATGGGCTTCGGACCATCCGGCCCGCAGTGGAATCTCGTGCACCCAGGCAACTTCATGTGGGATCCGTCGGCTGAGAGCCTGCGCAACGATGCCGAATGGGTCCTGGAGTTTCTCAAGCGGCAGTCGAAGAGGATGGTGGAGGCTGACTGGAAAGCGGGTCTGTACACCTGCTCGCCCGAGGAATTTAAGCGGGTGATGGATTACTCCGACTCCGAGCGTACGGCGCAGGACGAGGAGCGCATGGAGCGGACGTCCAACGTCCCCGAGTTCGACGGCGACGACCACCACCTATCCTTCTACTGGATGGTGGAGCCAGAGCGGATTCTGAAGGTCCACGAGCCTACCAAGGTCGTGCTGATGGACATCCCCAACGAACTCGGGTACATCAACTACTACGACCTCACCACGTTCATGGAGCCGTTCGACATCGAGGGGTATGGCATCCCCGATCTCTCGCGCGATCTACAGGACGAGATCAACACCCTTCGGCGGCAGCGGATTGACATCCGGTCACTCGTGGCCAACCCCATGTTCAAACTGCTCAAGGGCTCCGGTCTGGACCCGTTCCAGCTCGTTTCCGCTCCAGGCGCAGTCTACAGCGTCAACAACTCAGATGACCTCTCCATGCTGCAGGTGCAGGACTTCTCAGGCACTCTTCAGTCAGAGGAGGGTCTCCTGGTAGGGGACTTTGATCGAGTGATCGGCGTGCAGGGCCAGACCCGCGGCGAGCCGGGCAAGGCCGGCATGAAGGCAACGGTCGCGAACATCATCCACAGCAACGTGAACGTCCGCATGGGCGTGACGATGAACCTGATCCAGGACTACCCGCTCAGGGCTTTCCTGGCGGACTACGTGAACCTATCGGCGCTCGTGGAGACGCCTTCCGCCATCACGATGCAGGAGTGGGGGCTGGTGCGCGAGCGCGCTGAGGCCGGCGAGGTGTGGCTGGTCCCGCATTCCGAGGCGTACGTAGGCAACGCGGTCGAGAAGTTCAACCTGCTGTTCCAGCTCCTCCAGGGCATCGCCCCGATCACGGCGCCTCCGGGCATCGCCGAATTGGCGAAGGAGATGATCTCCCTTGTCCAGATCCGCGATCCCGAGCGCATCACGCAGTATATCGTGGGCAACGTGAATCCCGACCCCGTCGCACCCCCGCAACTGCCCGGCCCGAATACGCAGGGGCAGGGCATTCCCATGGTCGAGGAACAGGCTCGCGCTGGCGCGCCCATGCAGGCCGGGAACCCGATGAGCGAGGCGATACCAGGGTGAAGATCAACGACAAGATCAGGAGCGGCGCGGAACTCGCCAGAATGGATCGTGAGAGGGCGCAGGTCGAAGCCCGCATCTCCTACGTGGCCCGCAAGGCATCGGTGGTGGGGACCGAGGCGTTCGATGTGCTGCGCACTGAGGTGGAGACCCAGATCACGAACTCCCTGGAAATCTGCCACCACGCCGACCCGAGCAAGGAGCCGACGACGATCGCCAGGGCCCAGGGCGCAGTGATTGCCTTGAGGCAGCTTCTCGCGGACTTTGACCTGGCGACGAAGCAGATGCGAGAGCTTGGAAAACGCAACCAGACGGAGGGGTAACTGCCGGCGAGCGCCGGCCCCCTCAATCCATACCAACCCCCGAAAGGGGTAGAAGGGCTGTAACGTGCCGGATGAAATGGACGCTGACGACCTCGACCTGGCGACCCTCGTGGACCAGGCTGGATCAGCAGACACAGACCCAAGCGACGCGGACGCGACGGACATCGCCCCGGAACCGGATCCTGCCGGCGAGCCCGGCGATGAAGCCGACGCACAACCCCCGCAGGGACAGGAGCAGTGGACGCCCGAGCGGCGCAAGGCGTACATCGACGCCACGTCGAAGTACTCCAGCAAGGTGAAGCAGTCGGAGGCCGAAAAGGCAGCGCTGCAAGCCGAGCGTGACGCCGTCAAGCGCGAACTGGACTTCTACAGGCAGCGAGCGGAGCAGCCTGCATCGCAAGCACCAAAGGCTCCGGACGACCCGGAGCATGCGAATCGCAGGAAGATCGTCGAGGATCTGTTCAAGGAGAGCGATCTCTACAAACAGATGCAGCAGCAGATCGAGCACACTGGCGCGACGGCAAGGTCCGTGATGGCGGCTCATCCCGAGGCCTACATCGACGCCAATGAGATCGACCCCGAGACGATCAAGGAGATCACGCCGGCCCTCAGGCAGATGGCGCGCGGGCAGAAGGATCTGACCCCCGACACCATCAAGCTGATGGCGGCGCATCTCGCGGCCCCCAAGCTGACGGCACAGTTGCAGGCGTTCAGGAAGGTGCAGGCACAAGCGCGCAAGCGCAAGGCCGAGAGTCTGCAGAAATCGCAGACGGCATCGTCCGGAGGCATGGAAGACGCGGAGAAGGCGTTTGGTGAGATGGGTCTGGAAGAGCAGGACAAGACGCTTGCCGTGCTCTTCGCGGACTACAAACTCCCGGACGAATAACCGCGGGCGTCTGGTGGGCTCCATAACAGGAGATCACCGCAATGGCTGTAACCATTCGAACACCGACGGTCAACACGGGCTCCGGCTCGTTGGGGCCGATGATATCGCAGCACTGGAGCCAGAAGGCGCTCCGGCAGCTCTATCCGTCACTCGTGATGGCAGAGCTGGTGATGGAAGGCGGAGACAACGCATATCTCCGCATTCCGAAGCGCAAGGGCAAGATCGTACACTTCTGGCGTGACCCGGTCTTCTCGGCGGACTATACGTCCACCAACGAGTCGGCGGACGACCCCGCGGCCGCCAGCTACGTCATGAGCGCCGTGTCGGCGACCGTGGCGCAGTATCTCAAGCACTCGGTCGCATCCGACCTCACCGAAGAGATCGGCATCAAGTCGGCCATCGACCGGCTGGCGCGCGCGCACACGTTCGGCGGGCTCCGCACGTTCCACGGTCTCATCGGTGGAGCGATCTCCGCAGGCGGGACGGCCTACTACTGCGGCGATGCGACGGCTGCTTCAGACCTCACGGCGACTGACATCCTCACGACCCGCGAGCTCGAGATCATGGTCATGAAGCTCCGCGCGAACAACATCCCGGTCTATCCCGACGGGCTGTACAAGATGATCTGCCACCCCGTGGCGATCCACGAGCTCAGGGCAGACACGGGCACGAACAACTTCTGGGACCTGGTGAAGTACATCTCTCTTCACGAGGAGCAGAAGCGCATGTTCAGCGTCGGGCGGAACATCGCCGGCTTCAAGATCCTGGAGTCAACGGAGATCGTGTCCACAAACGCAATCTCCGCGTCCAGCGGGTACGGCTTCTACAACATCTGGTCCGGGTATGAGGGCATCGGCGCGGTCGCGCTCGAGGGCTCCTACGTCCCTGGTCCCGAGAAGAAGGCCGTGAAGAACCCGCTCGAGAAGTCCAGCTTCGAGCCCAGCAAGAGCAACTTCCAGATCATCGTGAAGCTGCCGGGCTCTGCCGGGACTGCCGACCCGTTCAACCGGCGCATCACGGTCGGCCGCAAGATGTGGACGGCCGTGAAGGTGCTCCAGGCGAAGGCCTGCGGGTATCTCCTCAGCGGTTCGACGTTCAGCAGCACCGGGGCGTAATGCCATCCTAGTGGGGCGGGTTTCAGCACGGGGCCCGCCCCACGCCCCTTTTGGAGGACGCCATGGCGCAGGTGATGTACACCTCTGATGCACTGAAGATCCTGCGGAGAGTGCCCGGATTGCGAGCGGCATGCGCGGACCGCACGAACAAGGTCCAGCGCTCGCGGTACTCGATCCAGGAGATCGGCGTCTACTACAGGGACAGGTTCATCTGCAAGATCGACCAGGACTTCATGGACGACGTTCCCCACCTGGAGTGGTTGAGATCAAAGACCGACGTAGCGGCAGGCACGCGGGAAGAGGGCACGGCATACCAGTATCGGCGTTCGGCGTGGCCCGAGCGCATGAAGATCATCGAGTCCCGGCTGCCGCGGCATCTGCGCGAGACGCTTCGCAAGGTGGCGTGGAAAATCGGCCGGTTCAAGTGGAACTGACACATGCGGATACTGCTTGGGCAGTGGCATGGAACGGGCTACGCCGGGACGCAGAGCTGGAACTTCACCGTTGCCCGCGAGTTCAGCAAGATGGGGCACGAGGTCAGCTTCTACACCGGCGGCAGGGGCGCATTCTCTGCGAGGTGTGAGAATGCCGGGTTCCATGTCTACAGTCACCTGATGGGCGACCGGCCGAAGGCCGACATCGCGTTCATCGCGCAACCCCGCACCTTCCATGTCTGCCGGGTCTGTGGCGCAAACCCAGTGATCGAGACGCAAGACCTCGTGGTTCCGGCGCATCCTCACCGCTGGAAGGGCACCCCGTGCCTTGGGTCGCGCGCAGAGCCTCGCAACGTGCTGCCAGACTGCCGGAGAGTCTACGTGATGCACGGGTGGTTGCCGCACGACATGCCTCTGGAAGACGGGAGCCCGTACGTGACGGTGTCGCGGGAGACCCACGACAAGTTGCTGAAGAAGGGCATCGAATCCCTCCAGGTCAATCAGCCGATCGACCTGGCCCGGTTCATGCCGAGGTCGCTCTTGCGAGAGAAGCCTCGCGCCGCGTCGATGGCGACGTTCCCTGCAGACCCGGGGATGATCGCGCGCGCGTGTTCAGAGGCTGGGGTGGAGTTGGTGGAGCGTCCTGGGCAGACGTGGGACACGCCCGGGATGCTCAACGACGTGGACATTCTGATAGGGACCGGCCGGGGCGTGGCAGAGGCCATGTCATGCGGCCGAGCCGCGGTAGTGTGCGGGAAATTCGGCTGCGATGGGATGGTGACCGCGACGAACTGGGACGACCTCTTGAGAGTGAACCTCAGCGGGCGGCACACCATGGGCGATCCCGCCGAGGTTCTGGCGGCACAGCTTATGAACTACGACCCCTCCGTGGGGCTGTGGGCCAGGACCGCCGCGGTAGAGGCCTTCGACTCTCGCGTGGTTGCTGAGAAGCTGATTGGACTGGCGGCATGAACGTGGTCGCGATTCGCGGGGACGTCTCCGGGGTTAGCTGGCACCGCATGCTCAACCCCATCAGGGAGATTGTGCGCCAGGGCCTGGCCGACCTGCACACCACGACCGACATGCTACCAGAGAAGCTGGAGCAGCGGGACGAGGCTGCAGCGAGACGTGTGCAGGCCATGTACACGCAGATGTGCATGAGGGGGGACGTCCTGCATACGCAGCGGGTGCGCAGCCAGGAGCTATATGGTCTTCTGACGGCGCTGTCGCGGCTGCATGGTCTCCCGTACTGCATGGACATTGACGACGACATCGTCTGTCTGGACGAGGGCAATCCCGCGTACGAGACCTACAAGAAGCGCACCGACGAGGAGTGCTACAAGGTCCGCGAGATATCCGACCCCTCCGAGGCGTCTCCCAACGAGATCGTGGGCCACAGGGAAGGCCGGCTCGTAGCGATCGCGCAGCTCCAGGACGACGCCCGGGAGATCAGCATCCAGCAGGTGCTCAGTGCCGACGCGGTGTTCACCACGACCAAGGAGCTGGCCTTGCTGTACGGGAACATGCGCAAGAGCCACAAGCACATCTACATCCTCCCCAACAGCCTCCTGCCGAATCAGTGGGACACCGTGGAGAAGCCAGACGACCATGGCGAGGAAGTCTGGGTCGGGTGGGCTGGCTCCACATCGCACACCCAGGACATCCACCTTCTCGTGGAGGTGGCCGAGCACGTGCTGACGAAGTGGCGCCACACGAAGTTCTTCTGGATGAAGATCCCGCACCCGGACCTCATGAGGCTGGCGCGTGAGTACCCCGAGCGCTGCGTGATGTACGACGGGTGGGCGGGCGTTGAGGACTGGCCGGACTACTACGTGGCGATGAACTTCGACATCGCCCTGGGCCCACTGGTTGACACCCCGTTCAATCGCGGGAAGTCGAATCTCAAGTGGCTCGAGGCCGGCATGTGCAAGCAGCCCTTCGTATGCAGCCGGGTGGCCCCGTACTCGTCGAGCATCCGCAACAAGAGCGACGGGTTCCTGTGCTCCCGGCCGAAGGAATGGACCAAGGCGATTGACGCGCTGGTCGAGTCGAGGTCGATGAGGATGCAGGTCGGGGGCGCAGCGCGCGATCGGGTGATGACCGAGTTCAACATGGAGACCAACTGCCACCTGTGGGTGGACGCGTACGAGCAGGTCATAGCAGACCTGGGAGACATGGCCGCGGAGCGCACGCGCGGCATCGTGGAACAGGCGGCAGAATGAGGTTCGCGACCGCAGTCGAGAAGGTCAAGTCGGTAGTCCCAGGGGCAAAGGGCGCCACCGCCGATGGAGCGGCGCGGGAGGCAGTGAATCTCGCCAGGCGTTCCTGCGCGACGAGGAAGCCCTGGCCCTTCATGCTCCGTACCGGCGTGGCCCGCAACGAGGGGGCATACAAGGACGCCGTGGTGACAGTGACGCAGAACAGCCGCACGGTCACCGCGACAGCCGGCACGTTCCCCACGACCTGCGCGGGCTGGTTCTTCGCCGTCACCGCCGGCAACCAGGAGCAGTACCGAATCGCCTCGAGGACGTCGGGCACCGTAGTGGTACTCGATCGCCCCTTCGAAGGGGACTCGGCCACAGGCCAGCCCAGCATCGTGTGGGACAAGTACTGCCTTGCTCCGAGGGACCTGTACAAGTGGAAGTCCATCGCCTATGAGCGCGGCGGAATGCTCGTGAGCTACGAGGACCAGGCGTGGTTCGATGCCATGTGGATCAACCCCGTTGGACTTGGGAGCGATCTGTCGGTCCTGACCATCCCCGAGGTCTCCACTTCTGCGCGGTACTCGACGGGCACCGTGACGCTCACCCGCGGAAGCGCGACGGTGACGCTGGCGACCGGGACGTGGCCTGAGTGGATTGTCGGCAGGCACCTGCAGTTCAACGGCGAGCAGGAGATGTACAAGGTCGCCACGAGGACGTCTGACTCTGTGGTTGTGCTCGATCGCGCCTATGCCGGGAAGTTTTCCGGGGCGTCGAAGACCTACGAACTCGACCCGCCGGGCTGCATCCAGCTCGAGACAGCGCCGCCCATCCAGGACCAGTTCGCTCTGAAGATCCGGTACTACGCCGAGCCCGAGCTTCTGGTGGGAGACAACGACCTGCTGGAAGGCACCGACACCTACCAGGACTGCGTGATCGAGTTCGCGCGCGCTGCGTTCCTGGCAGGGAACATGCCGAGCCCCGGCGAGAATGGGCAGAATCCGCTATTCATGCAGATGGTGGGTCTGGCGAAGCACCACGAGGCCAACGCCGAGCGGCTGATGAATGGACTGATGGGGAACACGGTAGCCCCCGACCAGTTCGCCCGGATGCGGAATATCAGGTACATGCCTGGAGGGTAGCCATGAGCTGGATTGTGGAGCACTGGGAGTCGCTGTTGCCGGTCGTGGTCGCGGTGCTGGGCCTGCTTGCGGCGTTGACGAGCAACGCGGAGAAGGCTGCCGCTCTGCAGCGGATCGCGTCTGCCCTGCAGTCGGCGAAGGTGCGCGGCGGGTCGGTAGGTGCTGGCGCAATGGAGATCATCGCGGGTCTGAAGTCGAACGCTGCTGGAGATCCCAAGGGAGTGGTAGGCGAGATCGCCGATGCCGCTGCGAAGGCCAAGGGACGCAAGCCGGCGAACAAGGCGAAGAAGGCGGTCAGGGCGATCGGGAAGGCCCTGATCGGGAAGTTCCTGACGGGTGGACTCTAGTGGACGCAACGTCAATCGGCGCGGTTGTCACGGCGTCCGTGGCGGCGGTGGCCGGCGGCATCTTCGGCGTGGTGAAGATCCTGGGCTCATCGAATGGCACGGGCAGCGGCACCGACACCGACAAGAAGGTGTGCGCCGATCATGGGGCCATCTGCGAGCAGCTTCGCATAGGTAATGGGCGATTCGACCGGGTCGAGAAGAAGATCGACGAGCAGCGTGAGCTGATCTTCCAGACCTCGCTGGATGTCGGGAAGATCGCCGCGAAGATTGACGTCATGCACGAGCGGGGGCAGTAGATGCTGGCCAGGACATACTCGACGGGACTCAGCACGCGCAGGGGCAAGATCATCATGCCCGGAACGCGCGAGTGGGATCTCACCTCCATCCGCGCCGGACTGCTGCTGGCAATGCCCCTCGTGAAGTCCACCGCGCCGGCGTATTCGGCGGCCGGCAGCATGGGGCTATCCGGCGAGACGGTGTCTGCACTGGGCACCAGGATGCGCGAGACAGATGACTACATCGTTCAAGCGGTGGAGAGCAAGGCCCGCTTCACCAAGTACGGCATGGTGTCTGAGGTGGCGAGGGAGAACCTGTGTCTGTATAGCGAGGATCTCACATTCACCGACAGGCCATGGGGCGGCACAAGGGCAACCACAACGCAGAACGCTGTGGCCTCTCCAGATGGCACCACGAATGCAGACAAGATCGTTGAGGACAGTACCG
>Ga0307378_10007985_pt1 | contig 14151 bp, 12 predicted proteins | sample UN1MG_FD_202238 | JGI IMG/M metagenome (GOLD analysis project Ga0307378, IMG submission 202238) | Soil microbial communities from Risofladan, Vaasa, Finland - UN-1 | ecosystem: Environmental > Terrestrial > Soil > Coastal area > Acid sulfate soil | place: Finland: Risofladan, Vaasa | collected... | reverse complement strand
GGAAACGATAGACAACATTGTCGGCTGGGTTTCTTTGCGCAAGGTTCTTCTTGAACCGGACAAACCGCTTGAAGAACTTATGGAGCCGGCATATTTTGTACCCGAGCAGAAAAAGGTCGATTCGATGCTGCAGCAGTTCCGCAAAAGCAAAACAGACACGACCATTGTCGTGGACGAATACGGCGGCATCGCAGGTACTATTTCTCTGGAGGACATTGCCGAAGAATTGTTAGGCCCGATAGAAGGTTTGCCGGAAATTGAGCCGGTCGAACAAATTGGACCTCTGCAATACCGCCTCGCTGGCGGCCTTGCGATTCACGATTGGGCTGAGCCGTTCGGAATCGACGTGCCTGAAATGCGGATTTCCACAATTGCGGGTCTGGTGACCGCGGCACTTGGAAAAATACCCAAAAGCGGCGATACCGCTTATATAAAAAACCTTCACTTTACCGTGGAGCGAGTACGCAAACACAGAATAGAAACGGTCATATTAAACCTCGAACCGGTATCCAAAAATGGTTAGCCTAATATTGCTGATTTCGGCAGTTATATTTTTTGTTCTGGTTGCCGGATTTTTCGCCGGGGCTGAAACCGGTATGTACCAGCTCAGCAGGCTTCGCCTGCGTATGGGTGTCGAAAGCGGCAGGTTGATATTTGTGCTGCTGGACAGGATAATGGGCGACAGTACCGCCCTGCTGCATTCGATGCTGTTAGGCAACAATCTGGGGCATTACCTGGCGACCAGTTTGCTGACTTACGCACTGCTGAAACACGTCGCCTTCGACTACACCGCTGAGCTGTCGGCAACACTTATAGCAGCCCCGGTATTGCTGATTTTTTCAGAGATGCTGCCTAAAAGTCTGTTCTTCTACCGCGCCGATACCCTGATGCCGTGGTGTGGGCCGCTGCTGTTTGTATCGCACAAGATTTTTACTTTCTGCGGTGCGGTGCCGGTTCTGAACATTCTGTCGCGGCTTTTTGTGAAGGTCACAGGTCCCGCCGTACCGGCAAAGGCCGTAATATCAGCTGTGCATCGTCCTCATATAAGCGCCATCGCCGAGGATACGCGGCAGGAGTGCGTGCTTAGTTCGGTACAGACCGAAATGTTGGCGCGGCTGGCGACCTTGTCAAACATCCCTATCAGGTCCGTAATGATACCGCTTGACAAGATTGAATCGGTTCCGCTAAGCACCGATAAGGCGCAGCTGCTCAACAAACTAAAAGAATGTGATTTTACGCGGCTGCCCGTTTATGACCGCTGGCCGGCAAACATCGTCGGGTACATAAGCATTTACGGCTGTCTTGCCGGCGCCAGGGAGTTTACGGACCTAAGCGAGTTTATAGAGCCGATAAGAAAGCTGGATTGCGACACGCTGGTAACCAGGGCTATAGATGTCATGCAGAACGAAAATCACAAGGTCGTTTTAGTTACGCGGCCAACCCGCTACAGCACCCAAAACCCGGTGGGGCTGATAACGATGAAGGACCTTGTGGAGGAACTGCTGGGCGAGCTGGCCGAATGGTAAAAGCCCGCTGCGGTACCCAGCGGTCAGTTATCAAAAAGAGCCTCGACGATGTCGTTGATTGCCGGGCGGGTGTGGGCGTTGGCGTTGTTGGCCAAAATAGAGAAAATGTAATCGCCTTTTTCGGTGGTGCACAGACCCGAGAATGACTTTACGCCGCTGATATACCCGGTCTTTCCGAAGACTTTACCCTTGTATTCTTTCTGCGCGAAGTATTTATCGATTGTGCCGTCCACCCCCCCTACTGCAAGTGAATCCTTATAAACAGTCCAGTGTGTGCTTTTGTAAATATCGGTCAATACGCCCGTAACAACCTCTGCGCTAAGACGGTTTTCTTTACTTAGGCCGCTGCCGTCGTCGATATAGAATTGCTCTTTTTTCAGGCCAAGAGAAAGCAGGTATTGCGTAATAACTTCTCGCCCCCCTGCCCAGGAACCGCCCCTGCCGCCATTTGCCCTGGCGGCCATAGTCTTAACAAGCGCCTCAGCGGCAAGTTGTAAACTATCCTTGTTACAGCGCGCAAGACAATCCCTTATTGACGTTCGGCAGTCGTAAAGCAATACAAAATCAGAACCGGTATCCGCTGGTTTTTCACTAAGCTGACCCTGTACCTGTATGCTGGCTTCGGTTAAATGCTCAGCCAGCAGGAAACCAAAAAAGGCGGCAGGCCTTTCAATGGCAACCGGGAAAGGCCCGTCCTGTTGTTTGCATCTGCCCTTTACGATAAGCTCATTGACTTTGCCGGCTTGACGATACGCACCGATTCCGTGTTTACCGCTTTTTACTGCCGCGACCTGATTGGTCAGCTTTATAAAAGCGGTCTGCGGTTCAAAAAAGACATTGACCCTGCCGTTTTGATTTCTGGCGGTAACATCTATGCAGTTGCAGTTGTAGTTCAGGCCGCTGACCTCGCTTGCGTACCAGCGGTTTAATTCCTCGACAGGCCAGTTTTCATGCACCCTCTGGTCGTCAAAGATAGTACTGTCAACAATAATATCTTTTATAACGCTAACGCCTTTGTTTTTAAGCGCTGCTTCAATATCCCGGAATATCCAGCCGGCACTGCGGGAGTATTTTGCATCGGTTTGCCTGTCGCCCAGCAAAGGGTCTCCGCTGCCTACAACCACAAGTGTATCGCCGCAAAGGCCCACTTTCGTGGTGTATTCATAATCTGCGCCGAGATACTTCAGGGCCGTAGCAGTAACAATCAGTTTCATATTTGAGGCAGGCACCATTGCTTTTTGGCTATCATGGGTGTAAACACTGTGGCCGCTGTCAGCCTTTATTATACGGATGCCGTAGTCGACCTTTTTCTGCGAGGGCTGACTGATAATACCGTTAATTTGCTTTGTCAGGTCCGCGCGTGCAGCGCTGACAAAGCACAGAAGCAGTAGAAATATAGAGCTGGCCGCTGGTTTTCTGATTGTTTTGTTCATCTTCGGTGTAATTTATTACCACAAAGGCCCGGGCAATTCAAGAAACGATATAATACTGCCGCTCTTAACCGAAAATTTCTTATATACCGCCCTGCTCTGGAAAAGAAAAAAACGGGCACGCGAAAACAAGCAAACCTGGTCTGCCGTCGGCCGCCTGCCATAGCAGTAATTCAGCTCATCGGGTTCTGTGCTGAAAACAGGCCCTTTTGCGGGCTATCCGGGCTATTATTGATACTTTTGATACTATTGGCCTTAAGCCGGCCAAAAATTATTAAAATTTACAGATATTCTTTGGTTTTTTGCATTTTTTCTTTGACATTACAGGGTGCACACCTGTATTATAAAATTATAAGGGTTCCAGATTAGCTCAAACCCTTTGAAGGAGGAGAAGAAGATGAAGGGGAGCAAGTGGGGAAGGTTTGGCTTTTTAAGCCTTATTGTAGTTATCTGTTGCACCCAAGCCGCTTATTCGACAGTTCTCAGACTCAGTACTCATGCCTCTGACGGCACTAATCCGCCGCCTGCAGAACAACTGGATGCAACTTTCGATTTTTCTGTTCTGGGCAATACCTTGACACTTACCGTGACTAACCTTACACCTGAAAATCCGCTCACTGACCCGGAGCTTAAGATTAACGAAATATATTTCAACACCACCTCCAACATACAGGGCCTTGTACTGACCGAGGTAATCGGCAGCGACATAGAATACTGGGACCTGACGTTTGCCGCCGACGGTATTCATGTCAATGGTTTTGGCCTGTTTGATGTGTCGCTTATTGACGGGCAGGGAAGCATGCCCCACGTTATAGACCCCGGTGAAACCGTGCAGTTTGTCTTAGGTATTGCCGGAACGGGGCCGTTTTCGGATAATGACTTCATACAGTTAAGCACACAAGTTGACAGTCATGTCATTTCCTACGCCGCCGGCAAATTCTATAACGGCCTGCCCGAGACCAGCGCCTACGGCGCCACAAATGTCCCTGAGCCGGCCAGCGTATGTCTGCTTTGTTTAGGCGCATTGGCACTTCTGAGCCTGGATTTCCCAAGTAAATCCGTGCAAAAAAATAAGATTTTGGTAGTATAGAGCTTATGGATGCTGTTCAAGCCAGTTTTGACTGTTCTGATTTGGAGAACCCAATGGGTGAAAGAAGCAAGGATGCTCTGATGCTCAATTTTGACCGTAAATTGAAGCTCGAATTTCATGGGACAAAAGTAACCAGCGATGCAGGTTTAATAGCATATCGAGAGCTGGATGAAGTCCTTGGATTGACGACAATGATAGAATCAGAGCTTGCTGACAATCGAACAGGTAAGAATACTCAGCATAGTTGTCTGGCAATGCTGCGACAGTCAATATACAGCAGACTGGCTGGTTACGATGATACTAATGATGCCCAACGTTTGTCTGTTGACCCTGCCATGCGTCAGATTGTGGGTGGAAGAGCCCAGGAACGGACTGCTGCTTCAACAAGTTTGATGGGCAGATATGAAACAGAGACATTGACTCAATCAAAGAATCTGGAACTATTAACGAATCTGCCAGGTGTATGGGTAGATAGAGTTCACCAGCGAAAGCCACTCAATCAGATTATTCTTGATATGGACAGTTCAGTCAGTCCAACCTATGGCAATCAGGAGGGCACTGCTTACAATGGATATTTTCAATGCACTTGTTATCACCCGTTGTTCTGTTTCAATCAGTTTGGCGATTTGGAGCGAGCACTTCTTCGCAATGGAAATGTTCATAGTGCTGATGACTGGCAAAGTGTGCTGGAGCCAATTATTGAGCGTTACCGAGCATATAACATTCTTAAGTTCTTTCGTGGAGATGCAGCCTTTGCAGACCCCACAGTGTATCCTTATCTCGAAGATGAGGGCTATTTCTATGCGATACGGTTAAAAGCGAATGCCATACTGCACGATAAGATTGAGTATTTAATGACTCGACCTGTAGGACGTCCTCCAAATAAGCCGATTGTGATTTACGAAAGTTTTCAGTATCAGGCGTCCAGTTGGGACAAGTCCAGAAGAGTGGTTGCCAAGATTGAATGGCATGCAGGTGAACTGTTTTCGAGGGTAGGATTTATAGTTACAAACTTACGTTGGAAAGCTAAGAATGTAGTGAAGTTTTATAATAAGCGTGGCACAGCCGAGCAATGGATTAAGGAAGGCAAGTATGCATTGAACTGGACTCGGCTTTCCTGTCATGATTTTACTGACAATCAGGTTCGACTTCAGTTATTTGCTTTGGCTTACAATCTCGGCAATTTTCTTAGGCGGTTGGCTTTGCCAAAGAGGATAAGGGACTGGTCGCTTAGAACACTCCAAGTGAAACTGATAAAGATTGGAGCAAAGGTGGTAAGGCATTCGAGGTATGTGATATTTCAAATGGCAGAGGTGGCAGTGCCAAGGGCTTTATTCTGCGAAATCCTTTACAGGATAAGGCATTTGACGTTGATGGCTTTACCATCAGGGGCCGGATAATGCCGAAAATAGCTGAAAATCTTAGGTTTTTGATGAGGAGAACGGTTGATGTACGCCAAAGAAATGGTAATCAGCCGCCAAATCCGTTTTTTGTGATTATTGTGGCTGGAAAAACTTCGAGATAAGGTTAAAAATCTTGATTTTTCAGGACAGGCTTGGTATTCTATTGGAAATGAGGCTCAGCGGCGTAGCTGAGCAAAATTGTACTGTGTTATATGGGAAATCCCAGGTTCACTTTATTTTTAATGAACTCCGAGCAATTAAGTGCCCAGCTATACCAGTAACAGGTTTACTAAGAGACAGAGAGTATCAGCAAGAAATTAAAACAGCTTGGGCCAAAGATAAAAATGGTATTTGCCTAAGAATAACAATAGAGCAGGCTGCGAAGAATACGTTTAAAACTGAAATAAACTCTCTATTGTCAACATTGGGAAATCGGCCTGCCGATTGCGATTTTATTTTAGATTTAGGCACACCCAATTTTGTCCCATTTGAGGGATTCTCTAAAGCAATTCAGGCCATAGTGAGCGTTTTTCCTTATTTGGATAATTGGCGAACCTTTACAGTTCTGGGCACCTCTTTTCCCGAGACAATGGCTGTCATCAGAAAAGGAGGCGAAATTGTTCCCCGCCATGAATGGCAATTATATAAAATATTAATTACTAACTTTGTCAAAGCAGGCATTCGTCTTCCATCTTTTGGTGATTATGCTATAAATCACCCCAAAGTTCTTGAGATGGATATGAGGCTAGTAAAACCTTCTGCAACAATCAGGTATACTATTGATGATGGTTGGTACATCGTAAAAGGAAATAATGTTAGAGACAAAGAATATGGCAAGTTTAAGCAATATCGCCAACTTAGTAAGCAGGTCGTGGATTCTCGATACTATTGCGGGTCAAACTTCTCATGGGGGGATAGATATATCCAGCAATGTGCAAACAGGAGTGGCAGTACCGGTAACCTTATGATGTGGCGGCAGGTTGGTACAAACCATCATATCGAGAAGGTGACTCGGGACATCGCCAGTTTTTACGCTTCTTAAAATAGTTTCTGACAGCTTTTCTTAGTTCACAAATACTCAGTGTATTTGCTAGGTATTCGTACAATACCGATCGAGGTTGACGAAGTATTTTGTTAGGAACTTTGTTCTTTCGCAATATCTCTCTTGCTTCGTTTCGCCATAATAGCTGTGCTACAGATATTGGATCGATGTTTTTATTTGTCCGAGCCTTACGAACTGTGTTAAAATTGACAGCGCCTTTCGGACCTTTTACTGATACCACGACACCCCACCATTTTGGGATATGACTTTGGATAGAATTGACATAACGGTCACCTATAACAATGGAAACTTTATCAAAGACAGCACTGTATGATTTTATTTGCTCTTCAAGCCTCCGAAGTGAATCATAATTACTTTTAATCTCATAGCCGACAAGATTTCCATTAACAACGGCGATATCTGCACGACATCTTCCATGATTCAAACCAAGCTCATCAATCACAAGTGTATCTTTTTGAGCATGCTGCCGTCGCAGTCTTTTTCTATGAAAATTCTGTCTGATTTCTGCGTCATTCATAATTTATGTTTTCGGCAAATATAGCAACTTTTCTTTGAAGAATCATACATAAATTGGAAATTCAAAACCATGAAGTTTTTGATTTTACACCATGGTTTTGCTTTTTTCACTTTATATTTTCCCTTTTTCTAAGTTTTCGGTGCCCTCTCCCGATGCGCAACCGGGACGGGTGTGGTTAAACAAATGACTCGATTTTGGCGGGAAGAGCCCCCCGGCAGCCATTCGACTTCGCTCAGGCCAGGGCAGCCGGGGGCTAAATATGTTTGGATTCCGCATCAAGTGCGGAATGACACTGCAAGTAAATAAACCCCCAACGTAAAGCCTTCGACCCTTCGGTTACACTCGGGGCAAGTCCGCTCAGGACAAGTTTACTATTGTTTTCGAATCCGTGAAAATCCGTGAAATCCGTGGTTGATTTCGTGTTCCGAGACACGAGCGACGAGCGACCAGCGACGACTCACGCCCTGATGATGTCCGCTATTTTCATAAGCCGGGAGGTATTGTCGCGCTCGGCCTCTGCGAGCTTGTCGAAAATGAATCTGATGGTCTGATGCAGTTCGGGAATGACTACGTGTTCGAGCACGTTGACCCTTCTGCGGGTCATCTGCAGCTCCGTGGCTAAAAGGCGGGCCTGCTTTTCCTTTTCCGCAAGCTGGATTAAGCCCGCGAAGGCCCTCTCCAGTGACATAAGGGCTGCGTCCATTTCGCCGGAGGTGGCTGCAAAGCCGTAGCAGATGATGTCACCGGCGGTTTCCGCAGCCAGGGCAGGGACGCTGACGTTCATTATCTTGGAAAAGCTAACGGCCAGCGTGAACTTCTTTGTGGGTACCTCCAGGGCGGCTGTGGTATCTTCCGGCTCCATACTGGCGCGGGCCAGCATGAACCGGCGAAAGGTTTCCAGCAGCTCGCTTTCGACCTGTTTTCGCAGGGGCTGGATTTGCCGGGCAATCTGGATTAACTGCCTGCTTATTTCATCTCTTTTTTCACTAAGGAGATGATGTCCGCGCTCGGCAATGCCCACGCGCCTTCGCAGACGCAGAAGCTCCATTCTTGTAGCATTAACATTTGCAAGCATTTATTCGGTTTCCTTCTGTTTTCGGAATTTCGGCATATATTTTTCTATGAGTTTAACGTCGATACGTTTCAGTTCCACGTTCTCGAACATACTCAGCAGCTCCCAGCCGAGGTCGAGGGTTGTCTGTATGGTGCGGTTTTCGTAATAGTCCTGTGAGACGTATCTTGCCTCGAACTTATCGGCGAAGTTCATATAGTTTTTGTCTTCGTCGGAAAGGGCGGCTTCGCCCATAATTGTGGCAAGCTCCTGCGCTTCTTTGCCGCGGGCGTATGCGGCGTAAAGCTGGTTGTAAAGGTCTGCGTGGTCTTCGCGGGTCTTGCCTTCGCCGATGCCTTTGTCTTTGAGCCTGGACAGGCTCGGCAGCACATCGACCGGCGGAGCAATACCTTTTCTGTGGAGCGGCCGGGACAGGATAATCTGGCCCTCTGTTATATAGCCTGTCAGGTCGGGCACGGGATGTGTCTTGTCGTCTTCGGGCATGGTCAGGACCGGCACCATTGTAATGGAGCCTTTTTTGCCCTTGATTCTGCCTGCCCTTTCGTAAACGGTCGCAAGGTCGGTATAAAGGTAGCCCGGATAGCCGCGTCGGCCGGGCACTTCTTTCCTGGCAGCGCTGATTTCGCGAAGCGCCTCGCAATAGTTGGTCATATCATTAAGAATTACCAGGACATGCATGTCGAGGGTAAAGGCCAGGTACTCGGCGGCGGTCAGTGCGAATCTGGGGGTGGCTATTCTTTCGATGGCAGGGTTGTCGGCGAGGTTGACGAACATGACGGCCCGCTCTATAGCGCCGCTTTGCTGGAGGTCGTTGATGAAGAACTGTGCGGCTTCGAATGTAATGCCCATTGCGGCAAAGACGACGGCGAATTCCTCACCCTTGCCGAGGATAGTTGCCTGGCGGGCTATTTGTGCGGTTATGTTGTCGTGGGGCAGTCCGGCACCGGAAAAGATGGGCAGTTTCTGTCCCCGGACCAAGGGATTGAGGCCGTCGATTGTTGATATACCGGTTTGAATAAACTCGTTCGGATAGTCGCGTGCGTAGGGATTGATGGGCCTGCCGTTAATATCGAGCCTCTGGTCGGGTATCAAAGGCTCGCCGCCGTCCTGGGGAACCCCCAGGCCGGTGAAGACCCTGCCGAGTATGTCCGGGGAGACCGCAAGCTCCATCGGTCTTGCCAGGAAACGCACGGTGCTTTCGTCCACGTCTATACCGCTGGTGCCTTCGAAGACCTGGATGAGGACCTTGTCGTTTTCGACCTGGAGAATCTGCCCGTGACGAACCGAACCGTCAGCCAGCTCGATATCGACTATGTGGCCGTACTTGGCCTGTTCGACCATTTCAACGAGCATCAAAGGCCCGTATATGTTCGTGACTGTCTGATATTCTTTGAGCATTAGCAACTCCTGTGTGGTATGTTTTATTTTCTTAAAGACTCGGCCTTGCCTGTCTGCAGCTGCTTGGTTTGCGAATCAATGGTTTCCCTGATTTGCCTGATTTTATCTATTTCGTCCTGGGGTATGTATTTTGCTCTTGCGATTTCCTCACGGACGCTGAGTTTGAAAATGTCACTGGTATCGACTCCTGCCTCGATAGCGGCAAGGGCGCGCTTTTCGAAGTGCAGTATATTCTTGAGCATCTCGTACTGTTTTTCCATCAGCGTATAAGTATCGACCTTGTGAAAGGCATTCTGATGGAGATAGTCCTCCCTGACCGAGCGGGCTGTAGCGAGGGTCAGGCGGTCTTTGGGCGACAGCGCCTCTGCACCGACAAGACGAACAATTTCCAGGAGCTCCGATTCCTGCTCGAGAAGTCCCATAGCCCTGACGGTCATAGCCTCCATCGCCTGTCCGTGTTCCTTGTCCTCGAAACAGTTTCTCAGGTATTCTTTGTAGAACGAATAGCTTGTCAGCCAGTCGATGGCCGGGAAGTGTCTTTGATAGGCAAGCTCGGCTTTCAGCGACCAAAAGACCTTAACGACGTGCAGCGTTGCCTGTACGACCGAATCGGACAGGTCGCCGCCGGGCGGGCTGACAGCGCCTATTACCGACAATGCGGCTTCACGTTCGGGGCTGCCTATACACTGTACGCGGCCGGCCCTTTCATAAAATGCGGCGATGCGGGCGCCAAGATATGCGGGGTATCCCTCCTCAGCAGGCATTTCTTCGAGGCGTGTGGAGATTTCGCGCATTGCTTCAGCCCAGCGGCTGGTGCTGTCGGCCATCAAAGCCACGGTATAACCCATGTCCCTGAAGTATTCGGCTATGGTTATGCCGGTATAAACGGATGCTTCGCGTGCGGCCACGGGCATATTCGAAGTATTTGCAATCAGGACGGAGCGTTTCATCAGCGGCTCACCGCTGCGTGGGTCCTTTAGTTCGGGAAACTCGGTGAGTACGTCGGTCATCTCGTTGCCGCGCTCGCCGCAGCCGACATATACGACGATGTCGGCGTCCACCCATTTTGCAAGCTGATGCTGTACAACCGTTTTGCCCGTGCCGAACGGGCCGGGCACACAGGCAGTTCCGCCCTTGGCGATGGGAAAGAAACTGTCGATTACGCGCTGGCCGGTCACAAGGACTTCATAGGGTGCCAGACGTTTTTTGACCTGGCGTGGGTTTCGTACGGGCCATTTCTGCATGAGCTTGAGTTCTGTTTTGGTGCCGTCTTGGGCCAGAACAATCCCGACCGTATCGACAACCGTATAATCGCCTTCGGCAATCTGCTCTATTGTCCCCTTTACCCCGTATGGGACCATAATCTTATGTGTTAATAACGTTGTTTCCTGCACGTCGCCTATTATGTCACCGGCTGATACCTGTTGGCCTTTGTTTATTGTCGGCCTGAAATGCCATCGTTTTTCCCTGTTAAGCCCTGGCATTTCACTGCCGTGGCCCATGAATGCTCCCTCACCCTTATAAAGCCAGTCCAGCGGCCTCTGGATGCCGTCATAGATACTCTCTATCAGCCCCGGCCCCAGTTCCACGCTCAAGGGGGCCTGCGTATCGACAACGGGTTCACCCGGCCCGATGCCGACCGTTTCCTCGTACACCTGGATTGAAGCAAGGTCTTCGTGGAGTTCGACAATTTCGCCGATGAGTTTTTTTTCTCCGACGCGTACAACGTCGTACATCCTGCTGCCGTACATACCCTCGGCCACCACTACCGGGCCTGCAACTTTAACTATCTTTGGCTGTTTTGTTTCCGCCATTGTCTAAAACCTTTCGTTTATCGTGTCTGCTTTCAATTCTTTTACGGCTGTTTGAGAATCTCAGTTGCTTTGCAGAATATTTATTCCTGTGGCCATTTTCAGGACCTTGCCGAGCGCTTCTGTGGCAAAGCCCTTGGATTCGGTCGTAAAGGGGACCACCACAATACAGGGCGTGGCTTTCTTATGCTGCGAGGAAAAGACCTCTTCTGCAGCCTGGGCGACGTTCTCGGCAACGACTATGAGGGCATAGTGGCCGTCGAGAATCTTCTCGGCATTTTCGCGAACCTGCGTAACTTCGGCCACCGGGTAGGTATCCAGCCCGAGTGCCGAGAACGGCATCACAAAATCCGCATCACCTAATACAGCAACTTTGTTCGTATCTCGTATCTCGTATCTCGTATCCGGCATTTCATGTCCGCCTTGTTATCCAAGCCGGTCTAAAATAAGTTTTGTGTCGAGCGAATTTTTTTTGGCTGTCATTATCAGCCGTATAGTACGAATTTCCTGTTCCTTGTTGAGTAAATAGGCGACCACGGGTGCAGGCCCAGCAGTAATGCGAATAGTTGTCGCAAGAAACCCGTATAGATGCTGCTGGCAGTGGTGCTCAAGGCCGATGAACGATTTATTTGCAACAAGATAACCGACACCGGCATCGACGATTTGGTAGTATGGTGTTGCATAAAAAACAGAAGCGACCGCCTCGTAGCCGGCCTCGAGGCCCTGGGTGAAACGTTCGGTGTGTACGAACCCGCCGTCAAGAAAGACATTTCGCTGCTGCGAGTCGGTAAATTTCAGCCGGGCCATTGTCCGGATGTTGGTCAAATCAACTTGTATTTTGAACAGGCCCAGCAGAAAAACGTTCTTTAACCGGCGGGCCCTGCGGAGATTGTATTGCGCCTGTACGGCATCTATTGCGTAATCGATTTGCCTTATGTCTTTGGTCTGGTAGTATCCCAGCGTCGCCTGTTCGGCTGCCTGCTGCATATAATCGGGCAAAAGGCTGTAATTGTCCTGCTCGAAGACTTCTTCGAAACGCTGCGGCGAAAAATTACCTTCATCGCTGTAGCCGGAGGCAAGCGGTTTTTGAGTTAAGTTCCTTCTCATAGCCAGGCGCAGGTTGGAAAAATCGTCACGTGTCCTGAAAAGTGCTGCAATTTCCCTGTCGATGCACAAGCGGGCAAAGAGGTGCCGAACCTGCGAGCGTCTTTGCTTTAGCACCTCCTCCAGCGCGGAGATGCTGTTTGTACCGGGCGGCAGGGCATAGGCGGTTGAGGTCAATTGTTCGGCGGCCGATTCGAAGTCCGGTGCGTTGGCGAGGTTTGCCAGTTCGGCTTTTTCGAGAAGGTGTGTCTCCAGCGCGCGAACAACCGCTGTTTCGTATGTATAGCGCCAGTTGTCGCCGCCGATGGGTGGATAACCGTAATAATCAAGTACAGGCTGTTGTTTTATTTCAGCCATTTATGCCCATTACTATTGTTCTTTGAAAAATAGAAGAAACATCAATTAAAGTCCAAAGTACTAAATCCGAAATCCGAAATCCGAAACAATATCAAATGTTCAAAATACAAATTTTCAAAACATAAACAACTGCCTGGCTTCAACAAGAAATTATTGTTTTTCTTTATTACTAAGCGGCGTTGTTGTAATAAATTTCAGCGCTAGTTACCCTTTTGCACGGTACATCACGAGAACAAATCCTTTGCCAGGTCTATCTCGAGTTTGCTGCGGGCCTGTTCCAGGAGAACCTTCAAAGAAAGGTTATTCTTTATCTTATCGTTCCTGAGAACAAAACCGCCGCCGATATCTTCCTTTTCGTCTGCAAGTCTGAGGTTGCCCTGATAGCCGGGACCTAACTGGCGGTTAACCTGCTTTATGAATTCCTGGTCAAGGCGTGTCTCATTTTTATCCACTATGACTTCTTCTTTGCCGGTTTGAACGGCCTTCAATATCAGGGCGGTCCAGAAATGAACGTATTCGCTGTCGGCAAGGCCTTCGACGCTTCTGCGGGCCTGTTCGAAGACCTCATGCAGCAGGCGGCGTTTTTCCGCCAGGAACTGCTTGCTTATTTCCATTCTCGCAGCGGCCAGCAGATGTGCCTTTTTATCCGCGGCTGCCTTTTGCGCAAGGGCGTCGGTTTCCTTTTTATATGAATCCAGTTCCTGGTCAAGTTCAGCGTGCTGAGCGCTGCGTTTTTTTTGGCCTTCGGCGTTTACCTGCTGGGCCTGGTCTTTTGCCTCTGAGAGTATCTTTTCTATTACCTGTTGAGCTTCCATAATTCGTATCTCGTATCTGGTATCTCGTATTTCGTATTTCGTGTCACGGGGCCGGCGGGCCGGGAGTTTTAAGCCGCAGCAGGCCAGCTTATACCGTACTGAAGCACCAGTATGGTTACCAGAAGGCCCAAAACTGCGTAGATTTCGACCATCACCGCGTACACGACCCCTGCCTTGAACGCCATTTCCGGTTTTTTGGCTGCCATGAGGATACCGCCTGAGCAGACCCTGCCCTGGAATATAGCGCTGACTAACCCGGCAAATGCTATGGGCAGGCATGCAATTAGGACCTGAAGGCCCAGTGCATTGCTCAGTTCCGGCACACCGGTGCCGACGAAGAAGTTCAGCTTGAGCATTACTATGAACGCCGCGAGAAACCCGTAAAAGCCCTGCGTACCCGGCAGTACGACCAAGATGAACATCTGCCCGTATCTTTCCGGCTTTTCACTGAGCACCCCGGTTGCGCTTCTTCCGGCTGTGCCGATACCGATTGCCGAGCCGATGCCGGCGAACAAGGCAGCCATGCCCGCTCCAATCAAAGCCAACGTCAATCCGTACTCCATTG
>Ga0307378_10007982_pt1 | contig 14155 bp, 15 predicted proteins | sample UN1MG_FD_202238 | JGI IMG/M metagenome (GOLD analysis project Ga0307378, IMG submission 202238) | Soil microbial communities from Risofladan, Vaasa, Finland - UN-1 | ecosystem: Environmental > Terrestrial > Soil > Coastal area > Acid sulfate soil | place: Finland: Risofladan, Vaasa | collected... | reverse complement strand
CTTTTCCAGACGTTTGTCAATCCGTCCGATTTCCTCCGATAACAGGATCAGAGAGGTCTGAGGGGCCGGACGATTGCAGTAATCGGCCAGCTGATCCAAGTCTTTTTTCTTGCTCAACAGTTCCGCATTTCGAAGCAGCCCCACCCTGTAGGGAGAAAACAGCGCACCGTTGCGCAGAGCGGCGAGAATTTCACCGATATCACTGTCAAAGGCATAGAAGCGATGGATCTCGGGGGCCTGGCCGATCGTTTTGGTGATCCGCCGGATCAAGCGGTTGACAAACGAGTCTTTTTCGCCCTCCTCCGGTCCGAGCAGGAGGTAGAGAGCGTCGCTTTTACTCATAATTGCGGATAAGGAAGAGGAGCTTTCCCAGGATACGAACGTTTTGGGTATAAATGGGGGGATAGGCGGGATTTTCCGCCTTCAACATCACCCGGTTCTTTTCGAGAAAGAAACGTTTCAGTGTTACCGCCTCGTCCACCAGGGCGACAACGATATCGCCGTTGTCGGCGGTGCTCTGATGGTGGATCACGGTAATATCGCCGTCGAAGATGCCGGCGTCCTTCATACTTTCGCCTTTTACCCGAAGGGCGAAGTACTTGCCGGAGCGAAGATAGCCCTGGGGTACCGCCAGGTGGCCCTCCATGTTCTCCTCGGCGAACAGAGGTTCCCCCGCGGCCACGGAGCCGAGTATGGGTATGGATCGGTATTGATCTTCCTGATACAGATCTCCGTCACCCAGAACCTTGATGGTTCGGGACCGGTTGAGGTGGCATTTGATAGCCTGTTTCTTCTGCAAAGCTTTGAGATGGTCGTAGGCACCCTTTACGGAAACCTTGAGATGATCGGCAACTTCCCGGACGGTGGGAGGGTACTTGTAGGTACGGATGAAAGTCTTGATATACTCCAAGACTTCTTTCTGCCGAACCGTAAGACCCTTCATGCTATTTCTTGATCTCTATCCCATGCTTCTTGATCTTATTGTGCAAGTGCGACGGGGTGATGCCCAGAACCCTGCTGGTGCGGGCAATATTCTGCTCGTTTTCCTCGAGCTTTTTAACCAAAAACTCCCGCTCGAACTCGTCCTTGGCTTCATTGAGCTTCATGCTCTCGAAACCTTTGAGGACTTCGTCTTTCTCCCAATCCGTACCGCTGGTGAGATACCGTCTAATCGATTCCGGAGAAATCATCTTTTCCTCAGTCATAATGTTAATACGCTCTATGAAATTTTTCAACTCTCTGACGTTTCCCGGCCAGAAATATATCTTTAAGAGCTGTATCGCCTCTTCAGAAAAACGTTTCGCCTCCCCCTCGGCAGGCCGTTTGAACTTGTCCATAAAATAGTCGATCAGCGCCTGGAGGTCTTCGGTCCTCTCCCGCAGGGGCGGAACGAAGATCGGGATCACATTGATGCGGAAGTACAGGTCCTCTCTAAAACGGCCTGCCCGGATCTCCTCGTGTATGTTCTTGTTGGTCGCGGTGATCACCCGCACGTCTACGCTTACCGATTTCTCCCCGCCGATGCGCTCGAATTTCATCTCCTGCAGAACGCGGAGGACCTTGGCCTGGGTGCTGAGAGACATGTCGGCGATTTCATCGAGAAACAGGGTCCCGCCGTTGGCCAACTCGAACTTGCCTTTACGGCGGGCGTAGGCATCGGTGAAGGCCCCTTTCTCATGCCCGAACAGCTCACTCTCTATCAAGGTTTCCGGAATCGAGGCACAGTTCACCTCGACAAAGGGAGACTTAGCGCGTCGGGAACGCCGGTGTATCTCCCGAGCAACCAGCTCTTTTCCCGTACCGTTTTCCCCAAGAACGAGGATCCGAGCATCGCTGCCGGCACTCTGCTCGATCAACTCCTGCACTTTGCTCATTTCTTCTCCGGAGCCGATCATCTCATCTTCGAAGAAAATGTTCTCTTTGAGATTTCGATTTTCTCTCTTCAGCTCTTCGAGTTTGAGGGCGTTCTCGACAACGGTTATGGTTTTTTCGAGGGACAGGGGTTTCTCCAAGAAATCGAAGGCTCCGATCTTCACCGCCTGGACCGCCATGTTGATGTTGGCATGACCGGAAATGACCACCACCTCGATATCAGGCCAACCCCCACGAACCCGCTTTAGAACATCGATTCCTCCCATATTCGGCAGCCAGACGTCCAGGATTACCAGATCTACGGCCTCCTTCTCCAGAATTTCGAGAGCCTGAAACCCGTCCTCAACTGCGAATACCTGATGGCCCTCATCTCCCAGGACATCCTGTAATACCTGACGAATTCCCTGTTCGTCGTCTACAACCAATATACTACTCAAAACTCATCCCTCAACCCAACGGTAGATCTATGATGAATGTCGTACCCACACCTTCTTGGGTTTCGAACCAGATGTTGCCATCATGATCGAAAATGATCCGTTCCACAATAGCCAGACCCAGTCCCGTGCCCTCCCGTTTGGAGGTGAAGTAGGGATCGAACACCCTTGTCCTGATCTCCTCCTGTATCCCTTCGCCGCTGTCCTTGATCCAGATTCGGCAGTATCGGTGATTTTCCTTGTTAACTACCGCAGAACGAACAGAAATCTCACCTCCCTTGGGCATAGCCTGAATCGCGTTCCTCAGCAGATTGGCAAATACCTGCTTGATTTGATTTGGATCGCCGCGGATCAGGCTGTTTTCGCTGATATGGCTCGAGTCGATGGTCACGTTGGCCGAGAGGTTTGTGTACATCTGGGCGACCTCCTCAACCAATTCCCTTAGGGCAATAGACTGCAGCCGCGGCATGGGCAGACGGGCGAACTCCCGGAACTCAACCAGAAGATCGTTGAGATTGTCCACCTCCCTGACGATCGCAGAAATGGAGCCTTCCAACACCTTCTGAAACTCCGCGGATTCTGCCTGAGGGCCGGCGGTATATTTTTTCAGTATTCTCTGGGCCGAGAGTTTAATCGGGGTCAGAGGATTTTTTATCTCGTGGGCCAGGCGCTGGGCAATCTCCTGCCAGGCGGAGATCTTTTCACTCTGCCTGAGCTTCTCCCTCGAGTGGGATAGCTCCGAGACCATTCGGTTGAAAGATCCTACCAAATGAGACAGTTCGTCGGCGGAACGGTGCAGGATACGAAAAGAAAAGTCCCCTTCCGCTACTCTGCGGGTTGCTTCTTCCAGGTTGACGATTGGGCGGATAATCTCTTCGGTTAGGAGAAAGCTCACCAAAATGGAAAGCAGAAAGATGGGAAAGGAGAAGAAAAAGTAAAAAAAGATCAGGACCAGGCGAAACAATCGCTTATACCGGTTGAGCTGATTGAATATTTCCAGGCTCTCGGTCAGACGGCGCGCCTTGCTGTCGAAATCTTCAGGCATCGTACGTCCCACCACCACCGTGTATTGCCGTCCGCCCAGCTCGTACACCGAAGCGTTCCGAAGGATGCTCACATCCTCCCGATCCTCTTTGGGCAGATCCCCGGTAAGATCGTCGAAACGAACCAGATTACGAAGCCGGCCCTCCTGATCTCCACGAAACAGTACTTCCGATCCATCTTCGGCAAAAATCTGGATGAACCGGACTTCCGAGTTTACAGTTCTGACGTTCTTCCAAAGTCTCTCCGGATTTCTGTCCAGATCCTGTAGCACAAAGGGCATCAGCGAACTCTGATTGAAGCTGCGCAGGTTTTCCACGGTGCCTCGGTAGTACTCCAAAGATATGGAAAGTCCTCCCCGAAGAGCATCTCCAAGACGCGCTTCCAGCCAGAAATTTATGGCTGAGTTGATGAAGTTTACAGACAGGAGCGCTTGAGGAATCGATGAGAGCAGGGCAATGAGCACGAAAAATATGATGAGCCGGGTCTTCAGTCGTGAACCGGACTTGCGAGTAGCCCGCTCTCGGATCAGGCGGATGATCTGGAATACGATCAGCCCCAACAGGATCAGGGGAAACGCGATGGCCACCACGTAGACTACGATATTCGCCTGCACATCGACACCGGCGAGATTGATGAGTATTTGTTGGGAAAAGACAACGATCAGGGCGATGAGAAGGATAAAAATCAGTATCAGGACGAGGAGGCCTACGGAGGTTGTGCTGGATTGAAAGCGCTTCATTGCTCCGCGGCTCCTGCCTTCAGTTTGGCCTCGATCCAGGGTGTAGTGAAGGCCGTTCCGGAAGAAAAAAGGGTGATGATATTCAAGGGAGCAATGATTTTCACAGGCATCATCCTCACCCGGCCCAATAGATAGTGGTTCTGAGCATCGGAAGGCTCGATTTCGCCAAGCTCAACCGAGGCCAGGGAGAAAAACGAATCCAAAAACTCCGACTCCGCAGAGTATTCTCCCAGCGGCTCTCCATTCCTTTGAATCTTATAACGGTTTTCGTAAAAATCAAAATAGGCGACCTGAGACACCCGCCGTTCAACCAGAAGGCGGTCACCGATAAAAGAGAAAAGTCCTCTATTTTGTCTGTACAGTCGGACCTGAAAGGTGATCTCCGCTTTCAGTCCGTCCCACAGAGAAGCCAAGACCTCTTGGCTGTGGGAACCGACATACTCGACGGCGCCGTATACTCTCTGCCCCCGGAGGGACGCCTCCAGGCGGGCCTCCTGGGCGGAGGAAAGGGCCGGAGTCAGGAGAAGCAGGAACACTAGAATCGGGATGTACCCCTTCGCTTTACCCCTCCTCAAACTTGTTCTCGAACAACCTGCCGATCGTCTGAACCGCCTCCTCCTCGTCACTGCCGTCGGCGATGATTTTGATAGGGGTATTGTAGGTAGCAGCCAAGGTGAGGATACCCATAATGGACTTGCCGTTGATCTGTTCCCCGTCTTTCTCCAAGAAGATAGTAGCGGCAAACCTGTTCGCTGTCTCTACGAGCAAGGCGGCGGGCCGGGCATGGATTCCGGCACGGTTCTTGATGGTTACGATTTTTTCTACCATGTTTTGGTGTACCGGGCGCTTTAGGTCAGGTCTCACTCAAAAAAATCGCTCTGGCGCTTTCGGTTTCCAGCCAGCGCATCACGTTCTTGGAAAACTCTTTTGCCGAATAATAGCCCATCTTCTTCAGTCGTTCGTTCATCGCGGCGGTTTCAATGATGACCGGAATGTTGCGTCCCGGTTTAACCGGAATAACGATATAGGGAACCTGCACATCCAGGATCTCCGTAAAATTCTCTTCGGTGCCGATCCGGTCATAGTTCTTGTTTGCGTCCCAATCCTCCAGTCTTACCGCCATCTGGATCTGCTTTTTGTCCCGAATAGCTCCTACCCCGAACAGGTGGGCGATGTTGATGATGCCCAAACCCCGGATCTCCATATGATAACTCGAGACTCCGGTCCCGGTTCCAATCAGGATATTGCCGCCGATCCGGCGGATTTCCACCAGATCATCTGCGACCAACCTGTGATTTCGTTCGATCAGGGCCAAAGCGGTCTCGCTTTTTCCGACCCCGCTGTCTCCCAGAAGCAGTGCTCCGATACCGAACACTTCCACCAGGACACCGTGTACACTCTGCTTGGGAGCGAAGATGTTGCTCAATACCCGTAAAACCCGCGTGGTAAACTCAGAGGAGGTGAGATCCGTCTGCAATACCGCACAACCGGTCTTCTCGGCCAACTTCATGAAGTCCTCCGTCGGCTGCTGCTGATGGGTAAAGACGCAGCAGGGAATCTCGCAGGAGAACAACTTCTCCAGCGTTTCCGTCTTGCCTTCTTTGGCTAGTTTTTCCAGATAGGCCATCTCCCCGCGGCCGAAGATCTGAATACGTTGGAAGGCGAAATTGTCATAAAACCCGCTGAGCTCCAGTCCCGGCCTGTTGATCTCCGGCACTTTTAGCTCCCGAACCAGCCCCGCACGACCGGCGATGCATTTGAGGTTGAGAGAGTCTTTGTCCCTGAGATCGAGCTGCAACAGATCCAGAACTGTGATCCTTTTCATGACTCCGGACCGGCGGCCTCCCCGCTGCGAACGCTGTCGTGACCCTTATGATCCTGGATCTTGTTCTTTTCTTTGAGTACCTTCAGCTCAACCTTGTCGAAGAGCTTGTCGATTCCTTCGAAGATATCGAAGCTCTTTACCCGCATATGATTCGAGTTTCCCCAGCGAAAATTAATATTCGCCTCGAGATTGTACTGACTCTTCTCGTGGGAAACAAACACCAGCAAATCGATGATATGCTCGGCAACGAATTCGAGGCGCTGCAACTTCTTGTCTATATAATCCCGCATCTTATCTGTAACCTCGACATGGACTCCTTTGATTTCGATGTTCATAGATCCTCCTATCTGTGGTGAGAACTCATAATATCGAGCTCTTTTCTATACTTGGCAATCGTCCTTCGGGCAATCCTGACTCCTTGCCCTTCCAGGATCTCTCCGATTTTCTGGTCCGTGAGACGCCTCTTGCTCCCCTCCTCTTCGATGATCTCCTTGATCATCTGTTTGACCCCTTCTTTGGAGAACCGGCCGCCTCCGGGGACTAAATTGGAGAAAAAATACTTGAGCTCAAATATGCCCCATTCCGTCTGTACATACTTGCCGTTGGTGACCCGGCTGACCGTGGCTTCATGAACGCCGATTTCAGCGGCAATGTCCTTGAGGGCCAGGGGCACGAGGTATTTAGAGCCTTTTCTAAAAAACTCCCTCTGGAACTCCACGATGGCTTTGCAGACTTTCAGCAGGGTCTGACTCCGCCGCCTGATACTGCTGATAAACCAATGCGCTTCGTGAACTCCGCTCTTAACGAACCGTTTGAGATCTTTCTGTTTGTACTGCTCCTTATGATCCTGGATACTGGCATAAAAGGAGTTGATGCCCAAGACAGGGATTTCCTCATCGTTTAGCACGATGACGAACTCCCCCTCGTTAACCTTCACCATCACATCGGGGATTACGTAACGGGGCTGCTCGCTGGAAAAATTTCTTCCCGGCAAAGGATCCAGCTCCCGTAAGAACTCCTTGACCTTTTCCACCTCCTTTACACTTATTCGCATGCTGCGGGCAATCTCCTTGTATTTTTCTCGCTCCAAAAGTGCGAGATACTTATCCACGACCTCAGCTGCCCGCAAAACAGGATTGGGATGAATCTTGATCTGAACCAGAATCGATTCCCGGTAATCCTTCGTACACGTGCCGATCGGATCGAATCCCTGAATCAGCTCCTTGACCCTGTTCATGACAGCGAGCCTATCGGTATCGGCCTCTTTTTCGGGCTTTTCGAGGGGTCTACCCTCGGCGTCGAGATTCCAGATTGAATTTTCCGGATTCTCTATGTGAAAACCGTTATCGTCGAGATTCCGGATCAGGTACTCACCGATGCGGAACTCCTCATCGTTGATCGGTTGAAGCCGCAGCTGCCAGAGAAGGTGCTCGTGGAGGGACTCCGGCCGCGTGAGTACGCCTTCGATAAACTTTCTGTGAGCGTCCTCCCGGCTGCTGCCCCCCTGTACCTTGATGTATCCCGGATCCGAGGTGTTCTCGAAGTATTCCTGTTCTTCCGAGGTGCGCCTGCCCGTATCGTCGAGGGAAAGCGGCGAGTTTTCTTCTACAACCTCAAGAGCCGGATTCTTTTCCAGCTCTTCCTGAATGGTATCCCTCAGCTCCAGCAGGGGAAGCGCCATGATCTTTATCGCCTGGTACAACTGAGGGGTCATACGCAGCTGCTGCTGCTGTTTTAATACCAGCTTCTGTGATTGGGCCATGGCTTACAGATCCGCGTGCGAAAACCGCTCTTCCTCTCTTTCCTTGTTCTACTTATAAATTTGAATGATAATGGTGGTGATTGTCAACGGTGGCTTTTTGACATTGTCTTCTACATTCGAAACTCTTCGCCCAGATAAATCTTGCGGGCTATCTCACTCTGCAGCAGCTCGTCCTTAGGACCGGCGACCACGATCTCGCCAAGGTTGATGATGTAGGACCGATGAGTGATCTCCAAAGTATCCCGAACATTATGATCGGTGATGAGCACCCCGATACCCTTTTTAGAAAGATCCGCTGCGATGCGCTTGATCTCGTAGACAGCGATCGGATCGATTCCGGCAAAGGGTTCATCGAGAAGCAGAAAGTGAGGCTCAATAGCCAGGGAACGGGCGATTTCCGTCCGTCGCCGTTCGCCCCCGGACAAGGTGTAGGCCTTCTGCTTCCGCAGGTGGCTGATCCCCAATTCGTGCAGCAGGGTTTCCAGCTTCTCCCTCTTTTCTGAAAAGGTTAGATCCCGGCGGGTCTCGAGGATAGCCGAGATGTTGTGCTCTACGGTGAGCTTGCGGAACACCGACGGCTCTTGGGGCAGATAAGAGATCCCCAGCCGGGCTCGTTTGTACATCGGCAGGCCGGAGATGTTTCGACCGTTCAGGTAGATCTTTCCGCTGTTGGGTCTGATAAATCCCACGATCATGTAGAAGATCGTAGTCTTCCCCGCTCCATTGGGCCCGAGAAGCCCCACCACTTCTCCCACCCGCATGGAAAAAGTGACGTCTTTAACGGCCTGCTTCTTGCCGAAAAACTTCTCCAATCCCTCCACAGAGAGCCGGCCGTCGGTTGTGGATTCATCTCCGTACGTGGAGCCACCTGGAGTCCTGTCCGCGCTCACGGCTCGGCTCCTTCATTCTGTCCCAGATCTGTGCTTACCTTACCGCGGATATCTCCTTCCAGACGAATCGTGTCGGTATTCAGGTCGATGTATATCTTCAGCGCCCGGTACTCGTCACCCTTCCAGTTGACAACGGGCATACCGAAAAGCTCGAGCTTCTCCTCGTTTCGCAGGTAGCGGGCATACTCTGCCCGGCAAACCAGATCTTCCTTAAGAATTCGGACCCCGATCTGAACCACGGTTTCGTCACTCTCCTCCCAATTCTCCAGAAATCCTCCCTTGACCACGACTTCGTTCTTCTTGTCGAGCATTACCACCTTTCCGCGGACCCGTACTACCTTCTCCTGGCGGTTGTAGAACAGCTGCTCGCAGGTAACGTCGATACCCTTCTGCTCATTGACGATCCGGACGTTTCCCTCGCAGGTAATGTAACGAAAATCTTCCCCATACAGCTCGACCCGGTCGGCTCGAATTAGATTATCCTCGGTCTGGACTTCCGCATTCCCCGTCAGAATTGTCCGTTCCTTTCCCTTTGCCAGAACGGTCTCCATACTGTCCCCTTGAAAGGAAAGCGTCTGAGCCCATAGGGAGGGACCAAAACACAGGAGCAATAAGAGGAACTGAAGGACCGTATTCCTACTCTTCTTCTTCCCAAACATAACTGCCTCGTACGCGAGAGGCGAACTCCAGTTTCTTCCTGCGAAAATCAGCGGAGAATCCCTGACCTTCGACGAAGGAACCATCGTCCTTCTGCAGGCGAACCGTCTGCCCATCCTCGGCGACCAACCTTCGTCCTTCCCGTGTCCAGTAGAGTCGACTGGCTTGAAGGGCCGCCTTTTCTTCCGGAGAGTAAATCACGATCGATCCGCTCACCGTCGCGTCTTCGCTGTCCGTACTGAACACCGCCCTTTCGGCTTGGGCCTCGGTGAGTAGATTGCCCTCCTCATCGTACTCGCGAAAATAGACACCTTCCAGAACGATTTCTTTTCTCTCGCTGTAGGTTTCAGCCCGATCGGCTTCCAGGATGACCCAAACCCTGCCGCCGGACACTACCGTGTGGGTAAAATCGATCAGGATCGTTTCCGGAGTCTGGCCGGGGATACTCTCCGCTACCCGTGCCTGCCCGTAGTCCAGACTGCAGGAAATAAAGAGCAGCTGGAGCAGCACCAGAAAGGGTCTAGCCTTGTTCATTTTCCATACAGGAGGCTACAAAGGTGGAAAATAAAGGATGCGGTGATATAGGTTTTGACTTGAATTCGGGATGATACTGAACCCCGATTCCCCATGGGTGGTCCGGCCACTCACTGGCCTCCACCAGATTGTCATCGGGAGTAAAGGCGCTGAAGATCAACCCTGCCCCGGCCAGTTCCTCCCGAAAGACGTTGGATACCTCGTATCTGTGCCTGTGCCGCTCCGAAATTTCAATACTCCCGTAGATCCTATGAAGGTGCGATCCAGGGACTACCCGCGACGGACCGGCCCCCAAACGCATGGTCCCACCGTACGCTTTGACATCGATCTGTTCCTCCAGCAGACTGATCACGGCATGTTTCGAGTCGGGAGCGAACTCGGTGCTGTTGGCATCTTCCCAGCCCAAAACACTTCGGGCATACTCGATCACCATAACCTGCATGCCCAAACAGATTCCGAAACAGGGCATACCCGTTTTTCGAGCATAGCCTGCAGCCTGGACCATACCTTCGATTCCCCGCTGGCCAAATCCACCTGGAATAAGAATTCCCTCCAGATCCTGAAGTACCTTTTCCACGCCGCCGTCTTGGTTGTCGAGGAGTTGATCCGAGTCCACCTTAACCAGCTCGATCTTGCAGTGATTGTCGATGCCGCCGTGATACAAGGCTTCATAAATCGACTTGTAGGAATCGAGCAACTCAGTATATTTGCCTACCAGCCCGATGCGGACCGTACGTTGCGCTTTGTTGTAGGCGTCCACGACCCGCTTCCAGTCGCTGAGATCGCAGGGAGTCTGGGACAGCCCTAATTTCTCCAGAATAATCTCATCCAGCTTCTGCTCGGCAAAGATCAGCGGGATTTCGTATACCGTGGAATGGACCTCGTAGGCGGAAATCACCGCTTCATCTTCTACGTTTGTGAACAGAGATATTTTCCTGCGCAAGGCTTCAGAAATGGGTACCGGTGCGCGACACAACACGATGTCCGGCTGGATACCAATCTGACGAAGGGAGGCCACCGAGTGCTGAGTTGGTTTGGTTTTCATCTCCCCGTCGGATACCGTGGGAATCAAGGTCAGATGTACGAACAACACCCGCTTTTTCCCCAAATCATGGACGAACTGCCGGGCTGCTTCGAGAAAGGGAATCGACTCGATGTCACCTACGGTACCGCCGATCTCCACAATGGTCACATCTACATCGGGCTGGTCTCCCACTTTGAAGATCCTAGCCTTGATCTCATCGGTGATGTGCGGAATAACCTGGACGGTACGACCGAGAAATCGCCCCTCCCGCTCCTTCCGAATCACCTCCTGGTAGATCTGCCCTGTGGTTACCGAGTTGATCCGTTGGAGAGGGGAAGAGGTAAATCTGGAGTAGTTCCCCAGATCTAGATCCGTTTCAGCTCCGTCATCGGTAACGTAGACCTCTCCGTGTTGGTACGGGCTCATGGTTCCAGGATCGACGTTGATGTAGGGATCGATCTTGATCATGCGGACTTTGAGGCCGTGGTGCTCGAGCAGGCTTCCCATAGAAGAGGCGGCGACCCCCTTGCCTAGGCCGGAACATACACCCCCCGTGACGAAAATATATTTGCCACTCATATGGGTAGAATTATTCACACCCGGCAGTGGGATGTCAATTGTAGGGGATCATCGGCCTCTGTTTGGGCGCCGTTTCCGGCCCTGCATCGACTTGAGGAGGAAAGAAGATCAGGCCTTTGCAGGGATCGCGCAGAGACGACATAAAGGAACAAAGATCCGCTGCACTGAGCAGGTATTCCTCCGCCAGAATCGGTGCTTTTAACCGCACGGCCAGAGCCAGACCATCGCTGGGACGCACCTCCATGTCAAAATGCCGCCAGCGGCGGTGATACTTGATCCGGGCGCTGTACCCGGATTCACCCGAATGCCCATAGATTTCCAGGCTGTCCATAATGAACCCGTGGCGTTGAAAATAGCTGGCCAGAATATCGTGGGCCAAGGGGCGGGGGCTTTTGATCTCTTCCAGCTCGACAATGATCGAACTGGCCTCGGATGGACCTATCCACACGGGCAGGATTCGCTTGCCCGTCGAATCACTCAAGACCGCGACGGGCATCCGGTCGTGATCGAGAAAAAAGCCTTTTATGTGAAGCTGTATCATCGCCACACCTCTTTTCCTCTAAATATAGCCCCATCTCGAGAAATCACTACCGGCTGAGAAACAAATTTTTCAAAGTTTTCGTCTGTTCTAGGCTTTCAAAGAGAAGTGGCCCAGGTGGGTAGTTACTATCGCTTGGCAGAAACGACCTTGGTGATCTCCGGGAACTCGCGGATCTTCTTCTTCAAGACGAAATTCATCAGGAATCCCAGCACAATCCCTCCGACTCCGGCCAATACCCTGGCGGTTTCCCCGGCCCCGGTCCATATCGCACCGGTGAGAAAATAAAATAGGAAGAAAACCAGGATGGGAACCATCAGTACGAAGAACCCTGCTTTTATCGCTTTACCCGGAGCAATGAAGTATTCCACCCGATCCCCAGGCGCCAGGTCAAACGCTTGGATGTTTCGTGCCGCAAAGGACCGTTCTCGTCGGGTCAGCGAAATCTCGCCGTGACCGCCGGCGCTGTGGTTTTTCGAGGCGGGGACGGACGGTCCGCAGCTGCCGCAGTGATCGCAGCCGGTACAATCGTCGCCTGAGATCCAGACCAGCTCTCCTTCAACCTTTTTAACTTTACCCTGTTCTGTCATGATCTGCCTCCTCGCAGGCCTCGCGCACAACTTCGATGCTGACCGCCTTCCCATCGTCGTTGGTTTCTATAAGAATCCCCTGCAGCTCAAGGTCCTTCCAGGTTATCCGGGACTGCTCGTGAATTTGAGTCAAAAATTTGCTGATCTCTATTTCCGGATCCAAGCCGCCTACCGAATATCTGCTTCCCGTTCGCCCGGTTCCGGCGATAATCGCCGTTCCCCCCGGCAGCACACGAGCATCCGCGCTGAGCACTTTGGTGTGGCTGCCCAGTACCGCGGCAACCTTTCCGTCTAGATGGTAAAACATCGTATATTTTTCCGCCGTCGTCGAGGCGTGAAAATCCACGATGATGGTCTGTGTCTCCGCGGAGATCTTTTCCAGGATATTTTCAATCATGAGAAAGGGATTGTTCAGGTGGACCCTGTTGAATCCTGACTGTCCGAGCAGATTGACGACTCCGATCTTCTGGTCCTTCACTCTGAACACATTCCAACCGCGGCCGGGATTGCCGAAGGGGTAGTTCGCCGCTCTCAGGATATAGGAAGCCTTGACGATGTGGGTAACCATATCCTTCTTGTAGTAGATACACTCGCCGGAGGTGATGGCATCCACGCCCAGCTTGTGCAGGCGGATCGAGTGGTTCTTGCCGATCCCGAATCCGCCCGTTGCACCGTCTCCACAGGCAATGACGAAATCGATGCTCATCTCTTCTTTGAGCTCTGCCAGCTTGGTTTTTACACAGAACACTCCCGGAGGGCCGACTATTTCACCGATGTAGAGGATTCTCATACAACACCGGGGCTAAAGATACTAAAGAAACCGCCAATGTGGAAGGGCGTATGTGCTCATCCAAAAAGCTTGACAAGAGAGCCCAGGATTTGATATTTTTCCAGGTACCAGCCCGGATGGTGAAATTGGTAGACACGCTAGGTTCAGGGTCTAGTGGCCGTAAGGTCGTGGAGGTTCAAGTCCTCTTCCGGGCATTATTGTCTCGCCATACGTTTTCAGCCATACTCTGTCCTACAATGTGTAACCTGTGCTGATGATCAAATACAGCAGAGCGTCCGAATACGAATCGATCAAGCGCTCCCCATCGTAGAACGGCAGACTACAGTTGGCGCGTATATTGAGCTTCCAGTAGCTTTTTCTGCTCGATTTCTCATTCCAATTCCAATCATGAAGAACAAATTCCAAATTGATACCCCCGTTCACTGCAATCCATGTTGGGGGATCATCAGCTTTCGGGTCAGCCAATACAAAAGTGGACATGCCGGCAAACGGAATCAATTTCATTCGCTTGAAAAGTCCGAATCGATATCCATAAGACAACTCAACAAACGCCAATCCGCGTATGAATCCCCAATATTCATAGAGGAACACGGTCCCCCTGGGATATATAAGCTCAACATATGCACCTACAGGGATGTGCCTGCTGAAATCATTATCCGGTTCATCCCTCAGAAATCCTAGCCCGGAAAGCAGGCCAACACCTAAAATGTATTGAGGCATCCGTCGGGGTTGAATTCGCTCTTGGAATAATTCTTGAATTAGCTTCTGACAATCATCGAACAGCTCTTGTGAATTGGCATACTTCCTCGACACGAGATTCAAGATCCTACCGCCTTCGATTTCGATCAACTTAACTTCCACAGTGTAGCCATCCTCT
>Ga0307378_10007981_pt1 | contig 14157 bp, 8 predicted proteins | sample UN1MG_FD_202238 | JGI IMG/M metagenome (GOLD analysis project Ga0307378, IMG submission 202238) | Soil microbial communities from Risofladan, Vaasa, Finland - UN-1 | ecosystem: Environmental > Terrestrial > Soil > Coastal area > Acid sulfate soil | place: Finland: Risofladan, Vaasa | collected... | reverse complement strand
GACGCGAATCCGCAGGGCCGGCGGCTGCAGATTCCAACAACTCTGACTGCAGGATTCCATCCACAAAAGTCAGGGTCATAGCCGTCCGGGTATTGCTGAGACGGAAGGTCTTTGTGGCCGCTGTTTGTAAAACATCACAATTCACGGTTGCCACAGCTTGAGCGGCCATTGTGACGCTGAAGCAAAACAAGAATAAAATTTGCATGGTTTTCATATTGACTCCCCCTGATCCATATCCATTCTTTATTCTCCCTTGGCACAGTGCCCGACAATATCCTCCATTTGCCGGAACTGGCGCTCCATGTCTTCCAGCAGCCTGAACTGTACCCTGGCCCGTTGCAGATTGTGGCCGGGGTGCTTGATTTTAAAATAGCGGTCTCCGGCCAGATAATCGCTGAAAAAGCGCAGGCCGATCATGTAAGCGAAGAGCTTGGCCGAAAAAGCGAGATGGGATATTTCCACCGTGCTCAGGCAGCCTGGCAAAGATTCGAGAAACCCCCTGGCATAGCCGGCAAAAAGATGAATGTCCATTCCCACCCGCTCCAAGTCCGAATCGTCTTCGCGGGCCCGGTTGCAGCCGCTGCGAATCGCGTCGCCGAAATCGTAGTGGACATATCCGGGCATGACCGTGTCCAGGTCAATGAGGCAAAGCCCCCGGCCGTCCTTGTCGAAGAGGATGTTGTTGAACTTGGTGTCGTTGTGGGTAGTGCGCAGCGGGATGATTCCAGCCCGGCCCAGTATGAGGATGCGCTTCATGGCCTCGGCGCGCTCCTCGACGAAGATGATCTCTTTTGCCGCCTCGTCCCGGCGCAGCAGCGGGTCGGCCTGCAGGACTTCGCCGAACTTTATTAAATAATGTTCAATATTGTGAAAAGCCGGAATGGTTTCATGCAGGGGCGGGTCGGGCAGGTCGCTCAGCAGCTCGATGAAACGCCCGAAAAGTTTTCCCGCCTCGAATGCCTGCCCGGCACTCTCCACCCGGTCGCTGGGCCGCTGGTGGTTGATAAAGACATAGCAGCGCCAGCAATTGCCGTCGCCGTCCTGGTAAAAATGGCGACCGTCCCGGCTCGGAACCACCCGGAGCACTTCACGATTAGGATCAGCGCCAGGGGTGGCCGCGATCTTGCGGCGCATGTGTTCGGTCACGCGCACGATGTTTTCCATGAGTCGAGGCACATTCTTGAAAACATTCGTGTTGATCCGCTGCAGGATGTAGTCCGGGCAATCGCGTTCGCGCGTGCGCAGCAGGAAGGTTTCGTGGATATGCCCGGAACCGTACGCTTTGGCCGAGGCCAGAGTTCCTTTCAGGGCAAACTTGGAAAACAAGTCTATGAAATCAATTTTTCGGCTTATCAGGTCGGCACTTTTTTTCCCTTGCATGACATTGCAAATTATATTCAATTGGCGTGAAATTGCAATCAGCCTGCCCTTGCAGCGAAAGACTCCAAAGCTTTGAATGATTCAGGTGCTGCCAATGATTGACAAAAGGCCGAATTTGTGATAATTTTCTGCCTTAATGGCCCCTTAGCTCAATTGGCAGAGCAATTGACTCTTAATCAATAGGTTGATGGTTCGATTCCATCAGGGGTCATTTTGAAACACCTTGAAAATTCAATATAGATAAGGTTTTACGAGTTTCTGGCTGGTCCAGGTCAAAATCCATCGTTTTCCCCATTTCACCCCTTTTTATCACAAAGTTATCACAATTCTATCACAGTAAATACTATGATTGACCGTGACCACTGTTTTAAGGCTCGAATACCATTGAAGAGAAAGCGTTTCCGGGCTATTTCGCTTTCGTTTTCGCCAATTTAACGATCTCGCCTGCAGGGACCCCAAATTGCACCAGGTGAACGGCCTCCCGTTTTCGTTTGTCAGTACTGCTTATGTAGCGGTCCGTGGTTTGCGAATACCGATGCCCAAGCGTGTCCTTGATATCGACCTGGGGGACCCCTGCCTCTGCAGCTCGTTTCGCCCACGTATGGCGGAGGTCATGGAATCGGGCGGGGGATTTGATCTTGCATTTAGCCAACAACAGCGCCCAGGAGTGGGATATCCATTTGAAGGGCTTTTCAGTCACGGGATTAGGGAAGACATACTCACTCCCCTTCTGCTGCAATTTCCTCTCTGAAAGCAGAGCAGCTACAGTTTTATTCATGAATACCGTCCGCGTCCGATTTCCCTTTGTCCTGCTTGCCGTCAAGGTGATTACTTTATTCCGCAGGTCAACCTCATTCCATCGCAAGCCGGTGATCTCGCCGAGTCGACAACCGGTGTTCACGGCCAGGATGATAAACCATTTCAGCGGCGCTTGTGAAGATGCAATCAAGGCGCTGACCTCCTCATTTGTGAATATCCGCTGCTTTTCGGTTTCCTTTGTGAAGAGTGCTTTGCCCTGGTGGACAAGCGGATTGAAGCGCAAGCGTTCGTTCTCCACGGCCACGTTCAGCGCATTTCGCAAAACAGCGATTTCGCGGTTTATGGTCGAAGGGGATATTTTTTTCCCCCGGTTCACCGCCTCATCATTTCGCCGCTTCAACTTGTATTGTTTGGCCAATGACAGATTGATTTGATCCAAGTGATATTTTCCGAAAAACTTGTTCAACTGCATGATTAACTGTTCAAAAAAAGCAAAGCTCTTTTTGTCTTCACGCTCTTTCAAATATTCCTTGGAAAAATCCTCAAAGGTAATTTTTTTGCCTTTTTTTAATATCGGCGGCTTTCCCTCTCTGACCTCAGTCCGTTTCTTTTCCAGGACGGCCAGGGCGTCGGCCTTTTTATTGCTGCCCGATGATTCCCTGATCTGGCGACCGTTTCCATTGCCATATGCAACCCACCATATTTTCCCTCGTTTATATACTCCCATCCCGCCCTCCTCGTGATCGGGATATCACAGTATAGTAGTAGTGTGATGTGATAGTTTTGTCAATAGGTTGTGATAGAAATATCAAATGAGGAACAAATGTCCCCTACTCTGGCCCTTCCGCTGAGAGACAACGAGGGCAGTTCAAAAGCGGGACACCTTGCTCCAGGAGTTGACTGAGGGCACTATATTCCCCAGAGAATCATTACCCCAATAATGTGCCATTGACTGATTGGAGATCGTGCCTCCTGGCGCATCCTGGCAACAAATTCCCACATCCAGGACAACATTCCGCCTTCAGTTTTTAAAAAAACAACGCTTGGGGATTTATGCAGGGTACCTGATACTGAATACAGGCCGGTAACCTCGGGCAGTGGGATGATGTTATAATATTAATGAATGCTATATATTATTTGAGGTCCGTTGCGCAATCATTGTGCCTGAGCTGGTATCTCCTTCATCTGGTCTGAATGCATATTTTTTATTTTATATCTAAGTGTGCGACTTGTCCCCATCGTTTTCATATTACTGTTTGCTATTTTGCTCATTATTTTCAGGAGGCAAACATAGGGTAGCAAGAAAAGACGTTGTTTCGTCTCGCAAGTATTGCGGTGTGCCACGAAATACATCGCAAGCTTGCTTGACAAGACTGAGTCCCATTCCTCGGCCCTCTCCTTTGGTGGTTTTCATCGAATGGAATAATCTACTTATCATGTCGGGAGGAATACCTGGACCATTGTCCGTTACTAGAATGCATAGTTGCTGGTGAGTTCTATCCCATGAGACATCCACTTTAATCACTCCCTTTCGATCAATTGCATCAAGAGCATTATCAATAAACTCAGAGGCGATGAGTAGTGCAACTGATTGGAGAACTTTCAAGTTGGGGGTACCGTTCAAATTACATTCCAGAGTCATCTCCACTTTCTTGTTTGCTTTCCCATAGTCTGTGACCATGTTCTGAAAATGTTGTTCAAGACCAAGAGTTTCGTAAGGACGGACCACGGAGCAAAGTCTTTCGATCTTGCGTATCTGTTTACCTGTGTTTTCTAAGTAGCGGACAACATCACCGCCGGGCACGAGTCTTGTGAGTATTTCGTTTGCAATCTGTTTTGCTTTGTGTCTAAGCATGCTCTGGCCAACATCATGAGGTTCATTGACACGCTGTAATATTTTTCCTATATCGTCGGCAATCTCCAATATCCAGCGAAGGAACTCTGTTGGATTATCGGTTATGAACCGAAGTCGGCTTTGAAGAATCGACGGAGTTCCAAAGGCAGAGGCAAATGAGAGCGCTCTCAGTAACACCTCAGCCCCAAACGGTTTGAATCGTGCCAATACTGCTCCAGAATCCAAGAATCTATCGAATGCATCATGAGTAAAGTATCCACTTACAATTACAACCGGAACATTTGGATCTATTGAAGAAATGAGGCGAGTCAGTTCCAATCCGTCCATATAAGGCATTACGAAGTCGGTGATTACAGCAATAAACTCATTAGGTTTAAAAAAATGTAAAGCTTCTCTGGCATCACTTACTTCAACAATCCTCTCTTTTTCAATATAAGGCCTTAACATTTGAGATAGGACTGCTAGGACTTCCCTATCATCGTCGATGATTAAAACTTTTTTTGTTCCGCGGAGTATACTACCGAGTCTTTCTGGACTGGCCAAGAGCAGATCTGAGATTATAGCGCGAATATTCGGAAGAGAACGTGGGGTTATTTCATAGGCTACAATTTTGCGGTCTTTGGTTTCTATCAGCTTTTGTGAGTGAGAAAACATGTCGTCATAGTGAGGGCTGAACAAAGCGAACACAGAACAAGTACACAATATCTGATTGGGTTGGGCTACGGCTTCTAATCGTGCAGCATTTATTTCCGGTGTTTCAAATGATACAGGATTTGATCCGATATGTGGACGTCGCAAGTGAATCATGCCATAATCAGTTGCAGCCCGGAGCTTTTGTTTATATGGTTCAAGCCTTTGCCATAAAGAAGGGAAACATAGGTTGACGAAATCCATAGCTCGTGCACTGTCATCACCGAGCAACATACACATCCAGCCGTCTCCCGTATGGTTGAACACACAATCCGTAATCCGTAGAGATTGCTGAGCATCAGCAAGAATGTCCTCAGTAATTCTCTGAATCACATGAACTTCATCTGGCTGACGTTTAGAATGTTTGACGAAGTCAATCAAAATAACTGCTGCCGGGCGATAGTCACGAAAATCTCCGTTTTGTATTTGTGCTGTCATTCTTTTGTCCGCTTTAATATTCTCTTTTATTCTTTATAACTTTACAAATATAGGGATGGATTATTTGTTTGTCAAGAAAAAAGTATCTGAACACGCGATAATCAACCAGTAGAGCATTTGAGCAACAATATTTTCATCCCCCGCACTTCCGGCACCTGGTGTTGCCAATATAGTTGCTGGGCGATAGATCACCCTGGGTGCGAAATAAAAGACAAACAAGGGTGCGAAGGGTGCCAATATATGATCAAAAAAATTACGACTGATCCGAGAGAGATGGATATTGAGCATGAGGGTGATACGGTTCAGTAGGGTGTCCTGATATTGATTCTTTCGACTCAATTGACATTTCAGGTTAATATCCTCAAAATGCAACGTAGAGATAGTTGATTTTATTAATATCAATTTACTGGAGAAATAATGGCTGATCAAAAGAGTTTAAAATTACTGAGAAAGGGAGTGGAGGCCTGGAATATATGGAGAGATAATAATTTTTTAATAAATATTGACCTGAGCGGAGCCGACCTAAGCAGAGCCAACCTTAATGGAGCCAACCTGCTCGAAGCCAACCTGCTCGAAGCCAACCTGGAAGGAGCCAACCTGGAAGGAGCCCACCTGGACGTAGCCAACCTGGTCGGAGCCAACCTGGTCGAAGCCAACCTGGTCGAAGCCCTCCTGGTCGAAGCCCACCTGGAAGGAGCCGACCTGAAAGGAGCCAACCTGGTCGAAGCCTTCCTGGACAATGCCAACCTGAGCAGAGCCCAACTGCTTAAGGCCAACCTGGAAGGAGCCCACCTGGACGGAGCCAACCTGGTCGAAGCCAACCTGGAAGGAGCCGACCTGGTCGAAGCCTTCCTGGTCAATGCCGACCTGAGCAAAGCCAACCTGAGCAGAGCCGACCTAAGCAGAGCTAACCTGAGGGGATCCAGCCTGAGTCGAGCCAACCTGAGTGGAGCCAACCTGGAAGGAGCAATGATGTTGAATACAAGTCTTGTGAAATCTATCTTTTTGAAGGCCAAGATCTCAGGTACATGGTTATATGGAACAGCTCGCGATGACTGGGAAATAGAAGGAGTTATCTGCGATTATGTTTTTTGGGATGAAAACGGTAAAATTCGATCTCCAAAAGATCGGGACTTCAATCCAGGTGAATTTGAAGCATTGTATAAACAACTCCCCACTTTCGAATATATTTTTGAGAATGGTTTTCGGCCGATCGATGCAATTTTGATGAGCCGGATTGTCGATGAGATTAACAATAAAAATCCTGAATTCGAATTGAAACTGGATAGTTTTCATCCACGTGGGCAGCCCCATGCTAAGTTTACAGTGCTCCATAAGGAACATGTAGAAGAAGCGTCAAAACAGGTTACGCAAGGCTACAGCATAGAATTAAAGGCTTTAAAAGGAAGGATGGAAGATTTGGAAGAAACAGTTAAAAAATTAAGTGCAAGACCGAATAGTATTCATTACATTCAAAAGGCATTGATGGGAGATAACTTGAAGATTATTGAAGGTAACAGCTATGAAAATAAAGACGGTCAAATGGCAATCGGGAATGATATAAACCAAACTAATCATGGGAGTCAAACCAATATAACGAGAGATATTACCAACGGTTCCAGCCCGGAAGAGTTCATTGGTTATTTGAACTATCTCCTACAGGAACTCACGAAACAGAAAACTTCAGATGAAATAAAATCGGAAATTGAGAATGAATTGAAGGGTGCGCAAATTCAGGCTAAAAAGCCAAACAATAAAGACAAGGTGGCTGAAAAATTAAAAGGTGCGATCGATGTCCTGAAAAATGCTGGCCTCCTGGCCGTGGAATCGGCCGCATTCGGAGGGATGATCGGAAAAGCGATTGAGTGGTGCGGGCATATATTTACTGGATTGTAGAATTTCATCAAAACAAGCTTAAAAAAATAGTACATAGACACAAAATGGACATCAAAAGGGAACATTCAAAGAAAAAACTCTTTAGGATCGCGTTAGAAACGTGTCCTCGGCTATTCGTGGCCTGAGGGGTTCAGCACGTCCGCTGGATTTGTATTGTTAGCCAGATTTTATGATCCAAATATCGGCACATGCTTTGTTTGATTGAGAATGAGCCATTCAGTCATGTTTTTGACGAGTTCGATAAAGGGCATTGAATCATAGTCCACGGACCTTTGTCGGCATGCTTTACGCATGCCTGATTGGAAGGTCCTGAATCTGGAGTCGATTTTCTCGCCGGGCGGAATGGTCGTCCGCCGAGAGGTAGTGACTAACCAATTGCGAATGGCTTGAATCAACTTCTTCTGGCTATTTTGATGCGGAGTGACATCGATTCCTGCGATATCTGAGATGAACTTCTGATACCGATATTTCTGTTTTTCCAAGATGAGACATTTTTTCTTCTTCTGCAGTGCATTCCCGAAGTGCTTCGCACTATAAAAGACTCCGAGCTCAAATGGCATGTTGAATCGGGGGAGATGTGCTTGAGCGTCTAACTCTGTACGTGACAGATCATGTATGCCATAACGACATTCGCGAATAATTCGGACAATTGCAGCCAGCCGGAAATCTGTACCGTCGTCAACTTCCCTGGAACACCGTGGAATAAAACCTGCATCGAGAATAGCGAATGTACACGCACGAAACATGTTTGCATACTGCGCATCAAATGGGCAGTTTAAAAATACATCATCTTTATGGCTTCTCTCTGACATGCTTCTCAAATATTCGCCGTAATTGCTTCGCGCTTTCCAGTTCTTTGTTAAACGCCTCGCTTCGCCTAGATGTTTCCTGAAGATGTTTCAACGCGTCTTGAAATGCTTTGTTGGGTTGAGACGATTCTTGAATACGCTTTACTGTGTCTTGGTAGGCTTTGTTGATCTGCAGCGATTCCTGAAGATGCTTCAACACGTCTTGAAATGCTTTGTTGGGTTGAGACGATTCTTGAATACGCTTTACTGTGTCTTGGTAGGCTTTGTTGATCTGCAGCGATTCTTGAAGATGCTTCAACACGTCTTGAAATGCTTTGTTGGGTTGAAACGATTCTTGAATACGCTTTACTGTGTCTTGGTAGGCTTTATTTGGTTGCAGCGATTCTTGAAGATGCTTCAACGCGTCTTGAAATGCTTTGTTGGGTTGAGACGATTCTTGAATACGCTTTACCGCGTCTTGGTAGGCTTTATTTGGTTGCAGCGATTCTTGAAGATGCTTCAACACGTCTTGAAATGCTTTGTTGGGTTGAGACGATTCTTGAATACGCTTTACTGTGTCTTGGTAGGCTTTGTTGATCTGCAGCGATTCCTGAAGATGCTTCAACACGTCTTGAAATGCTTTGTTGGGTTGAGACGATTCTTGAATACGCTTTACTGTGTCTTGGTAGGCTTTGTTGATCTGCAGCGATTCTTGAAGATGCTTCAACACGTCTTGAAATGCTTTGTTGGGTTGAGACGATTCTTGAATACGCTTTAGCGCGTCTTGGTAGGCTTTGTTGATCTGAAGCGATTCTTGAAGACGCTCAAGTTCTCGGATGTACGCCTCCCTTTCAACTACGCTAGGACCGACCTGATTGAGATATGGATGCCGCTTTATTCTTCTTTCAGCCATTGTCTGCTCGCATCACGTATTTCATCTTCACTCTCAAGACCAACTATAATTAATCGAAGTATACTTTTCTGATAACATCACGATTACTGATTAGCATATTTTATTTATTAAGTAAATACTTTGTACGAGTCCATAACATATTGGACTGATGCCTATTGAGGCGAGCTGATTGCATATAGTACTCCATGGGAGAGCGTTTGCCAATGCCCTGATGGGGTTTTAGGGTGTTGTACCAGATCAGGTAATCGATCAGGGCATGGTTGAGGGGTTGGACATCGGTGATCTCGTCTTCATAATATTGCAGGAACTGGGAGCGGAGGGTACGGTTGAAGCGTTCGACGTAAGCGTTGGATTGTGGATGTCTTGGGTAGGTATTGAAGTGCTCGATGGGGCTAGCGCGGATGGCCTTGACGAAGTGTTTTTCGAACTCGCCGCCATTGTCGGTTTGGATATGGCGGATAGTGAAGGGGGCGACACGGGTGAGTTTTTCAAGGAAGTCAACGGCGTTTTGGCTGTTGAGTTTGTTGTAGCTGTAGGCGAAGGCAAAGCGGCTGTCCAGGTCGATGGCTGAGAGCATATAGCGTTTGAGGCCGTCACGAAAGATGGCCAGCGAGTCCATTTGCAGCAGATCTCCCGGTTCTTTGGGCTGGTAGCCGTTGCGTCTCTTTTTCTTTCTCCTGAGCTTTTTTCTTTTGCTGATCAGGAACCCATCGTTGATGGTCACTCTAAATTGCAAGCCTAGGCCAGGCAGCCGCCCGGCCGTTTTCAGGTCGGCGATCACCCGGCCGACTGACGATTCGGATATCGTCTGGATGCCCCTTGCGCGGCCGAAGCGGTCCAACTCCGACTTGATGATCACCTTGCCCATACCCGGCTTCTGAACGCGGTATTTGCGGATGAACTCGATCAAACGAGGATCGATCTCCCGTTGCCTTCGCTTCTTTGGTGCCCGATCCCCGGGAGCCAGCGCCTGCACCTTATTCCCTCCCGCTTTTAGGCGCTTCTTCCACCCGTACGCAGTCGAACGCGACACGTTCATGACCACCTTCAGCACCTCGAGCTGACCGTGTTCCAGCAGCCAGATCGCTTTCAATCGCCTCTCGATCTCCGCTTTCTCCGGATGATCCCCGATCTCTTGGATGCGCAGCATGGCTCGATTATAGCCGCGAAAGCCTCGAAATAAATAAAATACCTTCATTACGGACTCCCGCTCGCCGTCAGCAACTCACTTCGTGAGTTATCTAAGAGTCCAATATGTATCTGAACTTATTCATACTTCTTTCCAAATAGAATATTCTGGAGTAGACCGCTTCAGATCTTCATTTCTTTTTTTAATCGGCTGCTTTCCCTCTCTGACCTCAGTCCGTTTCTTTTCCAGGACGGCCAGGGCGTCGGCCTTTTTATTGCTGCCCGATGATTCCCTGATCTGGCGACCGTTTCCATTGCCATATGCAACCCACCATATTTTCCCTCGTTTATATACTCCCATTCCGCCCTCCTCGTGATTGTGATATCACAGTATAGTAGTAATGTGATGTGATAGTTTTGTCAATTGGTTGTGATATAAATATCAAATGAGGATCAAATGTCCCCCGCCCCCGGCGCTTGCGCTGAGAGAAATAACCCTAAATGCGATTATCTTTAGAGGTTTCCTCCCATTTCGGAATATCCCGGCTCACAAAAAACTCAATTTTATTTTTATGTCTTTTCACAATTTCAACCTGCAGATCCTCATAGGTAAAACTCCATTCCTTTTTAATCCAACTCAATGACCCGCCTTATTACCTCTTCAATCAGTTCATCTCCACGTTCAATTTGTTTCAAGAATGAAGGCGGGAGTTCCAGTTTCTTTACGGCTTCTTGCTTGAGATCGCTGGACTGTGTGCCAGTGCAGTCCTTGTTCATTCGCTTACTTCAGACAAAGAACGCTGCCTTCTAATCAGCAGGCTGCCAGATCAATCAAATATACAATTTTCATTATAAAAATTAATTCACATTTTTATTGTATTTTTAATAGCATTTCTTTAATCTATGCATACGCAAATGCTTAAATCTGTTTTAAAGCTAAAACTAAAATACCGATCATAAGGAAGATACTATGAGTTATTCTCACCTCAAAAAAATCATTCCTGTTTTCCTATCAGTAATAATGTTATCGTTTTTTTCAGGAGCCCTTTGGGGACAAACTCTCCAAATTCATTACATCAATGTCCAACAGGGGCAATCCACACTGATTATTGGCCCCAACGGCACCACCATTTTGTTTGATGGTGGCTATGAGTTTAGAGGCACAAATGAAGTTGTGCCTTATCTTCAGTCGATTGGAATTCCGAGCTCTCAAACCTTAGACTACATTGTTTCCTCCCACCATGATACTGACCATTATGTAGGGCTGACGGAATTAATCAACTACGGCTATAATGCCTATCATGTGTATGACAATGGCAGCGACAAGACCAATACGTATTGGGAAGCCTTTTTAACTGCCGCTGCGACTACTACGGCGGGTGGGGTGACGACCATCTCCCCAGGAACGGTGATTGACCTGGGTTACGGCGCAACGGCCACCTGCGTAGCGGCCAATGGCTCCGTGATCGGTACCGGAGCAATTGTCGGAGGCACGAGCGACGAGAATGACCGTTCGATTTGCCTCCTAATCAAATACAATAATTTCGATTACGTAGTTACCGGTGAGTTGGGGGGAGGGTCTGGCGATATTGCCTGCACAGGGCGAAGCACTTCCCAGATCAACATGGAATCCCCAATGCTTCAGGCAATAATGCCGGCAGGAGTGCACCCGTTGCTCTCCCAATACGGTGTGGAAGTCGCCCATGTAGGTTATCACGGCAGCGAGAGCAGCACCAACGCCGACTATATGAACGTCTTGACTCCCAGCGTAGCGTGCATTTCCGTGGGGGCCGGGCAGTCGACAAGCTGGTATCATCCACGTGTTGATGTAGTCGAGCATGTGCTTCTGGCTGGTTCATCGTGCATCACGGCACCGGGTGCCCTTGTGCTGCAGACGGAAGAGGGAAATCCCACGGGTGCAACAACTAGCTTTGCCGGGAATTGCGTCGGCGATATCGTCATTTCCACTGATGGGATCAATTCCTATACGATAAGTGCTGACGGCGCAGTCACCCAGGGCCCGGATGAGCGAGTTGCCGCCGGTTTACCCGCAACTTTCTATTTTGATGAATACTTGGACCTCGACAACGCCCCCATTATCTACAATATCTATAATCAAAATACCACTATGACTTCTACGGAGATTGTCTGGAGCACCAACGAGACGGCCAGCTCTGTGGTTAGGTATGGAACCACCTCCGGCAGTTACGTGAACACAGCTAGCAATGCTTCACTGGTGTTGAATCACCAGATAGCGCTTTCCGGCCTGACGCATCCTACAACTTACTATTATGTGGTGGATTCAATCGATGCCACCGGCCACACCACCACTTCACCCGAACATTCCTTCCAAACAATCCAAACAATAGGCGCTGCAAGCAACTGCGTCGTATTCAGCGAAGTATATTACGATACCATCGGCACGGATTGGACTGAAGAGTGGATCGAGCTTTACAACAATTCAACCGCGACAATGGCAATCGGCGGCTGGACGATTACCGACAACAACGGGGAGGGAGCAACCTACACGATACCGGCCGGTACGACAATGGCCCCGAACAGCTATTTCACCATTGCCGCGAATAGTGCTGGATTCAATAATTTATATCATTATGATGCCGATCTCTATGGAGCCATTCCTGCTTTGAACAACTCGGGTGAAGCTATAATCTTGAAAAATAGCTCTGCTGTGGTCCAGGATGCAGTATGCTGGGAAGGCGGTGCATCGGGCGGTATTCCCGCAGGATGGGGCAGCAACACTCTACCCAACGCCCCAAAGGGAAGCACCATTGTGCGTTCCAATGTCACCAGCGATACGGATACCTATGCCGATTGGACCATTGCATCCGGTAATGGAAATCCACAGACCCAGCTGGTGGTAGTCGCTACGATCGCTGTAACCTCTCCAAATGGTGGGGAGAGCTGGATCATCGGCACGTCCCACAACATCACCTGGACGTCAACAGGGACGGTGGGCAACGTCAACATCGACTTTTCCACAAACAGCGGCACGAACTGGACTTCTGTGGCGACCGACGAAGTCAATGACGGCAGCTACAGCTGGACCCTACCTTCCATAACGCCCTCCACCACCTGTCTGGTTCGCGTGCAGGAGACAGATGGAACTCCGACCGACGCCAGCAACGCCATGTTCACCATTACGAATTCCGGCGTAGTGTTCAGCGAGGTGTATTACGATACCATTGGCGTGGATTTTCTCGAAGAGTGGATCGAGCTCTACAATAATTCAGTTGTGACCGCGAATATCGGTGGTTGGCAGATCACTGACAATAATGGTACAGAAGCCACTTTCACGATACCGACCGGTACGACGATGGCCCCGAACAGCTATTACACCATCGCTGTGAACAGCACTGGATTCAATAACTTGTATGGCCGTGATGCCGATATCTATGGAGCCATTCCTCCCTTGAACAACAGTGGCGATGCTTTACTCTTGAGAGACGGCTTCGGTGCGGTCCAGGATGCCGTAGGCTGGGAAGGCGGTGCATCGGGCGGTATTCCCGCAGGATGGGGCAGCAACACACTGCCCAACGCCCCAAAGGGAAGCACCATTGTGCGTTCCAATGTCACCAGCGATACGGATACCTATGCCGATTGGACTACCGCGCCCAATAATGGAAATCCTCAGGTCCAGCAGCACTACACACTAACGATTGTTGCGGGGGATGGAGGAACCACCGATCCGCTGCCTGGGGCGTACATGTATGATGAAGGAATGAATGTAAATATCACAGGTACGGCTTCGAGTGGATATCGATTTGATAGTTGGAGCGGAGACGCTTCGGGTACGTCCAGTCCTGTCACTGTCTTGATGAACGGTAACAAGACCGTGACTGCGAACTTTGTTCGTCAATACACACTAACGATTGTTGCCGGGGATGGAGGAACCACCGATCCGGTGCCTGGGACGTACACGTATGATGAAGGAATGAATGTAAATATCACAGGTATGGCTTCGAGTGGATATCGATTTGATAGTTGGAGCGGAGACGCTTCGGGTACGTCCAGTCCTGTCACTGTCTTGATGAACGGTAACAAGACCGTGACTGCGAACTTTGTTCGTCAATACACACTAACGATTGTTGCCGGGGATGGAGGAACCACCGATCCGCTGCCTGGGACGTACACATATGACACGGGAACAGTGGTCAATATCCTAGCTACGGCTTCGGCCAGCTATCGATTTGGCAACTGGAGCGGAGGTGCCTTGGGTTCGGCTAACCCCATTAGTGTCACGATGGACGGCGACAAGACTGTAACTGCGAACTTCATCCGTCAATATTATA
>Ga0307378_10007980_pt1 | contig 14158 bp, 9 predicted proteins | sample UN1MG_FD_202238 | JGI IMG/M metagenome (GOLD analysis project Ga0307378, IMG submission 202238) | Soil microbial communities from Risofladan, Vaasa, Finland - UN-1 | ecosystem: Environmental > Terrestrial > Soil > Coastal area > Acid sulfate soil | place: Finland: Risofladan, Vaasa | collected... | reverse complement strand
CCCGAAAATGCGCAGTCTATCAGTTCGAGCTTTCCCAGTCCGAGCTTTCCACCTGTATGCGATATGCCACCTCCACTTTGTGAGGTGTTGTCGATGAATACGCATCCGATCAACACGGCATTGCCATGAATCAACACGCCGCCGCCTATCCATAAGGCCCGATTCCCGGTAAAGCTGCATTCGCTCAACGTAAGTTTGGCATCCACCCCGCAGATCGCACCACCATTCCCCGCCAGGTTTGAAATGAATTTGCAGTTTCTCAATAGGCTTTGGCCCGTCCCAATATTGATTGCGCCCCCTCCGCTAGCGCTATTGCGCCTGAAGACGCAGTTCAGTATCGTAGGACTGCCATCGATAATCACCATGCCGCCATCGACGCCCCCGGTCACAACAAAGCCGTCAAGGACGGCACTTGCGTCGGCTGCAATGCTGGTTATTACATGTACGCTGTTGTCTGCGCGGGTTGGCTCATAAAAAAAATCAGGGGGATTACTAACATCAGCATCGTCATCATTCAAGTCGCCGCTAAGGATTGTCTGGTATGCTTCGGTGCCACGTTCGTTTGGGTCCGCCGCGTCAAATCCCGCAAAGCCGCCTTTGACGGTGACGCCGGACTTCAGTTCAAAGGTCGCCGACCGACCTTCCTCACCTGGTGGCAGGGGCCCTCCTCGGCTCGGCCCCAAATAGAACTCTATGAGCCCTTGATTTGGTCTATATGTACCCTGCGCCACCCGGATTTCGTCCCCGGTTGAGGCCGTAGTCAGAGCATCCCGGAGATAGTTGAACGCATCGGCCCACGATGAGCCATCGTTGCCTTCGGCTGCACTGGCATCGACGTATATGACCCGCCCTGTCGCAGCCGTGCGTACCGCCCCCAATAGAAACAGCACGCACAGCAGCCATCTTACATGAGTTGCTTTTCCTCTCATTTTCCTGTCCTTTCAAAAAGTATAATAAATATATAATGCCGCTACGGCCCACGCAGCCGGGCATACTTCCATCGCCGGATTAATTGTCTTCTCGCATCTTATCACTATCGTACTCCCAGCAGCTTGATATCATCGATGTTCCAGCCGGACATGGGCCAGGCCTCGTTGTGCTTGACCTCATAACCCCAGCGAATGTAGAGGCTCTCCCGGCGGTCGGCCATCGCACCCAGACTATAGTCAACGACCTGCCAGGTGTCATCCGTGAGGCCGGCCTCAGTATCCTCGTGCTGCCAAACCGGTGCCCATCTGGTTCCGTCAGTAGAAAATTCAATTGTGGCACGGACGTAGTCGGCCTCATCGGTGTTGAGCCAGCGCGCGAACTGAAGCTTGACGTCGCGATACAGGCGGCAGTCGAACGGACCGGCGGTCAGGTAGTATGGTCCATCGACGGCCGCGGAGTAGTCTCCCTGGAGGTTCACGCCGTAGACGTTGTCGCCCGTGCAGCCGGCGTTGGGATCAGGATTGCCGTACTCAGCTCCGCCGAGACCGGCGGGTATGCCAAACTGCCATTGACCTTGTGCTGTGAAGCCCGGCGTTTCGTTAAGCGCCGCCTCGAAGATGACCTCTCTGGCACCGTGCCCCCAGTACTGCATCATGAGTTCAAGGTCTTCAATGTCGATAAGCCCATCAACAGTCAGATCAGGAGCATCACATGGAAATGCCACCGTCTGTAACCAGTGTTCGGCCAGGAATGCAATATCCGCCAAATCGACACCCTCTGGGTCGACAAAATCACCAACGATCATCTGCTCCCAGGCCAGTTTCGGATAGATCGGCCGACCACAGCACATCCTCCAGGCGTCATCGGTGCCATCGAATTGTGCTTCTGAAAAATCCCAGCCGGCGGAAAGATACATCCACATGTTCTGCATCTCGGACGTGGTCTTTCCCTCGCCGCCGGCACTTCTGGTCACGCCGCTCGCTTCGATATCCCAGAAGGAGTTTTCAACAGGGATGCCGATGTTTGCGCTAACTAGCCCACCTATCCAACTACCTGCTGTTGCCCCTGTTACTTTGCCGGTTGAGTAGCATCTCGACACAGTGCCCCCTTGATTCTGACCAATCAGACCGCCAACAAAATCCTCACCGTGCACACTACCGCTGGCGTAGCTGTCGGTCACAACAGGATCGTATTTGAAATACGGATCCTCATGCTTCGGATTGATCCCAACCAATCCACCAATGTAGTTTTTACCTGACACATGGCCATGAGCACAACTCATACGGATCGTACCCCAATTGTACCCTACAAGACCACCGGCATAGTTGGCCTCGATGAACACAAAAGCCGTTGAGTAGCATTCGGAGAGCGTGCCCTCATGCGATCCCACCAAACCCCCGCCATTTTCCTCCGCGGTGACACTGCCGGTAGCGTAACACTTATCAATACTGGCCTCTGAGTAGCATTTACCGACAAGTCCACCAATACTATTTCTTCCTGAAACATGGCCGGTGGCGTAGCAGTGGGAGAGTTTGGATGTTATTCTGTTGTTTCCAACCAGCCCTCCAATATAGGCGTCACCGGATACATCACTACTTGACCAACTGTTCGAAATGATAATGCCGGAGGTCTCTCCAACTAAACCACCGACTCTCTTTTCTCCGGTGACCTTGCCTGTTGCATGGCAATCAGAAATCTCTCCGCGATTTTCTCCCACCAGGCCACCAAAAGACTCACGTCTATCCAATGTTGCGTTACCACTCGCCGGCAAACGTTGCTCTGCCGGCCCAACTGTACATGTAGTATAACAATCAGAAATTATTCCATAGTTCGATCCTGCCAAACCACCTACCATCCTTTCACCCTGCACCAGACCGCCCTCAATAGAGCAATTGCTGATAGAACCCGACCATAAGGTACCGGCCAGAGCACCCACGCCCCACACCCACTTTTGGCAGGTGGAGGCCGGCCGTATATCTGGATTCACCAAACTCAGGTCTTTAATCACAGCATTTGGATCGCTGATGCGCATGAATAGCCCAAAAAACTGAATAATACCATCATCAGCCGGCTCCTCATTGCCCGTTACGACATAGGTCAGGTTTGATATCGTATGCCCATTGCCGTCAAATACACCCTTGAACGGATACCAGCCACTGCCGATAAGATTGAACGAAGAGCCTCCAAAATCCTTCAGATCAATATCCGCCACGAGTTTGAAGTGCTTGTCCCAGTCGTTGGGTTCGGCGCCGATTGCGTTCATCTGCTCGGCTGTATCGATCAAATAAGGATCCTCGGCTGTGCCATTGCCACCCCAATATTTCGCTTGAACGGGCAAAGTTAGAAACAGCACGCACAGCAGCCATCTTAAATGATTTGCTTTCCTTCTCATTTTCCTGCCCTTTCAAAAAGAATGAATAGAGTATAATGACGCTACGGCCGACATAACCGCAGCATATTTCCGATATCAAACGAGTCGTCGGCTCGTATCGATTCGATACGGACGCCGCGTTTTAGTAATCTCGTACGATGAGCGCGTCTTTACCTACGAGATAGCGGTCTGAACCTGCGACTTTGAGATTGTAGACCTTGCCTACATAAGGCGCCGGTCTTTTGGTTACGCTTTTAATCCCAATCGAGCCTTTCGGCGTTTGAAGTTTTGTTCCTGCTTTTAATTCCTGCAGCGAAATCCATTGCCCGGATTCTGCCAGGAAGTAGTGATTCTCTGCAACGCCGATACAATTTCCGCTCTCAAGTAAAACATCATAGCACGTAAATGTTCCTTTGTGTTCCTGCACTTCCTGAATTTTACTCAGGCAGTTCATGCCGCGGATACTTTGTCCTTGAGTAATCTTTGATATTGGAACAAGCGCGCCATTCGTCCAGACATTGGTCTCAGCAGTGAAACAAGTCCTGCCTTTGGGTGGTCTTGCGGTGGTGAACGTCCATACCTTGCCGGTTATTGTCTCGCCGTCGCTATCGACTTCATCGATGCGCCAGTAGTAAGTGACTTCATCATCCAACCATTCGAGTTTTATTTCGTTTGTGGTCAACTGAATTACAAGAAGCAACATGTCATTAATGTCGGATCCGAAGTAAACATTATGCGCGACGGCGTTGACGCCGGCGGTCCAGCTTAATGTAACGTTTCTATCGACATCATCAGCCCCGTCAACAGGATTGGGATTTGAAGCCTGACCAGGCAAGCGTGGTAGTAGCCGTGGTGAAAGGCTGGCTTCCGGCGTGCCGCCATAAGCGCCCATATTAACTCGGTCACCATTGGGGAAACGCTCAAGACCAACGGGCTCGCCCGGGCTGCCCGCATCAATACAAGGGCTGCTTACTTCATCAAGAATCCAATTCCCGCTAATTGGATCCCATCGCCCACCCTGAGATTTTAAATGGAAGTCACCACGCTCTGGATCGGCAAACAATGGATCACTATCGAGATTATTACCTTGCCAGCCATTTTGCACGTTACTGTAGCTAATCCCTACTCCAGTAGTAACTCCTCCATGTCCTACGCTTCTACTTACAGCCTGTATTTCATCAGGAAGATCAGCCCAGAGGATACAATTGACCAGCGTCAGGCGGCCATCCTGGATGTTGGATATTCCGCCCCCGGCATTCCATGCGAAGTTTGTGCTGAACGTACAATTGAGCAGTATCAATTCGCTTTCGCTGAGGTTCTCCATCCCGCCGCCGTCTCTGGCCATGTTATAGCTGAATATACAATTAGTCAGGCTCATCTCGCTGGCGATGTAATTGTACAAGCCCCCGCCGCCTTGTAATGCCTGGTTTTCGTTGAATATACAGCTAAGCAGTGTCAGCTTGCTGTTGTTGTACATTCCGCCGCCGCTTCCTCGTGTCGAGTTTCCTCGAAAAGTGCAGTCAGCGAGCATCGAAACACTTTCTTCGTTGTACATCCCGCCGCCACCGCCACCTCCTGCCGAGTTATAGGTGAATCTGCAATTAGTCAACGCTGGAACACTCTTTTCGTTATACATCCCCCCGCCGCTCATGCCTGCCATGTTGCCGGTAAATACGCAGTTTAACAGTACCGGCGTGCTGTTGTTGTTGTACATGCCGGCACCATTTCCGCCTGTGGAGTTACCGCTGAACGTGCAATTTGTCAGCATCGGGCTGCTGTTATTGTTGTACATCCCGGCGCCACCGTCCGGCGCATAGTTTTCACTGAACGTGCAGTTGAGCAGCACGGGATTGCTGCTGTTGTTATGCATTCCGGCACCTCTTTCCGTTGACGCGTTCCCGGCGAAAGTACAATTAATCAGCGTCGGACTGCTCTTATCGATGTACATCTCGCTGCTATGATTATCAGGATTTCTGCCACCGCCGACGATCACACTTCCAGTGATTGTGAAACCATCCAAGACGGCTGTAGCGTCGTTTTCGCTGGATGTTATAACGTGATAGCTGCTCTCCCTGACAGTGTTTAATCCCGGGCTATCATCGGCGTCAAGGTCGTTGCTCAGAATGCTCTTGTATTGATTGATATCCCGCACATCCCAACCATGGCCGTATCTTGCGGCATAACCGCCTTTAATAGTCACATCGTTTATGAGTTGAAACGAAACACTACTATCTCCCTGCATAACCCCAATTCCCCGGTCGGGCGTATAAACGCCCTCAGCAACGCGTATTTCAACCGGCTTATCGGAGAAATACGCAAGCAGTAAAGCGTCCTGCAGGGAGTTGACGGCGTTCCCCCAGCTTGTACCGACATTCCAACCGTCGGCGTCATCATCCACATAAATGATTTCAGGCTGATCCACTGGACCAGGCCACGGCGTCTGCGCAGAAACCGCCGCCCCCACAATTAGTACAAACAGCACACACAGCAACCGTTTGATGTGATTTGTTTTTCCTTTCATTTTCCTGCCCTTTCAATAAAAGTAAAATAAATATATAATTTCGCTACGACCTACACAGCCACAGCATGTTTATCCCGTTTGAAAAATCATTTCTTGAAACGTTCCTCCATGAACAAAGAAGATGGAGAGTTGGCGCAAAATGTTTGTTCATCCGGTCAAAACGCCGTAAATTGGGCCAATGATAGCACATACCGAAGTCCCTGTTGCGCATGACCCAGCTTTTCTCAGGAAACACACGAAGAAAGCACAGCCATGCTGCTACAAAAGGAAAACCTCTAATCGTTCAAGGCAGTGCCGGTATGAAATAAACGTATGAAATATGATGGCACGGACAAATATAATGGTTTTTGGCCTGCCCTTATATATTTGTATACGATTATACCTGCAATGATGTTCTTTTGCAAGTTTTTTTTAATTTTTTACAGGCACATGGTGAGAAACGCATCACACGCAGCAGCAGCTTGAAAATCAAGCGTGAATCGAATCGGCCCTCCGCACGGATATTACTTGCTCAAATTATAGCTGTAATGTGTTATAATATAGATGAAGATAGGGTGTTTGTTGCCGGGTGTGTTGCCCGAAACTGCCAGAATACTTCTGAAAACTTAGGAAATAGGCATGTTCGAGAACAGAAATATTAGTCCATACACTCTTGTATTCTCGGCTCTGATGGTGTTTGGCGGATTGCTGTGCCGTGACGTACGCAGTTCAGAAGTTGTAATCAACGAGATCCATTCGGATCCGGATGTTAAGACGGAACTGGTGGAATACGTGGAACTGCACAACACCAGCGGGCAGGCCGTTGACCTGTCCGGCTGGTATTTCAGCGAAGGCATCTTCTATACGTTTGACGAAGGCACGACTCTGCCTGCGGGCGGCTACATTATCGTTTGCCAGAGCCCGGGTGATATACACGCCAAATGGGATACGGGGCGTTACCAACTGCCCGAGCATGCCGTATTAGGACCTTTCGGGGGCAAACTTAGCAACGAAGGCGAGCTGATCGTCCTCTGTAAACCCGACGGCGTGGTGATGGACCAGGTCGATTATCAGCTTGGCTTTCCCTGGCCCACGGTCGGCGATGCTGTGTCCGAGAACCAACCCGGCACCGGGCACTCAATGCAGTTGGTAAATCCGCTGTTCGATAATGATCTGGCGGGCAGTTGGCGCTCCGCCGCACCTACTCCGGTCGCCGGGAACAGCGGCGTCTTCGCCGGCAACATCCCGCCTCACATTAGGCAGGTGAAACACTCGCCAAAACAACCGAGGTCCGTCGATGTTGTGACCATCACGGCGAAGATCACCGACCCCGACGGGGTGGACAGCGCCACTTTGCTGTACCAGTTGGTGAATCCCGGCGACTACTTCGGCCCCGGGCAACCGCGATTCTACGATACTTGGATCACCGTTGATATGCACGATGATGGAATCAACGGCGATCTGAGCACAGGTGACGACATCTATACGGTGCAGCTTCCTGAGTCATTACAGGCCCATCGTCGTCTTGTCCGCTACCGCATCGGTGTGACGGACAGCCTGGGCAACAGTCTTCTCGTGCCCTATGCCGACGATCCGCAGCCGAACTTTGCCTACTTTGTTTACGACGGTGTTCCCGTCTGGAAAGGTGCCGTTCGTCCGGGCAGGTCTGTGGTGGAGTACGGCACTGAGGTCATGCGCAGCCTGCCGGTGTACCATTTAATCAGCAGTGCAGAGGACGTTCACGAGTGTCAGTTCGTACCTATTCCCGATCCGAGGTGCAATCCCGAAGCAAAGCTCTACAAATGGAGCGGCACGCTCGTTTACGATGGTGTGGTTTACGACCATATCCGCTATCGCGCTCGCGGGGGCTGGGCCACGTATGCGTTCGGTAAGAACCGCTGGAAGTTCGATTTCAACCGGGGCCACTACTTCCAGGCGCGCGACGATTACGGCAACAAGTACAAGGAGAAATGGGACAAGCTGAACTTCTCGGCCTGTTTCCAGTTTGCCAATACGCACAACCGTGGCGAGCACGGCATGTATGAAGCGGTCACGGCAAAACTTTTCGCCATGGCATCCGTACCCGTATCAAATATGAACTGGCTGCACTTCCGGGTGATTGATGACCTTCAGGAGTCCAAACCCAATGACCAGTATGAGGGCGACTTCTGGGGCCTCTATTTGGCTATAGAACAACCTGACGGCCGTTTTCTTAAAGAGAACGGGCTGCCGGACGGCAACCTGTACAAGATGTACTTCGCATGCAGTGACAGCCGCGGCAATAAGAACAACCAGGGGCCCACCCAGGTCACTGACCATAGTGATGTCATCGCGTTTTGCCAGACGTATCGGGGGTATCCGTCTGCTCGACAGTGGTGGGAGCAGAACACCAACCTGGAGCTCTACTACAGCTACCGGGCGATCTGTGACGCCGTCCATCACTATGACCTGACGGATCGCTGGAACTGCTTTTACTACCACAATCCCGAAACCGATCGCTGGTGGATACTTCCCTGGGATTTCGATCACACCTGGGATACGGACATATACACGCACGATGATGAATACTGGAAACAGGTGTTGGATTCACGGTTCTTCCAGGGCCACCGCGTCACGAATCCGGCGGTGTACCACAAATTCACGGACTGTATCATTGCCTTCCAGAACCGCGTTCGCAGCCTGAACGATCTGCTCCTCAATAGTGAACAGTTTGTGCAGCTCATAGATGAATCCGCCGCCGTCATTTGGGATCCAACCGGGCGGCCGTCTTTCGTAGATGCCGACCGGGCCATGTGGGACCATCATCCTCGAACCGAACACCCCGGGACCTACTACCAGAGCTCTCCCACAAGTGATTTTGCCGGCATGGTTAAGCGGATGAGAGATTTCGTCAGCCCCGGTGGATGGAGCCACAACAGGATCGCTTCCATCGCCTCCGACAACGATATTCCCCATACGCCCACAGTGACATCGACATCTCCCGCAGGCTATCCGATCAACGCGCTGACGTTTGAGACAAGCCCGTTCAGCGATCCGCAGGGCAGTTACACATTCGCAGCTATGAAATGGCGCATTGGCGAAGTCGCTGCCGGCTCAATTTTTGAAGAGGATTATGGCGCGCGCCGAGAATCCGGCAAATACGAAATTGAAGCCGTCTGGGAAAGCGAAGAGATAACCGACCCTCAAGCAACTACAGCGGCCGTTCCAGCCAGTGTTCTCAGGATAGGTCGAATCTATCGCGTTCGTTGCCGGATGAAGGACAATACCGGCCGCTGGAGTCACTGGTCGGAGCCAGTGCAGTTCGTAGCCGGTGAACCAGTGTCACAGGGTGTGGCCGCCGACCTGCGGATTACGGAGCTGATGTACAACCCGGCAGATCCGCCGGATGGTACAAACAACGATGACTATGAGTTCATTGAACTGAAGAACACCGGTGACAGTACCCTTGCTTTGACGCACGTCTCTTTTGTTGATGGTATCGTATTTGACTTCAACGACAGCGCTGTCACCCACGTCGGGCCGGGACAGTTTGTCCTTGTCGTCAGCAACATAGCCGCCTTTGAATTGCGCTACGGCCGGGCCCTTTCTCCCATTATTGCCGGGGAGTACTCGGGCAGACTTGCCAATGGTGGCGAGCGTTTGGAATTGATTGACTATTGGGACGGCACGATCGCGGAGTTCGAATACGATGACGGTGGTGGCTGGCCGGTACTCGCCGACGGGCAGGGCCACTCTCTGGTACCGCTGGCCTCGGCGCTGGTCGAACAAGGCGATGGCTCATTGAGCGATGCCGCAAACTGGCGGGCCAGCACCAACGCAGGCGGCTCGCCCGGCACAGATGACCCATAACCCGAGGCCAACATTACCTTCCGGCAACAAGTGGAGATTGATGTCACCTGGGCCTTTTGGTTTTTATCCAGCTTTTGAGTTTGCTAAGTGAAAACGTATTTAGCACGTCGGATTTCGTTGCCCAGCCACGCCCGGCGGTGGCAACGCCGTAACCCATCAAACCGAGGCCGTTTGTGCTGTGAGCATCGGTTCCGATAGCCAGCTTGACGCCCGCTTCGATTGCCATCCGGCAATGAATATCCTTCAGGTCCAGCCGCCACGGATTTGCATTGACCTCCAGCGCGGTGTGTGTCTGAGCGGCGTGGTTTATAACGGCGGCGATATCGAGGTCCATTGCCTCACGCTGACCGATTAGCCTGCCCGTAGGGTGGCCGATGCAGTTAACGTACGGATTGTCCATCGCTTTGAGCGTGCGCATCGTTACTTTCTGGCGCGGGCCGGCTAGTCCGGAATGGATCGAAGCGATAACAAAATCCAGCTCGGCGAGCAATTCTTTCTCGAAATCCAGCGACCCATTGGCAAGGATATCGACTTCACCTCCTGCCAGAATTGTGATACCTTTGATCTTATCGTTGATTTTACGGATTTCTTTAATTTCCTGGGCCAGCCTCTTGGCCGACAGGCCATTGGCGATTGCCGAGGACCGTGAGTGGTCTGTGATGCAGATGTATTCGTAGCCCCAGGCTTTCGCGGCTTCGGCGAGTTCGGATATATCGCAGTTGCCGTCGGATGCGTTTGTATGCATGTGAAAATCACCGACGATATCTTCGGCATCAATCAACTCGGGCAGGCAGTGGTTCTTTGCCGCCTCGACCTCGCCGCGGTCTTCACGAAGCAACGGCCGGACATAATCGAGGCCAAGCTTCTGGTAGATTTCCTCTTCCACCGGACCGGCAATTATTTTATCGCCTTCGAACAGGCCGTATTCGTTCAGTTTCAGCTTTTTCTTTACGGCGATTTCCCGCAATCGAACGTTGTGCTCTTTGGAGCCGGTGAAATATTGCGCCGCGGCACCGAAACTCTCCTGCGGAACCACGCGGACATCGACATGCACAGCAGCAGACGGCGACTGGATAATGGCAGAGCCTTTTGTCGGCCCGGAGGCGAGCACCTCCTGGACAAACCCGGCACTCGTGAATGCCTGTATGATTTGCCCCCCTTCCCCGCCGGAACTTTTGCCCTTCTTCACGGCAACGAGTATGTCAACATCGCCGATAGTCTCGGCGCACCGGCGCAGCGAGCCGGCGGTTTGGGTTTTCACAGTGCCGGCGACGTCCCGCAGAAATCGCAGAACCAGATGCGAGGCCTCCAGTGCCAGGTCGAGGCGAATCCGGCCGGTGGACTTTTCTAAAAATGCGATGCCCCTTGCTATCGCTGCCGCCTTTTTGTCGCCGAAGCCCGGCAGCCCGGCGAGTGAGCCGTTTTCGATTACTGCTTTCAGTTCGGCGATGCTCGTTACCTTCAACTGTTCGTAAACCGCCTTGACGCCTTTCGGTCCCACGCCGGGGATGTTGAGTAATTCCAGCAGCTCAGTCGGAATCTTCGCGAGTAATTCCTGGTGGGCGGTTATCGCGCCGGTCTTGATAAATTCTTCGATCTTGGCGAGGCTCGATTTTCCTATGCCGGGGACTTTCGCCAATTGCCCGCCGGCCAGCAGGTCCTCGACGTCGGTGGGCATATCCTCAATGACCCGTGCGACCTTGCGGTTGCTGTTAATGCGGAAGCGATCCTCGCCGAGAATCTCCATAATGTCGGCCATCTGCTCGAAAATCGCGCTTAGTACGGCATTTTCCATAGACGCGATTATATCCGCGGCCGGGCAAAATTAAAGCGATAAATCACGCCGGCATTGCGGACGGCGGCCTGCTGGATAGCTATATCGTTTGAAAGTTGTCTATTTCTTTTTGAATTTGATGTTTGGGAGCCCATCAAAATGGGCGTCCTGTGTCCAGAGGATGGCGCCGCAAGATCGGGCAGTGGCAAGGATCAGGCTATCGGCTATAGGCAATTTCAGATCAGTGCTTAGCTTGACGGCGTCCATCGCTATTGGCGAGGTCACATCCACAACGCCAGCCTGATGCATCAGGGCGACTGCATGAAGAGCTGAATCTTCGCCCCGCTGCTGGAGTACCCTCTTGAATACTTCATAAATGTTTATCGTCGAGACGATGAGGTTCTCTGTGTCCTCAAGAACCGGCGCAAAAAACCTGGCGTTCCGGCCATCCGCAAAATATTCTAACCAACCTGAGGAATCCACAAGGTTCATATTCGGTCCTTGTCCCTTCGGATATCCGTTTTGATGCCCTTAAGAAATCCTCTCATATCTTTGATGTTCTGGAGCAGGACGAACTCGATACGATCGGAAAAATGGAGGATCTGCAGTTTCTGTCCGGGACGGATACCAAGCCTTTGCCGCACCGCCTTCGGAATGACCACCTGAAACTTCGGCGAAACCGTTACTGTTACCATAAACCAATACCTCTTCTTAAGTACGCTTTACGTTATACTATATCGATCGAAAAAACGTATGTCAATATTAAAAAGTCAGGCTTTTCATCATTTTCTGATAATTTCCTGACGTAGAGCAGTTCCAGGAATTGTTGAGAGTGTTACAATATTCCCCGATTTATGTCCCCCGATTTATCTCCTGGATTTCATTCGACATACGGTATTCCGCGCGAGGCGTGCCATATTCTCAAGATATGTATCACGCAACGTTCGCCATCTACTTGGTAAATGAGCCGATACGGTTTCAGGATCGCTTCTCGAATAGACTGATCATCTTTTTCGGGAACGGCCCGATTGGAAAAAGGCAGCTCGGATGCGGTCTCAATGCGTTGTAAGATATGATCGGCAAGTTTGGCGGCTGCATCAGGGTCGTCCAAAGCTATATATTGAACGATCCCTTTGAGGTCTTCAACAGCCGTGTGCGACCAGATTATGTGGAAAGCCATTTTTTGAGACTTTCTTTTACTTCCTTATGCGGGGTGATTTTGCCGGATTTGATATCAGCCAGGCCCTTATCAATCGCTCCGAGGAAGCGGATTCGTTCCTCAATATCTGCCCAGGTCACGGAATCGGGCAGGTCTTTGATAATCTTGATTGCTATCTCTTTGCTTGTCATATCATTAGTATATCCTATAAATATCGGCAAGTCAAGCCTCTTGTGGCTCACATTATCAAGCACAACTTGTCGAACAATGTACCCCCTATGGGGCAGGCGTACCCCTTTAATTCTGGCCGGATACTTCCGATACCTCGATACCTATTTTGCCTCCAGGGTAACAATTTTTGGATGCGCCATAAGCTCAGGTCCGTTGTTGTTGCCGATCACATTATAATACCCATTGTCACTCCAGAAGACAAATCCTGCCAGTTCGGGATAACTGGTTTGAAGTTTTTTAACCACATCCAGGCAATCCCTGGCCGGATCCGACCGTCCACGGATCCCCAGTTCCGACCACCAGATTACCTTTCCGGCGTTTTTCTTCTTTTCGAGAGCCCAGTTATACTCGGAAAAATTCAAACCGGTGCCATAGGCTGATTTTCCCAGGACATCCACATAGGCATCGCCCGGATAATACTTTTCCAGCGCACCGTGATTGGCGGTGGTATGATAGGCCCAGATGATATTGTCAAGGCCCTTGTCATTGGTGAAGTAATCGTGAACCAGGCGATAGAGCTTGATGATGTTTTCACTTCCCTGCTTGGCGTGCCACTTGTTCCTGTCGTCACTTTCCACAAAGGGGGTATAGACAACGGGCACGCCCTGATCCTTCAACCACTGCAGATTTCCGGCCATCCTGTCCATCTGTTTATAGAAGTTGCTCTTGGTCGGATTATCTCCAAAGCCAAATATCGGATCGATATCAACCGGATCGTTCCATGAGCGGCCGGATGGATTGGCATAAAACGAAAATACTCCCACAATCATGCCGCGATCCCACATTTTTTTCACGCCGTTATTCCACGCCGAGTCAGGGAAGGGATCGTCATGAAAATCGTATGTGAGACATCCATAGCGGGGCATTTTTCCCGTGTGATCGTATACTTTCTTGAGCCAATTGGTGGGATGATCCATATCCGGATTCTCATTATGCACCCATGTGGCCATCTGCCCGAACATATAGCGGCCGTTTCCCAGACTTCTCAGATAGGTCAATACCTTCTCAGCCGGCGGGGTGCGACTTGTCCCTATAACGGGCATAAGAAAAAGCGAGAAAACGAGCACAAAGGTAATCCTCTGCCCTTTAGTGCGATCATGGTTCGCTGGACTTAAAGATGATTTCATAAAACGCGGCTCCAAATTATAAATGCGGAGGAAAATAAGCTCCGTCCCTAGTATTCCCCAATCCTCGTCTTTTTCCTTTTGCCTTTTAACTTATTGATGGGCGGTCCCTATATTTTTCTAAAAAATTGATCAATTACAATCGTAAATCGCAAATCGAAAATGACAAAGGCTGTCCCTATTTTTCTTCCAGCTTGAGAGCATTTTCGAGCTCCTTCTA
>Ga0307378_10007979_pt1 | contig 14159 bp, 9 predicted proteins | sample UN1MG_FD_202238 | JGI IMG/M metagenome (GOLD analysis project Ga0307378, IMG submission 202238) | Soil microbial communities from Risofladan, Vaasa, Finland - UN-1 | ecosystem: Environmental > Terrestrial > Soil > Coastal area > Acid sulfate soil | place: Finland: Risofladan, Vaasa | collected... | reverse complement strand
GTCATTGCGAACGTTAAGGTTGACAACAGGCCGATGGCAGCAGTTCTGGAGTTATGTTATGAGGCATGGATGCACACTATCCTAAGCGAACACCCTAGGAATTTTTCAATAATTGGCAGATAAGGGGTTGTATAGTTGTATCTTGGTTGTAGAGATTTTGCGAGTGAAAATTGGGTCATTTTTACGTTGCTATGTCACTCTATCTTAGCTTCTGTTTACAGCCGTTTTGCTCGCCACTCTTCGGCCTTTTAAATGATTATGTTCGACCAAGTGACTTCATGTACTTCTTTGATTTCTTGAGCCCCATTCTGGATGCTTTCTTCTTTACCGTATCGAGTGATCGTCCCAGCCTTGCAGCTATTTTGGCTGTAGGATTGTTCGGGAAGAGTTTTCTGAGTAAAGCAACCTCGCTCTTTGACCATAAAACTTTGACAATTTTCTTTTTTGCCATTGTATGACTCCTTTTATTCTAACTATATCTGTCACTTTCAATTGACTTTTCCGTATTCTAAGGAGTAGCGAGGTTGCTGTCAAAGAGTTCTTGTTTCCACCCCAAAGGTATCAACCTCTCTTGTCCCTACCACCCCGATGTGGAACTACTGTTATTTGCATCTTTACACGAAGCTATCATCTTAAGGATTGTTGCTCTTAACTCAACTAAAAAGATTCGTTCGGAGGAGGCTTTCGTGCATGCACATTGGCCTTGATGGGCTGATGTGATAGCCCAGTAACTCCGTTATGCAGATTTTAACAAGTACATCGGACACCTATAAAGAGCTCAAAGTCAAATACTAAACATAATATCCTATGGTGCTTACGCTTATGCTGGTTAATGCCATTACAAACAATCGTATCAAATGCTTCATTATAATTCCTGTGTCAACATAATATTCGAAATCAGAACAATACCTGATGACCAATGTTTGAACCAGTTAAAGGTTGATTTCTTTTTCTTGCCAAAATATGAACACCTGCTCATGAACACTCAAAAAAAATTGTTAGAGAGCCTCTTTTGTTTGACTGACCGGATTGACTTCAATCTCCCAAATCCCTGGTCTTTCGCTCGCTTTGTTGATCATCAGCTTAAGCACATTGGCTGTCACCGGTTTTTTCAGTTCAATGACATGGCCTCTGCCGATGGATTCGCCACTGGCAATTGTTTTCATAACTTCTTTCTCGGGATCGTATGTGACTATCGACTCGCTTTGTCTTCTTGGAGTATACTCATATTTCTTATGCCCTGCTTCCAGTGTCCATGATTCGATATGACCACCACTTTCAAGCCATTCGTCGATCACGATCCGATTGAACGTCACCGGTTTTTCCCAGATCAGTTCTATCCATCCGTCCGTTTCTCCTTCTGCAGCTTCCCAGGCCTTGAGGCTGAGACCATCGTTTACCCCATCAGGTCTTCCATATCCATTCTGGTCACCCCAGAAATAAATACTTGAGGCCGACGCTTTGGCCTGGGGAGCAATATTCTTTCTGTCAGCCCCCTGTGCTTCCAGAAGGAGACTGTCAATAGATACACTTGCATCGTCAGATTTCAGTGTCAAGGAGGTTGACCAAGTTGTTTCAGGTTCAATCACATCAGGTTCGAGAGAAACTGAACAAATTGATCGTTTGTGGTCTTCCTGTATTCTTAGATTGCGATCGGTCGATCCGACTTTCCATCTGACTGATCCATTGCGTGAGATGACAGGGATCTCAACCGCTTTGCCCGGGATGATATGAACGAGTTCAGATCCAAAACTGACCGAACTTTTTTCATCGGGCTTAAATGATACGGCCCATTGAGTATTGGACTGATCCGGTGAGATTCGTACTTTGGCAATGCCGTCTCTTTTGATGATCGAAACAGCCCCATCGGATACCGAAGCCTTATCCAGGCGATATCCGTTTGCCTTGAAGGTCAACTCATAGGGTTCATTAATGACCAGATGACCGGATTTTCCTTTTATCAGCCATCCGGGACCTTCCTGAGACACAACCATCTGTTGTATATCAAGACCTCCCTGGGTAAAATGTCTGCTGGTCGAGAGCAGAACAGGCCTGTCCGCCTGTACAGGCACGATATTAAAGCAATGCGCGTCCGTCGCTTTCAGGTGCCTGACGATGCTTGAATTATTTCTGAATTCTCCGAGGTACTTCTGGCGCCAAAAGTCGAACACGTAAACCGCTTCAGAGGTCAGTGGTAATCTGCCCAGGTCAAGCGAGGCTGTTCTGTCAAATCTCTGGTAGTTATTCAGGGCAACCACGTCCCATGATCCCCAGGGTTTGGTTATTTTCAGATCGAACTGGTCGTACTCTTCCGGATCGGATATCTCATAAAGATTAACCGGGAAACTTTCGATCGTTGGTAAGGTTTTTTTCCAAACTTCCAGAATTCTGTCAGGCACTTTTGTCCAGTTATCGTCCGTCACATACGGCTGGCCGAGGAGGGCCCGTCCAAGGAAATTCAGACGGGCACGCGAGACTGTTGACGCGTACATGTTGGCCGCACCGTCCGGGTCACTGTACCAGGCAACGTTATTCAGGTAGTTTTGTTTGACCGCTACCCTACCGATGACTTGTGCTAATTGTTCTGTATCGCCACCGACTCGGGAACCATTCACGAGATCAATCACTTCAATAGGAATGCCCCAGCATGTATTAATATATTTATCAGGCCCCAGCACAGAACGTATGATCTGTACGCCCCGCCTTACGCCCTCAATGCCGCCTCCGTCTACGGATTGTTGATAGACTTTAAGTGCTGCAGGCATCCCGTCGATTTTAAAGTAGTCATAATTCCAGTCCTCACTGACTTCTCTCAGAAAGCCGGCAAACCATTTCTCGACAGCTTCCCTGTTGTTTACATTCAGGACTGCGGAACTATAGTGTTTGAAATCGTCGTAGCTTAAACCCGAAAAAGTGGTAATGGGAGATCCGTCAGACTTATGAATAAACCATTCAGGATGTGTCTGAGTCTCCTGATAAGGAGCTACACCAAAGGGCGCGAGCCAAATCCCGGGTATCAGGCCTTTGTCTCTTATATAGTTTGAAATGTCTCTCATATATTGAGGATCATCAATGGGGTAATTGTCATCAAGTTGAAAAACCATCTCTTCAGCATAAGGCAACAGGTTTTTAGACACCCAATCGATATTGGGATACAGCCATGCTTTGCGCTGTGAGAAATCCGGCCTGTTGAACTTGCCCTCAATACCCACCCAGGTCATTGCCAGGGCCGGAGCTTTCTGGAAGTAGCTTCTTTTTTCAATGGGAGCATAATAAGTGATTCCAAGTCTGTCTCTATAATAGTGCCTGATAAGTGTTATCCGGCATAAAGTCTGGCCGCTTTTTGCGTGGGCTTTCAATTGCCATTGATGAAAGAAATCCCATTCTGCTTTGCCTTCGGATTCAATCTGGAGCGCCAGATCCTTGCACGGATCAAAAATGGATCTGAGTCCCGGTATCCCTCCCTTGCCGAAAGACTGGATAATGACTTGATCGTCATTTTCTTTTTCATTGATCAGCATGGCGGCCATTGTTCGGTCAGAAAGGGGTGCTCTTGCCGACAGGCTGACTGTGCTTGAAGAATCCCCACTGGTTTTGAATACCAGAACAGTATCTCCCTCTAACTCTGCTTCCACCGTAAGACGATTATCGAATTCTATAGTAAGCTTGTCTTCGTCTTTTGCCTTGACGGTTCGACTGACATTCGGGTCATTGGTGGACAGTAACTTTTCATGATCGCCAGAGGTGACGATACCTGCCGATAATATGAGCCCGATATTTGCATCATATAGTTCGTAGGACCTTGTTGCATCATTATATAAAAGAGTTAAACCGTGATTAGACGCTGCCGGACCCTCTGCATTTTCCTGGCTGAAGATGACACCGATATCAGCGACTAATAGAATGGTCATGACCGTTGAAATTCGTATGCCGGAAAGGAGATTTGATTGTGTATGCATAGTGATATGCCCTCTAAATGATTTTTAGCTCAAAAGTCATAATTCCCCAATGAAACATGGATACTTCAAAAACTTTTATATAAAGCTTTTCATCCAGGAGTCGAACCAGTGATCCTAAGGCTTATATATACTGATTAAATTTACAATTATCATGGCTAAACGTCAAGCAGTTTATGAACTTACTTTTAGATTTGAGCTTTTTACAACACCTGACTCAACTCTTTCGAAAGACTATGCTCCTAGTAATTTCGAATCAGCCATCACTAGAAACTTGGATTTCCAGTAAGTATCGTTTCTGGTAGTTGATTGTCACATTGTCGATATAGATTCTTTACCTTGCGATATTCTTGAAATCGCATTGTAAAGCTTTGGTTTGACGTAGTATAGTGAATGCTCTTGATAAACAGATGTTTTTTCTTATGTATAATGCGACGTGAACTCCGGAATCTTTAATAAATTCGTTGAACTTGCAGTCAAGCCATGGTTTTATTAGATTATAATCGATCAGGAGCGTCTTAATAAAATATCCATACGTGCAGAAATGCCGTGTTTGAAATCAAAAGGGAAACCGGAAATGAAGCTAAAAATTAAACCCCAGATATTCTTATTTATTCTCATTATGATTCAGTGGTTTTCATGTAAAACAAACACAGAAATGAATTCTTTACAAGAACCAGCGGATCCTGACACCTATGATATGTTGGTTTGGGAAAAAATCGAACCGGGATTACATTCCGGATTCGGATCAACAGATCTTGCCTATTCAAAAAGCCTCCCGCCAGAGGGCAATATATCGGGCTCAAGAAAATTGCAAGGATGGAAAGGCGAGCGGGTCAGTTGTAAGTTGCTGGTCTGGTCGAACGAAAGTACAGGAACTATCCGTATAAAAACCAAGGGATTAAGTAATAAGGATTACAAAATTGCAGATGAAAATATCTCAATTTCAATCGTTAAATATGTACTCACCGACCAATTCCTTAATGAGAAAGGAGGTGCTTGCGGACCCAGGGATAATAACAAAATCCCCGTCCATCTGGCCCCTGATCTACTGAGTAACGACAATATCTTCTCCATTGAGGATAAGGGAACACGACCGGTTTGGATAGCGGTGAATATACCCGTAGAGGCACCAGCAGGCAGATACTCAGGAAAAATTCATATCACATCAAAATCGTAAAGCATGGGAATTGGCCTAATGCTTATGGTTATAAGTTTACAACTCCCGATAAAGAAATTGTAATTTCAGGGGATACAATTCCCTGTGAGAATATTTTAAAATATGGAAAAAATGCAGATATTCTGATTCATGAAGTTTACTATAAAAAAGGGTTTGATAAAAAAACCGAATTCTGGAAGAAATATCATTCTGTTAATCATACTTCAACTTATGAATTGGGGGAAATTGCGCAACAGATAAATCCCGAGTTGATTATCTTATATCATATACTCTTCTGGGGAGGCGACGAGGGAGAGATTTTAAAAGAAATTTCAGAGGTTTATAAAGGCAAGGTAGTATTGGGAAAAGATTTAGGAGTATATTAAATAAGCAACCTAACCCAGCGTATCAACCTGACCGCCTAATCGCGGTTGTCTTTTGAGTTTGATGGTGGTAAGAACATAAGAAATAAGGTTGCCGTTCTCTGTAATTAATCAGGCGGCAGGTTATTCGCAAATTCGAAAGAAGAAGATGAAGAAATTCATAGTCATTACCTTACTTATTTTTACTCTGGGGTTCGTGATGTTTTCTTGCTTTACGCGCTGCAGTAACTGTGGAGGCAACAGTGCGGCGCTAGCATATACATCCAATATGACAAAACAAGTCAATATAGCACTTATGGAGCAGAGCATTGAACCTCCTGTTTCTTGCTTCAGTGCGCTATCGTATCCCGTTCTTAAGTTGATTGTATATATCTTGATCCAACCTGAGATCCTTGCGGCGGTGTTCGGGGAACTGCCAGTATTGGGTATACTCCGATCCTTTGCGGGCTTCGATCATGATACGCCGCATTTTGTCAACAATATCCGGATGGTTGGCTGCGATATTGTTGTTTTCGCCGATATCCACACTCAGGTCATAAAGCTCGATAGGCTCTTTCGTGCCGCCGAAGCGCACCCCTTTCCATCGGCCCATCCGAACGGCCTGTTGTTTGCCAAGTTGGTACTCCCAGTAGAGATACTCGCGAGGTTCCTGCTGGTCCGGTCGGCCCAGCAATGTGGGGACCACCGAGATGCCATCGGTGTGCGATGGTGCTTCAACACCCGCCAGATCCGCGAAGGTCGCCATGAGGTCCCATGCGGCCCAGGGCAGGTCACAGGTTTGGCCGGCTTTGATGTGTCCGGGCCAGCGGACGATCATCGGAACGCGAATGCCCCCTTCGTATAAAAACCGTTTCTTGCCGCGAAGAGGCCCCATGGCATGGAAACGGTCCGTGTATTTGTAATAGCTGTTCTCGTCGCCATTGTCGCTGGTGAAGAAGATAATGGTATTCTGATCGAGATCCAGTTCCTTCAGTTGGTCGATGATGCGGCCCACATGACCGTCAAAGCGCGTGAGCATGGCGGCATACAATTTCTCAAGATGAGTCCAGGGACGATCCGCGTACGGGCCGATATCGGGTACCTGTATCTCGTCACCGTCACGAGGCGCGCGACCGTGAGGCACTTGAGTCGGAAAATAGATGAAGAACGGTTTGTCTTTCTTTTCGCGAATGAAACGCAGCAGTTCATCGACAAAGAGGTCTTCGGAGTAAACACCTTTGTCGCCGACGATACCCGGCCTTCGGACATCGTCAGGTTTGTTGGCTTCGAACGTGATCTTTTCATCGTTTTTCCAAATGGAAAGGGGGTAGTATTGGAAAGCGTCGCCTGTGCCGCGAAAACCGATCCAGTAGTCCCAGCCGTGCTCAGTCATTTTTCCCGGTTCCATCGGGATACCGGCTTCCAACTTGCCGAATTGAGCGGTTTGGTACCCAGCGTTCTTGAGGACCTGTCCCAGCGTTGTAACATTGGGCGGCCAGGCACCCGGGGGATATTTTTTCATGAATCCTCCCCCATTTTCGAGCGTGATATCGACGTGCGGCTTGAAATTGTCTCGGATGCCCGCATGGCCGGGGTGCAAACCCGTGATCATACCGCAGCGAGAGGGAACACAAACCGTGTTGGCCGCGTAGAAATCGGTAAATCGAATGCCTTCAGAGGCCATTTTGTCTATGCGTGGTGTCTGGATGAGTTTCTGACCATAGCACCCAAGACCGGCATAGCCCAGATCATCGGTGTTAATAAGAATGATATTGGGTTTTCTTTGACTGGCCGAGTCGGCTCGTGAATCGCCAAAGCATAGGCTTTGCGATACTATTCCTGTAGAAAGGGCGGCTCCGGTAACAGTTGTCAAAAATTGTCTTCTTGAGTAGGTCTTCATGGATGCTCCTGTCTATTGCTACGCTTCAATCCCAATTCTGAACTTACCATTTAATATCATAAACGGTTCTCTTAATCACTACACGATCAATCATATCATAATGGCGGCCTCAATGTCAACACCGCTTGCGCATGAATATAGCCGTACATCTGTAATCTGACATTTCCCTATGAGTTAATTTTTTTTATATTGGTATAATTCCGTTTCATAGTATTGATGCCTCGTAGCCGCTGCACAAACGACTAGCGCATCGAACCCGTGGGTACGGCTGGCTCACTGGTTGTCTATCTGTTCCCATTCAGCTTTGGTTTCCGGTTTCGTGCCTGGTCTTGTGCGTTCTTGAAGTTATCCCCGCCCGTCCCGAACGGCACGACTGTATAAGAACGGTCGGTCTGTTTGATCGCCATAAACTCATCCAGCCGCTGCTGAAGCCGACGTCGGGCCAATGCATGTGGCCCTACATCGCTGAGAGTATTCATGTTGTACCGTGTTATGTTGCTGGAAACCGAGACATCGTAGAAGCGACCGTCCTCATGTAGACGAAACCGTTCGTCTCGAACAAAATACACGTCGCCTTCGAACGCCATGGCAAAGGTTTCACGATCCTTGCCCGGTTTACCCAGCAAGTTGTGAGACAGGTCCATTCCGTCCACTTCGTGCTCAATGGGAATCCCCGCCATCGACGCAAGTGTCGGCAACACATCCATCAACGATATGAATGAATCTCGACGCCCTGGTGGAATTCTGCCGGGCCAACGAGCGATGAACGGCACGCGCGTGCCGGCTTCGTTCATCGTGCGCTTACCGCCTCGGAGGTGAAAATCTCCCAGCCTGCTGACCAGGAATCCTTCGGTGCCGTTGTCTCCGGTGAAGATGACCAAGGTGTTTTTCTCGATGCCTAACTCCTTCAGCTTACTTAACAGCCGCCCAACAATGGCATCCATATAATGGACCATCTTTCCGGCCTTGCGCTCCCGCTCGCCGAGGTCTGGGGGGAAGCGTGTCTCTGCCGATGTCTGATCACCGGGAGGCGTGATGAGCGGGGCGTGAATCAGATTCATCGGGAAATAGGCAAAGAACGGGAGATTCTGTTCCTGAGAGCGTTCCATGAAGTCAATCAGGAAGTCGCAGCAGTAGTCAGGCCCAAAGACTTCTTTCCCGTGAACCTTGTACTTGCCGTTTTCCCAGTGGTGCGGTCCGAAGTACCGGCTGTGACGCCTGCCGTCCCAGTACTGCACCCACAAACAATATTCGTCGAAGCCGTGCGATGCCGGTTGATCTGGGTACCGTTGAAAATCTCCCAGGTGCCATTTCCCGGCAATGGCAGTCTTGTAACCCGCGGATTGAAACACGTGCCCCAAGGTCTTCAGATGAACCGGCAGTCGGTTGTTCTTTTCGGGATCAAGCGGACTGTCCAGACGCTCGAGAAACCCGCTTCGGTTCGGGTACAAGCCGGTCAAGATCATTGCCCGGGTCGGCGTACAAACCGGAGTGGCATAGGCGTTTTCAAAAAGCGCTCCATCGGAGGCCATTCGATCCAAGTGAGGTGTTGAATAAACCGTATTACCGTAACACGGCAATACCTCCGCTCCAAGGTCGTCGGCCATCACCAGCAAAACGTTAGGACGGCCATCGCAATACGCCTGTGGAGTCGACACAAAACATATCACAGACGTCATGAAAAGTAACAGTAGTGTGTAGGTTCGGTATGTGATGGAGAGCTTCCCGTCAATTTCGTTTCGTTCCAGGCTTGCCCCGTGTGGGAAGGCATGCGTCGACTTCGCGCAGCCATTTTTCGAGTTTTCCGTCCAACTGCTTTGCCAATTTAGGAAAGCGTGTTACGAGGTTGTGTTCTTCGCCAATATCTTCTGCCAGGTTGTACAACTCGATCGAGCCGTCGTCGTATCGCTGGATCAGCTTGTGATTTCCGGACCGGATAGCACTCGCAAGCCGGTTCCTTCTGTGAAAGGCGTAGTTTGGATAGTGGAAGAAAATCGCCTCCCGCTCGAGCCCGCCGGTCTGCTTGAGAAGCGGAAAGATACTCTCGCCATCAAGAATCTTTCCCGGCTCCTCCTCGATCCCCGCTGCCTCCAGAATCGTCGGATAGCAATCCATGCTGATGACCGGTGTCGCACAGGTCGTCCCGGCTTCAACCACTCCCGGCCAGCGCACGATCCACGGAACGCGAATCCCACCCTCGAAGATCATTCCCTTGAACCCGCGTAGCGGTCGGTTGTCCCCGTTGTAGCCGCCGTTGTCGGAGTTGAAAATCACGAGTGTGCTCTCGCGCAACCCGGCGTCATCGAGCGCTGCGAGAAACCGTCCGATGGCCCGGTCCATCCCCTCGATCATCGCTGCGTAGGTTGGGTTCTTGATTCCCTTCCGCGCCCGATACTTTTCGATCGTCGGCTCTAGCGCCTGGAGGGGATAGTGGACCGAGTAGGGCCACCAATTGAGGAAGAACGGTTCCTCCCTGGATTCGGTCACGAACGCAATGGCTTCCTCGGCGAGCCGCTCCGGGAGGTACTCCCCCTCTTTGCCGTCCCGCAACATCTTGTTCTTATAAGGAGAAAAATAGCTCGCCGGACCGCCCCGGGCCGAGCCGCCGACATTACGATCGAATCCCTGCTTTTCCGGCTGGAGGTCCGCCTCGGCGACCCCCGACCGAGCATTCCGCGCAACGTAGGAGAGATGCCACTTCCCGATGTGTGCGGTCGCGTACCCGGCTTCTTTCAGCCGCTCTGCGATTGTTATATAGGAAGACTCCAGGTGCCGCACATTCTCTGCTTCCTGTAGATTTGAACCCTCCAGGGAGAAACCGTCTGGATTACCGGGTGCATGATTGGTGAGCCGCAGCCGCGCAGGCGACAACCCCGTCATCATCGCCGCCCTCGTCGGTGAGCACACAGGCGCCGCCGCGTAGGCGTCCGTAAAACGCATACCTTCCTTCGCCAGTTGGTCGAGGTAGGGTGTGTCGATCTGTGCATTGCCGTAGCAATGTAGATCCTTCCATCCCAGGTCGTCTGCCATGATGACAACGATATTGAGTTTGGCATCCGTCGCAGGGGATGGCATCGCCGGCCTCCCTGCGGCAGCGCAAGCAAGCAAAAGGGGGATCAAAAACGCCTTCATGTGAATATAGCCGCATTCACCGCCGCCCCGCTCCCACACGTTTGCAAATGGATTTCTCTTCATTGATTTTCCTTTCCGTACTGAGGTTGCATTCTAAACTTGCGGATCATAGGTTGACCCCTGGTGTTGGGATGAATCTTCCCTGTTGCTTGTAGCCGGGATAGTCACCGCGTTCGTAACTGTGTCGGGCGGACTTGAGCCAGGTTATCAGCTTGGTTCGCAGTTCGTTGGCCAGCTCCTTCCGTTCGCCGATCAGATTTCTTTGCTCACTGGGGTCGTTCTGCAGGTGGTACAGTTCGTCAGGTTTGTTCTTGTCAAACCAAAGCAGGAGTTTGTGTCCCTGACTGATGATGGATGCAGAGGGAGATTGCTTCCTCTGCAAATTGGACGCAAATGGTATGAAGCGGTCCGGCGCCCAAGCTTCTCCGCGGAGGAGGGACAGTATGCTCACGCCGTCGATTGGTCGGTCATCGGGCATTTCATAGACGAGCAGTTCGCAGAGAGTCGGAAAGTAGTCCAGCGTGCAAATGGGCTCGTGCACTATCCGCCCCGCCTCGATCACTCCAGGCCACCAAGCAAACGCAGGAACACAAACGCCGCCGTTGTAGAGGTATCGTTTGCGCCCCTTAAACCCACCGGTCTGGCCGTAATAGACGCCCTGATACGGATCGTAGTCCGGTGGCGGGTCGCCGGTGCCTTCTGGACCGTTGTCCGAGCAGAAAAAGATAAGCGTGTTCTCGGCCGAACCAGATTCCTCAAGTGCCTGGCGCAGACGGCCAACTTCTCGGTCGATCGAGGTGATTGAACCGAGGTAATGCTGACGTCCGAGAGGTTGATCGGGATAAAGATCGCGAAGTTCTTTACCGGCGCGCGTCGGAGAATGTGGGCCGTAGAACCAGATTGTGATGAGGAATGGCGTTTTCTTCTCGGCCGAATCGCGCACGAAGCTGATGGCGCGATCCATGATGATCTTCTCTGATGAACCCTGCCAATCCTCCTTGACCTCCACTCCGTTTGACCAGAAGTGACAGCGGTGCTTGGGGATGCGAAGGTCTGTTTCGTCAAGCGGGTCCCACGTCGCAATGTTGGTTTCAGTGGTGAACGTCACGTCGTAATGTCGCTCCCAGGGTGGACCATAGCGCTCGGCCGTGGTCTTAGGCGCTGGTCCCGATAACTTCGGGTCTTGGGTCATCGTTCCCAGGTGCCATTTCCCGAAGTGTCCGGTTCGATACCCCTTTGCACGCGCAATCCGCGCGAGAGTGATTTCGCCTCTTGGAAGTTTCCCAGTGTTAACGTTGATCATACCGAACCGCATGCAATGGCGTCCTGTCTGAACACACGCTCGCGTCGGAGAACAGACCGGGCCAACGGAATAGAAACGCGTAAAGCGAATTCCCTGTGCCGCCATGCCGTCGAGATGAGGTGTCTGGACAAGTGTGTTTCCGTTGAAGCCAACATCTCCATACCCGAGGTCGTCTGCCATCAGAAAAATGATGTTAGGTTTGACTGCGGCGTGAACCATAGCCGTTGAGAACATGCACAGGGCACTGATAGTGATTTTTTTCAACGTCATGATCTCCTCTTTCTGTATGACTTCTCCGGGTCCTTCACTTATGCTTTCAAAACGTGATGCGGATCGTCGAAATTTCCAGTATGGTTTTCTCGGTTTTAATCTTCATATCCCAGGGATTTGAAACGAGTTTATACCTGGATTCATTAACCACTTCGGCAAAGTGGTTCCGGGCCACTTTCTGCAGCTTCTCGATGGTCGCCTTGTTCTCATAGTATCTCGAGTTGCTTACGGACATATTTTATATCCTGTGAGTTGCCATTCAGGCATGAAAATAGAAGTCGTATTAAGGTCAGGGGTTTTCTTCGTTTTTTCATATCCGCATTTTATATTTTAGTCATTCCAGTGTTCGTCTATGATCTTCTGAATATGATGGTAATTCGCATCGGTTTCATTAAGCTGTTCACGCAGCAATCTCAGCTTGCTTTTGAGTTCTTTAACGACCTCAGCATATTCAGGTTGACCATACCGGTTGTTCATTTCATGAGGGTCTTTTTGAAGATCATAAAGTTCCCATCCCGGCGGTGTGATGATATCCGCCTGGGAGCCCCAGTAATTCGTTCGCGGCGGATCTTCATAGTCCACCCCGTAGAAAAAGATCAGTTTGTACGTCTTTGTCCTGAGACCAAAATGGGCAGGATTGCCTAGGTAATGAGCCATATGCATCCAATACCGGTAATACGTCGCATCCCGCCACTGTTTTTCCTTTTGTCCAAGCAAGGTTCGTTTGAAACTCATCCCCTGCATATAATCCGGCACATCACCGCCTGCTAAATCAATCATGGTTGGCGCGAAATCCGTATTGTTAATCAGCAGATCGCATCGACGTCCCTTTTCGATGGTTCCGGGGCAATGGACAAAAAAGGGCATTCTCATGGCTTCTTCATACATCCATCGTTTGTCAAAGAAATCATGTTCCCCAAGGAAATAACCCTGATCACCGGTATAAATGATGATCGTATTGTCATAAATGCCCTCTTGCTTGAGATAATCAATCAGTCGCTGAAAATTGTCATCCACACCTTTGACACAACGAAGATAGCGTTTGAGGAACTTTTGATACACGGCATGGGTGTATTCGGGTTCAGGTAGGTTTTCATCGATACCCAGTCTTTTGCCCAAGTTCCATGCATTACATCGTTTGGAGACAGAGGCTCCGATGGTGTCCACCAGACGATCATCGACACCTCGTGTCGAGATGGATCCGAATCCGCGTGCCGGCTGATGATACAGATTATCAGGCTCCGGAATGTCAACATCTTCAAGGTAGCTGTCATATCGCTTCGCATTGGAAAACAGATCATGAGGCGCTTTAAAATGATGCATCAGGAAGAAGGGTTTTGTTTTGTCCCTGTTTTTCAACCACTCAATACTGAGATCCGTGATGACATCAGAGGAGTGCCCTTTGTGCTTTGTGACATTATTCAGCCAGGCACCTTGTTTGCAATCCCTGGTGACAGGATCGTAATACCGGCCCTGTCCGGGCAGGACATTGTAATAATCAAACGCCGCCGGCTCTTCTTTCAGATGCCATTTTCCGATCATCGCCGTCAGGTAACCGGCTTTTTTCATCTCACGAGGAAGAAATTGCTTCTCCGGAGGAATCTTACCTTCGAGATCAAGAACCCCGTTGGTCTGGGAATATTGACCGGTAATGATAGACGCCCGACTGGGTGTGCAAATCGAATTATTGCAAAAGACATTTTCAAAGATCATCCCTTCATTAGCAATCTTATCAAGATTTGGAGTGGGATTGAGGGAGGCGAGTCTTGATCCATAGATGCCGAATGCCTGAGTCGTATGGTCATCAGACATGATAAACAAGATGTTAGGCTTTACCTCCCTGGATAGACTGGTGTAAGATGGCAACAATATGGAAAGTACTATTGATGGAAGAACCAAACTTATTCTTGAACTCATATTAACCCTCATAAATTTTCTTATAGAAAATTTGTAACTGCTCAGGTACTCTCGTCGCTGAGATACGAGCTTGAACAGTAACCGTTCACGGGGTAAAAATGTCATTCAAACTTCATTAAAGCGGTTTTTCGTTATTGAGTCAAGCTTTTTTGCGATTTTT
>Ga0307378_10007978_pt1 | contig 14160 bp, 6 predicted proteins | sample UN1MG_FD_202238 | JGI IMG/M metagenome (GOLD analysis project Ga0307378, IMG submission 202238) | Soil microbial communities from Risofladan, Vaasa, Finland - UN-1 | ecosystem: Environmental > Terrestrial > Soil > Coastal area > Acid sulfate soil | place: Finland: Risofladan, Vaasa | collected... | reverse complement strand
GCGTCATCCTGGCGGCCCACCCGGGGGAGACGTGGACCTCAGCCGTCTTCCCTCGCGCGAGCGACCGCGACTGGCGTGTCCGCGCCGCGGCGATGACGGCCCTGGCGCGATTCGCCGATGTCGCCGACGCCCCGCCCACGCTCCGCGACACGCCGCTGCAGGAGCGCGAACGGTGGCTCCTGGCGTGGCTCGATGCGTTTGACGCCGCGGCCGAGACGCCCCTGGGGCCGCACCTGTGCGAGGTCTATGCCGGGGTCGGCGACCTCGAGTTCGGCCGGCCGCTCATCGACCGGTGCCTGGCGTGCCACGCCGGCGCCCGGCCCGCGCCGCCGTCGGCCGCCGACGCGTGCCGACGGTGCCACCGCGAGGTCCACGAGCAGTGGACCGGCTCGGCCCACGCCCAGAGCCTCTCGCACCTGAACCTCGTGACGGTCAATCCCGAGACGCGGGAGCCGGAGGCGGTCGGCTTTGGGGACCTCCGCGGCATCGGGTGCTTCGAATGCCATCGTGCGGCCGGACCGCCGGCGCGCGACTTGGCGCCCGATGGGCAGCGCGGTACGGCGTGCCCGTACGCGTTCGAGCCGGCCCGTCCGACGTCGGTCTCGTGCGCCCGCTGCCATGCGACGACCTGCCAGGAGTGGCAGGTGTGGCGCGGTTCCCGCCAGCCGCGCCGGGCCACGTGGCCGCCCGGCCAGGTCGACGTGGCGTTCCGCGGCGACGATCGCGGCTGCCCCGCCTGTCACATGCCGGGCCGGGATGCGGACGGCCAGGCCGGTCCGCGGCGGCACGACTGGTCGGCCCGCCGCAATCGCCCGCTGCTCGGCGACGGCATCGACGTGGCGGCCGTCCGCAGCCGCGACGAGCAGGGCGGGACGGTCATCCGGTTCACGCTGACGAACCTGTCGGGCCACGCCTTCCCGACGGGCACGCGGCGGCGGCTCGTGCGGCTGTACGCGGGCCCGGAGGGAGGCCAGGCGGACGCCGTCGTGACGCTCGCGCCCGTCCGCCCCGGCACGATGTTCGGCGCCGGCGGACCGGCGCTGGCGCCCGGCGGGCAGCAGACGGTGTTGACGCCGGTGCCGCCGGGCGCGTCGGCCATGGCCTACCGGCTGGTGTACTACCGCGACGGGGCGGCCCCGCGGGGCTACGCCATCGAGATCCTCTCGGGCACGTGGCCGCTCGGGGTGTGGCCCGTGCCATAGCGGCGGCCGAGGGGCGATCGAGTATCTGGCGCGGTGGGTCCCCGCACCCACCGCGAGAAACCACCCCCGTACGCGGCGGGTACGGGGACCCGCCGCGCTCGGCGCTAGCCGTGAACGAGCAACTTCGTTGACCGCGGCCGGTTCTTGTGTACCATGGACGCTCCGCAACGGGAATCCTGAAGGAGGTAGCCATGTTTGGGAAACAGACTCTGGTGGCTGCGAGCCTGGTGGCTCTGGCGTGCGTGGTCGTGGGCGGCTCGGCGGCCGCCCAGGCGGCGTGGGAACCGGCCAAGGGTCCGCTCATGACCCGGTGGGCCAAGGACGTCTCGCCCGACAAGGTGCACCCCGAGTATCCCCGTCCGCAGATGGTCCGCGAGGATTGGCTCCGCCTGAACGGCCTCTGGCAGTACGCCGAGGCCAAGGAGGGCGAGGCGCCGCCCGTCGGCAAGGACCTCGATGGCCAGATCCTCGTGCCGTTCCCCATCCAGTCGGCCCTCTCGGGCGTCATGAAAGAGGCCGACCGCCTGTGGTACCGCCGCACGTTTGCGGTGCCGGCCAAGTGGAAAGGCCAGCGCGTCGTGCTGCACTTCGGCGCCGTCGACTGGGAAACCACGGTGTACGTGAACGGCAAGAAGGTCGGCGAGCATCGCGGCGGATACGACGCCTTCAGCGCCGACATCACCGACGCCCTCAAGGCCGGCGGCGAGCAGGAACTTATCGTCGGCGTCTTCGACCCCACCGACAAGGGCGACCAGCCGCGCGGCAAGCAGGTCCTCAAACCCGGCGGCATCATGTACACCGCCGTCACGGGCATCTGGCAGACGGCGTGGCTGGAGCCGGTGCCGGCGGCGCACATCCGGCGGCTGGTGCTGACGCCCGACGTCGACGGCAAGTGTCTGCGCCTGACGGCCGAGACGGCCGGCGCTGCCGAGGGGCTGACGGTCGAGGCCGTGGCCACCGACGGCGGCAAGGAGGTGGGCAAGATCTCCGGCGACGCCGGCAAGGAACTCCGCCTGAGCGTGCCCGACGCCAAACTCTGGTCGCCCGATACGCCCCATCTGTACGACCTGAAGGTCGAACTCCGCAAGGGCGGCAAGCCCGTCGACGCCGTCACCTCGTACTTCGGCATGCGCAAGATCGAACTCGGCAAAGACGCCGACGGCGTCGTGCGTCTGCTGCTGAACGGCAAGTTCGTGTTTCAGGTGGGGCCGCTGGACCAGGGTTGGTGGCCGGACGGCCTGTACATCGCCCCCACCGACGAGGCCTTCAAGTACGACGTCCAGATCACCCGCCAACTCGGTTTCAACATGGCCCGCAAACACGTCAAGGTCGAGCCCGACCGCTGGTACTACTGGTGCGACCGGCTGGGCCTGATGGTCTGGCAGGACATGCCCAGCGGCAACAACGCCACGCCCGAGGCCAAGAAACAGTTCGAGACCGAACTGGTGGCCCTCGTCGAAGGTTTCCGCAACCACCCCTCCATCATCCTGTGGGTCGTCTTCAACGAGGGATGGGGCCAGCACGACACCGAACGTTACGTCCGCTTGGTCAAAGAGCGCGACCCCAGCCGCCTCGTCAATAACGCCTCCGGCTGGACCGACAAGAAGGTCGGCGACGTCAACGACATCCACAGTTACCCCAACCCGCGGTCGCCCAAGCCGGAGCCGACCCGCGCGGTCGTCCTGGGCGAGTTCGGCGGCCTGGGCCTGGGCATCGACGGCCACACCTGGAAGAAGGAGCACTGGGGCTACAAGGGCATGGCCGACCGGGAGGAACTCACCGCCGCCTACGAGCGACTCCTTCAGGCGGCCTACAAACTCAAGGACACCGAGGGCCTCTCGGCCGTCGTCTACACCCAGACCACCGACGTCGAGGTCGAGTGCAACGGTCTGCTGACGTACGACCGGGCCATCGTCAAGCCCGACCTGGAGCGCGTGTCGGCCGTCAACCGCGGCGATTTCTCGCGCGTCCCGCCGCCGCCCATCGTCAAGACCGTCGTGCCGACGTCCGAAGAGCAGCGCCAGGAGTGGCGGTACACCTTCGAGAAACCCGCCGACGAGTGGATCAAGGCCGACTTCGACGACTCCGCCTGGAAGAAGGGCCCCGGCGGCTTCGGCACCGGCGGCACGCCCGGCGCCGTCATCGGCACCGAGTGGAAGACGGCCGACGTCTGGCTCCGACGCGAGGTCACGATACCCCAGGGCGACTGGCACAAACTGGCCTTCCGCGTCCACCACGACGAGGACGCCGAGGTCTACGTCAACGGCGTGAAGGCCGCCGAGTTCAAGGGCTACGTGACCGGGTACGAGGAACGCCCCATCAACGACCAGGGCCGCGCCGCCGTCAAGCCCGGCAAGGTCGTCCTGGCCGTCCACTGCCGCCAGACGCAGGGCGGCCAGTTCATCGACCTGGGCCTGGTCGACGTCGTCCCGGCGAAGAAGAAGTAGGCCGTGGCCTGGTGCCCCGGGCGCTCGCCTGGAACGGCCTGTATGCGCGGACGCCGGCCGCAGGAGGTTTGCCTTTCTCCGAGGCGGCCCTTCGACTAAGATACGTTCGGGCAATTGTGAGAACGGCGACGTGAACCAGCCCGATCTGATTCCGGACCTTCACGCCCTGGCCAACGGCGACGTGCGCCGAGACCATCCACGTCTCATCCTCCCCAGACTCCTCGACAAAGCGGCGATTGACTTCCGGCTTCCCGAGAAAGACGAGGCCGCCGTCCACGCGATCATTCTGAAATGGGCCGACATGGAGTCGCGAGGCCGGCTCACGAACCGTTCCGAATCCGAACTCGAACCGGAATTTCTCACCGAGATCTTTGGCCAGGTGCTTGGCTATACCCTCTGGGCCGAAGGCCGCGACTACTGGGAGTTGCGCCCCAAGTTCTCCGTGAACGGCGGCATAGCCGACGCGGCCATCGGCACCTTCCGCGACCAGGGAGAGCAACACCTCCGTGCCCTGGTCGAGTTGAAGGGCCCGAACGTCAACGTCGACCGCGACCGGTTCAATGGCCGCACGCCCGTCCAGCAGTGCTGGGATTACCTGAACGCCCGGCCGGACTGCCCGTGGGGTATCCTGTGCAACTATGGGGGGTTCCGGTTGTACCACCGCAGCAAAGGTTGGCGTACCTACGAGCACGTCACGCTCCAGAAATTGCGTGACATCCGGGAGTTCCGAAAGTTCCGCCTGCTCTTTGGGCACGCCGGCCTGCTGCCCGTGACAAGTGCGCAGCGTCCGCTCCTCCTGCGCCTGCTGGAGGAGACGGGCGAGCAGCAGCGCAAGGTCGGCGAAACCCTGTACCGCTACTACCACGAGCAGCGGGTCGATCTGATCGACCACCTGTGCAAGCCCCCTCACAACAAGCCCTTGGATTCCGCCATTCGCATCGCGCAGAAACTCGTGGACCGCGTGATCTTCGTCGCCTTCTGCGAGGACCGTTACCTGCTGCCGGAGAAGTCGCTGGAGAAGGCCTACACCCGCACGGCGGCTTTCACGAAGGTCACCAACCCCAGGTGGCAGAACTTCCTCTCGCTCTTTCGCAGCATCGACGAGGGCAACCCGGAGTCTAACATCCCCCCCTTCGACGGCGGCCTCTTTGCCCAGGATGAGGAGGTGGACAAACTCCAACTTGGCGATGAGCGCACGATCTTCTTCCGCGAAATCGGCGAATACGACTTCAGCCAAGAGGTCAACGTGGACGTGCTCGGACACCTCTTCGAGCATTCCATCAACGACATCGAGCGCCTCAAGACCGTCGGCCTTTTCGGCGAGCGGGCCGCCGAAGGGCAGGGACCCAAGATGGGCAGGTCCGCCGAGCGCAAGCGAGGCGGCATCTATTACCCCCCTCGTGAGTTCACCCAACTGATTGTCAAGCGGACCGTCGGCGACGTCATCCAGACGCGCCTCGCCGCCGTGGCCGAGCGCCATAAGGTCGATCCCCGCGAGGCGGAAAACGCCGACCCGGATCCCAAACTCGCCCCCTACTGGCGGGACTGCTTCGAGGCCGTGCGCCGCATCAAGGTATGCGACCCGGCCTGCGGCAGCGGGGCCTTCCTCATCCGGGCCTACGACCTGTTCGAGGATACGTACCGGGACATCCTCCGCAACTGGGGCTACCATGACCCCAAGCGTGCGGCTGCCCTCGAAGACGACGTGCCGGACATCATCCTGGCCGACAACCTTTACGGTGTGGACCTTTCCAGGGAGACAGTCGAGATCACGCAACTGGCACTGTGGATCCGCTCGGCCCGGCCCGAGAAGACCCTTACCGACCTGTCGCACAACATCGTGTGCGGCAACAGCCTCGTGGACGACCCGGCCGTTGACACGCGGGCCATGGACTGGCGCGAGACGTTTCCCCAGGTCTTCGGGCGCGAGGAGTCGGGTTTTGACTGCGTCGTCGGCAACCCGCCTTGGGAACGCATGAAGGTCCAGGAACGTGAGTTTTTCGACGTTGCGGCCCCCGAGATTGCGGGCGCCGTCAGTGCGGCCACCCGCCGCAAACTCATCGACCGGCTCCGCAAGACCGACCCCGAGTTGCACGGGCGCTATCTGGCCGCCAAGCAGGCCGCCGAACGGACGCTCCGGCACGTGCGGACCTGCGGCCGGTTCCCCCTCACGGCCAAGGGCGACATCAACACCTACGCCGTCTTCGCGGAACTGGCCCAGGCCATCGTTGCCCCCAACGGCCGCGTCGGCCTGCTGGTGCCGTCCGGCATCGCCACCGACCTGACGGCCCGCGCGTTTTTCGCCGACCTGACGAAGGCCGGGCGACTGGCCGCGCTCTATGACTTCGAGAACAAGGCCCCCATCTTCCCCGACGTTCACCGGTCGTACAAGTTCTGCGTCCTCTTGTTCGGCGGGGCCGGCGTCACGTTCGACTCGGCCGACTTCGTCTTCTTCGCCCACCGCATCGAGGACCTGGCGGACAAGGACCGCCTCATCTCGCTGACCGGCGCCGACATGAAACTCCTGAACCCGAACAGCCGCACCTGCCCCGTCTTCCGGTCGCGGCGCGACGCCGAACTCACCAGGGCCATCTACCGGCGCGTGCCCGTCCTGGTGGACCGCTCACGCAAGTCCGGCGGCAACCCCTGGGGCGTCCGGTTCCTTAGGATGTTCGACCAGACGAACGACGCCGAGATGTTCCGCACGGCCGACGACCTGAAGGCCAAGCGATTCAAGGCCGTCGGGCCCCTGTGGAAGAAAGGAAAGCAGACCTTCCTGCCGCTGTACGAGGCCAAGATGTTCAGGCCGTATGACCACCGATTCGGCAGCGTGTACATTAAAGCCGAAAACTGGATGAATCAGGGCCAGACCGTGGAGACGTCCCTGGTGGAGCACCAAAGCCCCGAGTTCGCGGTCGTGCCAAGGTGGTGGGTCGACCAAGACCCTGTCCTGTGCCTACTCCGTGACCAGGAACCTGCGGCCCTCCTGGCGTTCCGCGACATTGCAAGACCGACGGACCGGCGCACGATGATTGCCGCCTTCATCCCCAAGTGCGGCGTCATGAACTCCGCGCTGCTGATCCTGCCGGACGTGTCGATTGAGGCCAGGACGGCCTGCTGCCTGCTGGCCAATCTGAGCAGTTTCGTGTACGATTACGTGGCCCGCCAGAAGGTCGGCGGCCTGCACCTGAATTTCTTCATCGTCGAGCAACTGCCCACGCTGCCCCCCGACGCCTACCGCGACCGGTGCCCCTGGGACAAGCGGCAGACGCTCGAGAAATGGGTTTCGGACCGCGTCCTGAAACTCACCTGCACGGCCAACGACATGAAGCCCCTGGCCAAGGCCGCCGGGTTCCATCCGCCCGTCCACAAGTGGAAAGACGATGAACGCGAGCAGTTGCAGGCCGAACTCGATGCCGCCTACTTCCTCCTCTACGGCATCGGCCGCGACGACGCGGCGTACATCCTCTCCACCTTCCAGGGCGCCGGCACGGTCTCGGAAGGGCTGCTCAATGGCCTTGGCCCCGCCCAGCGGGTCCTGGCCGAGTACGACCGCCTGCGCGACCGCGCCCAGGACGGAGCCTGACGCCGCCTGTGGCCACCGCAGCCGGCCGAAGCCGGAGGGCTATCCGGATAGGCTCTTCGTGCGGCCGCTTTGCGGATGCCGGTTGCCCGCGATGCCACCGTCCCCAAGCGGTAGGGGTGCGAAGGAGTCCGGCTGCCACCTGTCGTGACCACGGCCATCCGGTATGGTTTAGTATATATTGAGACCGGCCCATTTATGGTCAAAGCGGTGCCCGAAACGACCGATTCCGGCGCGTTCGAATCAAAAATCGAAAAAAACGATCAAAAACCGCGCGTTTCGCCTTACCCATCTTAACATTCGGGGGGCCAATCGTCTCTGGCGCGCCGAAAACGGCGTTCAGGCCGTCTAAAAGGGCCATTTTCGGTCCCACGGCGGAAGGGCGTTTTCTCACAGTGTATGATGGGGGGTGGCCGGGCCACGCGCGGGGCAGGACCCGCGGCTAATGGGGCGTCGAGGCAGGCCGACGGCCAATCCATCCTCCGCGCGTGCCGTTCGAGAGAAAGGTTGACACGGCCCCGCCGAAACGGCAAATATCACGGTCCGCACGATGCGCCGAAGTCGCCCTGGCCGGCCTGGTTGCGACGCTGCTCCTGGGGGCCGGCGCGGGACGGGACCGGACGGCACGGCGAGTGTGGCTCGAGTAAGGGAGACGCGATGGCAGACGGCGCGGACGCTACGGCTTCGCTCGAAGGGGCTACCCGATCCGATGCGGCGCGGCGATGGCGGCGCTTGGCCATCTGGTGGCCGGGCCTGTTGCCGCCGCTGGTCGTTCCGGCGTCTTACCTCATCGACGCAACGGTCTGGCGCGGCATCATCGGCAAGGGACCGCAGGAGACGCTGGCTATCGTGCTGATGGGCGTTGCGGTGACGACGACGGGCATCGGGTGGCTCATCCGCCGCAACCGGATCGGCCTGGTGCTGATGGCGTTGGCCGTCGTATTCCTTTGCCGGGAGATCCACTTCCGGGGCACGCACCGGGGCGTTTACATCGCGCTGGGGCTGATTGCGGTGTGGTGCGTCGTATGGCGGCGGTCGTTGCTTGCGGAACTCCGGTCCCGGCCGCGCACCCGCCGGTGGCTCATTCTCATGGTGTGGGCTTACACGATCGCGGTGCTTGTCCAGCGGCGCGTGCTGAAGGGCATGGCGGGCGAGGATCAACTCCACATTCAGATGGAGGAAGTGGGCGAGAACGTCGCCCACCTGTTTTTCATCATCTTGAGCCTAGTCTGACGCGCATCCGGCCGGCCCCCCGCTTCGGTCGGCCCGCCCCGGAGAAGCGTTGACGCGGCACGGTGGGCGCTGCTAACCATAGGGGTCCGTGATGCACGGCGGCACCGCTGGAACACGGCCCTTCCAGGGCCAGGGAGGTCACATGATTACCTCGGTCGATGGCGTTCTCATCCGTTCCTCGCGTCCCAGCGTCGGCCGCTACGGCCTCGCCCTCGTGGCGAGTGTGGCGCTTGCCCTGGCTGCGAGCGGTGCACGTGCCGCCGAACTCAAGGCCGGTTCGCCCGGCCCGAAGGCCGACGCGGCGTGGATGGCCCGGCTTCGCGAGCGCGGCCAGGCGAAGGTCTACCGCGGCGACGAACTCGAGACCATCGGCATGCCCTGCGGCGGCGTGGCGGCCGGGCAACTCTACGTCCGCGGAGACGGCACGCTGGCCCAGTGGTGGATCTTCAACAACGCCACCAATACCGGCTACGGCGACAAGTGTTACCGCACGTACCGGCCCGAGAGCCCGTTGGAACAGGGTTTCCTCATCCGCGTCGAGCCCGGATGGCGGCGCGGCGGTCGCGCGGCGGCTGAGCCGCGACGATTTCGACGCCATCGAGTTCGTCGGCGAGTACCCCATCGCCCAGGTCCGTTATCGCACCAAAGACAAGCCCGCCCTGCCGGTCGAGGTCGACCTGGAGGTCTTCAGCCCGTTCATCCCGCTCAGTGCCCGCGACTCGGGCCTGCCGGTCACGGTCATGCGGTTCAGCGTCCGTAACACCTCGGACAAGCCCCAGAAGGCGCGTCTGACGGGGGTGCTCCAGAACGGCGTCCTGCTGCACGAGGCGGCCAAATACCGCGGCCTCAGCCGCAACCGGGCCGTCAAGGGCGACGGTCTGGCGGCGGTGGTGATGGACTTCATCGAGGCCCCGCCCGAGGAACCGAAGGAGGACCGCCGGGAGGTCCTCTTCGAGGACTTCGAGGGCGATCTGGCCGACCGCTGGACCGTCGCGGGCGACGCCGCGGCCGCCGCCCCTGCCGCCGGCACGTCGCCGACGCAGCAGGAGGTCTCGGGTTGGCACGGCAAACGGCTCATCAACACGTACCAGCCGGCGGACGGGCCGCAGTGCACGCTGGTCTCGAAGCCGTTCGCCGTCGCCGAGCCGTACATCGCCTTCCTCGTGGGCGGCGGCAGCCACAAGGGCCAGACGTGCATGAACCTCGTGGTCGACGGCAAGGTCGTCCGCACCGTCACGGGCACCGACAAGGAACAACTGGTGCCGCACGCCTGGGACGTCCGCGAATTCAAGGGCAAACAGGCCCATCTGGAGATCGTGGACAAGCACTCGGGCCCGTGGGGGCACATCAACATCGACTACATCCGGTTCGCCAACTACGTGCCGGGGCCGCTACCCGTGGCGCCGAAGGAACATCCCGGCTGGGGCGACATGGCCCTGGTCGCGCTCGACCCCGGCGCCACGGCAGGCACCCTGGCCGCCGACGGCGCCGCCGTTCTGCCCGACGCCGAGACGACGTACCCGCTGGGCCAGAAGCGGCCTGGGGCCGTGGCGGCCGCCCTTGTGCTGAAGCCCGGCGAGACGAAGCACGCGACGTTCCTCGTGGCGTGGCACTTCCCCAACCGGCCCCGCGTCGGCAACATGTACGGCAACTGGTCCAAGAGTTCGCTCGACGCGGCGAGGTACGTCGCGGCCAACTTCGAGCGGCTCGACCGCCAGACGCACCTGTGGCGCGACACGTACTTCGACACCACGCTGCCGTACTGGTTCATCGCCCGGGTGGGCATGCCGGTCTCGACCCTGGCGACCGAAACGTGCCAGTGGTGGGCCAATGGGCGGTTCTACGCCTGGGAGGGCGTCTGCTGCTGCCACGGCACCTGCACGCACGTCTGGAATTACCAGCACGTGACGGGCCGGCTGTTTCCGGAGCTCGCCCGGTCGACGCGGCTGATGCAGGACCTGGAACCGACGGCCGGCTTCGACGAGAAGACCGGCCTCGTGGGTTTCCGCAGCGACCGTTCGTACGCGGCCGACGGCCAGTGCGGCACGGTGCTGAAGGTGTACCGCGAGCACCTGATGTCGGCCGACCGCACGTTTCTCGACGCCGCCTGGCCGGGCGTCAAGAAGGCCATCGAGTTCTCCATCGGCCACGATGGGAACGAGGACGGCCTCATCGAAGACTCGCAGCACAACACGTTCGACATCAACTTCGAGGGGCCCAACACGTTCGTCGGCAGCCTGTACCTGGCGGCGCTGCGGGCGGCCGAGGAAATGGCCCGGGCCGTGGGCGAGACCGACCTGGCCGACCGGTACCACGCCATCTTCGAGAAGGGCTCGGCCGAGACCGTCAAACGCCTCTTCAACGGCGAGTACTTCACGCAAATCGTCCCGCCGGGCAAGCCCGACCGGTTCCAGTACGGCACCGGGTGCCTGGCGGACCAGGTCTTCGGCCAGGGCTGGGCCCATCAACTGGGGCTGGGGTACATCTACCCGGCCAAGACGGTCCGCAGCGCGCTGGCCGCCGTCTTCCGGTACGACTGGACGAGCGACGTCGGCCCGTACAGCGCGCGGCGGCCGCCCGAACGGTGGTTCGCGCGGGCGGGCGAGGGGGGCCTTTTCATCTGCACGTGGCCCAAGGGCGGGCGGGCGGCCGAGCCCGTCCGTTACCGCGACGAGGTCTGGACCGGCATCGAGTACCAGGTGGCCGGGCACATGCTCTGGGAGGGCATGGTCGACGAGGCCCTGGCCATCGTCCGGGCCGTCCACGACCGTTACGACGGCGCCCGGCACAACCCCTGGAACGAGGTCGAGTGCGGCGACCACTACGCCCGGGCCATGGCCTCGTGGGGATGCCTGACGGGCGCCTGCGGATTCGTCTACGACGGGCCGGCCGCCCGCATCGGCATGGCGCCGCGCCTTGGGGCCGAGGATTTCAGGGCACCGTTCACGGCGGCCGAGGGGTGGGGCACGCTGGTCCAGAAACGCGACGGCAAGGGCCAGACAAACCGGATCGAGGTCAAGTGGGGTCGCCTGGCCGCCCGCACGCTCGTGTTCGAGGTGGCGGCCGACAGGAAATCCGTCAAGGCCAAGGTCGTTGCCGCCGGCAAGGAAATCGGGGCCGACGTCAAGCAGGACGGCCCTCGCGTCACGCTGACGCTGGCGGCGCCGGCCGAAATCGGTCGTGGCGAGAGCCTGGAGGTCACGCTACACTGATGACGGCGCCAGCACCGGCGGAGGTACGACCCATGCCCCAACTCGCGTGCGTCTGTGCGTTGGTTCTCGGTGCCTGCCTGCTGGCGGCCACGGCCGTCCTGGCCGGCGAGCCGCCGGGCGCGTGCGTCATCACCGTGGGCGGCAAGGCCCTCGACCCGGCCACGCACGCCATCGTCGTTCCCGCCGCCCCGACGCCGCAGGAGCAACATGCGGCGGCCGACCTGGCGGCCCACCTCGAGCAGATGACCGGCAAGCGGCTCGAGGTGGTGGCCGAGACGGCCCTGGGCGACAAGACGCCCGTCGTCGTCGGCAAGTGCACGCCGACGCTCCAGAAACTGGGCGTGGCGGTCGACTTCGACGCCCTCGGCGCCGAGGGCATCGCCATCGAGACCAAAGGCCCCGCCCTGGTGCTGGCGGGCGGCAAGCGCGGCGTGCTGTACGCCGTGTACACGTTCCTGGAGGACTACGGCGGCTGCCGCTGGTTCACGCCCGATTGCTCGCGCGTGCCGAAGTCGGGCACGCGGGCCGTCGGCGACCTCAAGATCCGCTACGTGCCGCCGCTGGAGTATCGCTCGACCGATTACCCCTGCTCGCGCGACGCCGACTGGGCCGTCCGCAACAAGGTCAACGGCACGCAGACGGCGCTGGACGAGAAGCGCGGCGGCAAGATCGCGTACTCGCATTTCGTCCACACGTTCAACTCGATTCTCGACCCGGCCAAGCACTTCAAGGACCATCCGGAGTGGTTCAGCGAGATCAAGGGCAAACGCACCGGCGGCCAGACGCAACTGTGCCTGACGAACCCCGAGGTCCTGGCGATGGCCAAGAAGACCGTCCGGCAGTGGATCCAGGAGGCGCCCGACGCCACCATCTTCTCGGTCTCGCAGAACGACTGGCACCACTATTGCGAGTGCCCCACGTGCAAGGCCCTGGCCGAGAAGGAGGGGAGCCAGGCCGGGCCGGTCATCCACTTCGTCAACGCCATCGCCGACGACATCGCCAAGGACTACCCCGACAAGGTCATCTCGACGCTCGCGTACCAGTACACCCGCAAGCCGCCCCGCGAGGTCAAGCCGCGCCCGAACGTGTGCGTGCGGCTGTGCAGCATCGAGTGCTGCTTTGCCCACCCGCTGGACGTGTGCGAGACGAACAAGTCGTTCGTCGACGACATCCGCGGCTGGAACCAGGTGTGCAACCGGCTGTACATCTGGGACTACGTTATCGACTACAGCCACAGCGTCATGCCGTTCCCGAACCTGCGGGTCCTGAGGCCCAACATCCGGTTCTTCATCGCCCACGGCGTCAAGGGTATGTACGAGGAGGCGTGTTACTTCACGCCGGCGTCGGAGGTGGCGGAACTGCGGACCTGGATCATGGCCAAGACGCTCTGGAACCCCGATTGCGACACCGACTGGGCCATCGACGAGTTCCTCGCCGGCTACTACGGTCCGGCGGCGTGGCCGTTGCGGCAGTACCTCGACTTGGTGCACCGCCCGGTCGTCGAGCACCGCGACTGGCACGTCAACATCTGGGCGCCGCCCACGGCGCCGTACCTGGGGCCGGAGGTCGTGGCCGAGGCCGTGCGTCTGCTCGACGAGGCCGAGGCCGCCGTCAAGGCCGACCCGGTCCTGGCGCAGCGCGTGGCGATCGCGCGGCTGCCGGTGCTATACGTTCAGATTATGACGGCCCAGCCGGGCGACGCGCGTGCGGCCGCCTGGCTCGAGACGTTCGAGGCGGTGGCCCGGGGGGCGCGGCTTTCGACGGTCCGCGAGCACGGCGGGACGGGGCAGCTCGACATCTGGCTGGCGGCCGAGCGAGCGCGGCTGAAGATTGCCAAGAAATGACGCGCCGCGGCGCCATGCCGCCGGACGCGAACACCCGAGGCGTTCCTGACCAAGGAGGACCCAGCGATGAGACGGATCGGATTGGGCCTGGCCCTGTTGGTTCTGGCGGCCGGATGCGCGCCGAGCGAGCCGCCGCCCGCGGCGGCCGCCGCTGCCGGCACCTTCGGCGACGACCTGGCGTTCCTCAAGAAACACACCGACGTGATCGTCCTGTCCGAAGCGTCGAGCGCCGCCAAGGTGGCCGTGGTGCCGCAGTACCAGGGCCGGGTCATGACCAGTTCGGCCGAGGGCGACGGCGGCCTCAGTTTCGGCTGGATCAACCGCGAGCTGATTGCCTCGGGCAAGTCGCTGCCGCACATCAACGTGTACGGCGGCGAAGACCGGTTCTGGCTGGGCCCCGAGGGCGGCCAGTTTGCCATCTACTTTGCCAGGGGCGTGCCGTTCGACCTGGAACACTGGTTTGTGCCGCCGGCCATCGACACCGAGCCGTTCGACATCGACCAGAAGGTTCCGGAGCGCGTGGCGCTGAGACGGGAGTTCAGCGTGACGAATTACTCCGGCACGGTGTTCAAGGTGGGCGTGGACCGCGAGGTCCGGCTGCTGGTGCACGGCGCCGCCTGGAAGCAATTGGGCGTCGAG